>MDTG01037949.1_pt1 | contig 28183 bp, 26 predicted proteins | sample 811421 | NCBI WGS metagenome assembly MDTG01 (sample SAMN05326645, study PRJNA326480) | marine metagenome | isolation source: seawater | place: Pacific Ocean: South East | collected 2011
CCGCTCTCGATGCTCTCCGCGATATACGACGACTGGCTTGAGCCAGGAGGGACCATGGTGGCGGGCGTCGACCACTACCTGGAGAACGAGGACAGCCTGGACTGGCCAGTAGGCCTCAGCGTCCACATGACCACGCTCAGCGAGGAGCAGTGGAGGCAGGGCATGGTGGACGCCGGCTTCGAGGACGTCGAGATGAGGAGGGTCGGGCTCAAGGACGGCTTCGTGGGTACCCTCGCCATGATCGGGACCAAGCCCGCATCACTCTGAGTCCGGGAGCGGGCACGTGTTTATGCCCAGGGTCCTGTAGATGTAGCAGTTGCCCGAGACCGCGTTGAAGACGAGCACGAGGGCCACCATCAGGCAGCTCAGGGCCAGGGTCGAACCCTGGTCCGAGGTGGTCGCGTAGAATGTGAGTAGGATTACCGCCACAGCGGCTCTGATGCGCCTGTCGAAGTCGCTCTGGTTCAGTACTAGTATCTTCATTCCGATTCCTCGTTCGGCCCCGGTTCCCGGTGGCACTTAATCATTAGACCCAACGGCCCTGCTCCTCCAGTTCAGGAAGGCGTAGGATGGCAGCGACCACCCCACCACCGCCACGGCCCACGCGACCACTGACCCCATCGCCATGCCGTAGTCCCCTATCGCGGTCATCGCCACTATCGCGTACACCCCCACGGACCCGCCCCCCAGGAGCATCGGGGCAGCCGCCCCTCGGGGCACGGAGGGCCCCTGGGAGATCCAGAGGGCGACCATCGAGGTCAGGAATATCGCGGGGAACACTGACGCGAGGCCGGCGACCAAGGGGTAGCCGAGGCCCGCGACCCAGACCGATGCTCCGATGGCGGTGGCAGCCATGCCGCCCCTCGCCAGGAGGACGGACGCCCCCACGCTCTCGCTACCCGATGGCGCCTCGCCGGGGCTCCATCCGAGGATCAGCCCGAATGCCCCGGTCATCGCTATCCCAGCGGCTGCGATCGACTCGGGGGACGCCCCTCCATCCTGGGCGCTCCCGATGGCGAGCACGGCGACCGTTCCCACCACGGCCCAGACCACGAGTGCCGACATGGCGGTGAGTGCCAGCGAGCGGTTCAGCGGCAACCCCTCGAGCCTGGAGGGGAGGAATATCCAGACGGAGAGGAAGATGGCGTTGACGAGCATCCCCGCCGGCACGACGGACAGGCTCTCCATGAGCTCGGCGTCACCCTGCGCCGAGGCCATTCCGGCGACCGCGGGGACGATCGTGGTGGGCACCGTGCCCAGCGCACCCCCTACTACTCCCCCGTACCTCTCTATCAGCACGGTGACGAGGATGGCGACCGCTCCGGCAGCTATCGCCGCAGGCAGCACGTCCTCGAGCACGCGTCAGGGGCAGGGTGGTGGCACATGATGGTGGCGACTCTACTCTATGTCGTGGCCAACGTGCCCGGTGCTCTCGAGCCAGCAGCCGTCCTCGGGGTCCTCGATGGCCCCCTCATCCGTGAGGCAGGGGTGGTGGTTGGTGAATACGTCCTCGTGCGTGAGCCATGGCCTCACTATCCAGGCGTGGGCCATCCAGTACTCCTCGAGGGCCACGTTCTCGCCGCCCCTGTCCGAGCACTTGTCCTCGGTCAGGTCCTCGCCCATCACGAGCATCGCATCTACCTGGAAGCACAGCGAATCGTGGCGGTGCCACCAGTCGTTGTCTCCTGTGAATCCCTCGGGAGGGGAGTCGGCCGGCGCGTGGACCAGCCAAGCGAATCCAACGAGCTCCGAGCCGGGCTCCTCGCCCGCGAACATGAGGAACTCCGGTTGGGAGTAGTCGAACTCTTCGTCCAGCGAGGTCCCAGGGAACTCCGGTGCGCTGGTGTCGAAGTCCTCGTCGGACATCATGAAGTCGTTCAGCATGGTGTGGTGGGTCCCCATGCCCTCGGTGTATCCAACCAGCATGTGGAATCCAGCCGCCTCAGCGTCAGCCAGGGTCGGCCACTGAGAGGCCCACCCGAGGGCCGCTTGGAACTCCTCTGTCAGCGTCTCGCACTGGCTGAAGGACAGTGGCCCCTTCTCCATGCCCTCGTAGAAGGGATCCACGTGATGGCCCCCGATTCCTGTCGAGTTGCACCACCACGGCATTGTCTCGGGGATGTACCCGGTCAGGGGGCAGTCCAACTCACCATCACCGTCCAGATCGCCGCAGACCCCCGAGTCCTCCAGCTCCAAGAGGTCCGAGTCATCCTCTATCCACTGCTTGTCGGGATCCTCGCCCTCCTCGGAGATGCATCCCGCAAGTGGGAGGCTGAGCATCAGTAGGGCGACTGACAGAGCTATTGCCCTCATAGGCTCAGGATTTCTGTTCAGGGGATAAACCAACCCCTTTCCCGACTCAGTTCGGGCGAGCCATTGATGGGCCGTGACGATTCCCTGAGTGCCATGGAGGGCTGGCCGGACCCGGGAACGCCCGTCCGACTGGTCGTGAAGACATGGGCCGGACTGGATGAGCATACGGGCATAGCCCTTCCCGGAGCAGGCCCGGGTTTGGTCACTGTCAAGCTCGTAAATGGCTACAATCTGTCGTTCCCGGAGTCGTATGTGGAGTCATTCGAGATCACCGACCCAGTCCCCCAGACACAGCCGGACGAGGAGCCCGAGCCAGTGCCACAGGACGAGTCCCTCCCACTGGTCCACCTGATTCACACGGGGGGGACGATAGCCAGCAAGGTCGACTACTCCACGGGCGCCGTCACCGCTCGCTTCGAGCCAAACGAGCTCTTGGACGCGGTACCAGAGCTCCGTTCGATAGCCAGGATACGCGCGGTCAAGCTGGGGAACATGTGGTCTGACGACATCAGGCCAAGGCACTGGAACAGGATGCTGAGAGCCACCGAGGAGGCGTTCGCCGAAGGTGCGGTAGGAGTTGTGATCACCCATGGGACAGACACCCTCCACCTGACTTCCGCTGCCATGTCGTACGGCTGGTCGGGCGGAGGCGGAAGGCCCCCTGGGAGGATCGCCCTAACAGGATCTCAGAGGTCCCCTGACAGAGGCTCGTCAGATGCGGCCGAGAACCTGATATCCGCCGTGCACTGGGCTGCCCACGGCCCCTCTCCGACCGGCTACAGGGACTCCTCTGTGGTCGTAGTACACGCCTCCTCCTCCGATGGCAGGTGCGCTGTTCTCCCCGGGTGCGCCTGCAGGAAGTACCACTCCTCTCGAAGAGACGCGTTCAAGGCGATCAATCAGGAGCCACTCGCGCATGTCGAGCTCGGAAGCGATGGCCCGAGCATCTCTATGGCCGACCTCGACCCCCACGACGCTCGTCCCGAGGCGATTTCTCCAACCATGTTCGACGAGGGCATCAGGATAGCGCAGTTCGTTTCGGACGGACACCTCCATTCCGACATGGTCAACTCGGCAATAGAGTCAGGCTACGATGCGCTCCTCTTCCACGGCACCGGCCTCGGCCACCTCCCGATCTCGGACCCCCAGGGGGACTCCCCGGAGAACACGAAGCTCAGGCTACTCATCGAGGACTACTGCTCCTCGGGAGGGGTCGCAGTCGTGGTCGCCCAGACTGTTCACGGCCCCGTACACTTGGACGTGTACAGCAAGGGAAGGGACCAGCAGTCCATCGGCATGATCGGGAACGGCTCACTCTGCCCGCCCGGCTCCGCCCTGGTCAAGCTCCACTTCCTCCTTTCGGGAGGGGCTGACAGGGAGGCAGTGGCAGAGGGGTGGGACTCAGACCTCCTAGGGGAGAATCCTCCTGTTACTAGGTCCTGAGTACCTTGAAAAACCAGTCCACTGACCCAAGTGCATGCCTTCTCCGGCAGAGCCCTTCGTATTCCCCAGAACCGGGATGGAATCCAAGAACAGGGCTGTTCTGGCGGCCATGACCAACAAGCAGAGCAACGATGACGGGACTCTCTCGGAGGATGAGGTCAACTGGCTTCTGATGAGGGCCCAGGGGGGCTTCGGGATAGTGACCACGGCCGCTACCCACGTGACTCCCGGGGGGAAGTCCTGGAAGGGGGAGATGGGCGTTTGGGGCGACCACCACATTCCGGGGCTCACCAAGCTAGCAGATGGGATAAGGGGTCATGGCGCCATCAGCCTCGCTCAGATATTCCACGGGGGGATGAGCGCCCCAGAGTCCCTAACCGGGCAACAGCCGATCTCCGCCAGTCAGAACCCTCTGTCAGACGGCATGGAAGGGGAATCCAGAGAGGTCACTAACGACGAGATCGAAGACCTCATCTCGTCATTCGGAGATGCAGCGGTAAGATGTGCCGAAGCTGGATTCGACGGCGTGGAGCTGCATGGCGCGCATGGGTACCTGATATGCCAGTTCCTGGGGGAGGCGACCAACAGGAGGGACGACGAGTGGGGAGGGGACATCTCATCCAGGTCCAGGTTCCTGCTGAGGATAATCGAGCAGGTCCGGTCCAGGGCCCCAGAGGGATTCCTCGTGGGAGTCAGGATTTCTCCTGAGCACAGGAGGGTCGGAGTCAGGCTGGAGGACAGCCTCGACCTAGCTGAGATCCTCGCCGACGCCGGAATAGATTTCCTTCACATATCATGCTGGGACTGCTCATGGAGGTCGTCTGAGTTCCCCGAGGACCCCCGGACACTAACGGAGTGGTTCTCGGACAGGGTCGGTGACTCGGTCCCGATCATTTCCGCAGGGGCTATATGGTCCACTTCCGATGCCCAGGGGGTGATTGGCCATGGAGCCGACATGATAGCGGTCGCGAGGGCAGCCATAGGCCACCATGACTGGGCATCCAACATGGCAGACACCGAATACGACCCCCAAAGACCCCCCTTCTCCTCATCGCACCTCATCAGTCAGGGCCTGAGCGAGACATTCGTCGACTACATGAGAAGCTGGAAGGGATTCGTCGAATAGCCGTCTTGCTGATGAACCGACTAGCACTTGGTGGCATCATGCCAGAGGCATCGCGAAGCGACGAGCTCGACGCCATGAGGGAGATGGCAGAGAATCCGGGAGACAGCTCCAGCCTCCGCGAATTCAGGGCAGGGGGGAGGAAGACGGCTCGGGAGAGGATATCCTCCCTGCTCGACGATGGGTCCTTCGTGGAGGTCGACTCGTACGTTCAACACAGGTCCGGGGACCACAACATGCACCTCCACCGCCCATTGGGGGACGGGGTGGTCGCAGGCCACGGGATGATCGATGGCAGGAGGGTCGTATGCTTCGCGCAGGACTACTCGGTTTTCTCGGGCACCATGGGTGAGATGCATGCCCGCAAGGTCGCGAAGGTCGCGGAGTTCGCAGAGAAGTCGCAACTCCCCATCGTGGGCATATGGGATGGCGACGGACAGAGGGTCGAGGAGGGAGTCACTTCCCTAGGCGCCACTGGGGAGTTACTCGACATACTGGTCGCCTGCTCAGGCAGGATACCGATGATTTCTCTGATTCTGGGCACTGTATCGGGAGTTAGCGCCCTCGCCGCGGGACTATCCGACTTCGTCGTGCTGGGTGCGGAGCACGGCCGCATGTTCATGCGAAGTCCGTACATGATTCCTGAGATCGTAGAGGGAGAGGTCGACGAAGTCAGTCTGGGTGGTGCGGAGCAGCATGCCAGCAGGAGCGGCGTGGCATGCATGGTGGCGGAGGATGAGCAGGACGCATTCGACATCGCGGCCGAGATCCTATCATTCCTGCCTGACCACACACTGGCCGAGCCACTAGTCCTCAGGGCGGGGGATGATTGGGACAGGGCTTGCAAGGGCCTGGAGAAGATAGTCCCCGATGACGCCAACAAGCCCTACGACATGCGCAAGGTGATCACCGAGGTCGTGGACGAGGGGAGGTTCGTGGAGCTGTCCCAGGACTACGCGGAGAACGTGGTCATAGGGTTCGCAAGACTGGACGGCCAATCAATTGGCATAATCGGAAACCAGCCCAGCGTTCTCGCCGGATGCCTCGACATCGACGCATCGGTGAAGGCAGCCCGGTTCATACGGACGTGCGACTGCTACAACATCCCCCTGGTGACGTTCGTCGACGTCCCCGGCTTCCTCCCTGGAACTGTCCAGGAGTGGGGCGGGATCATCAGGCACGGTGCCAAGCTCCTGTTCTCCTATGCCGAGGCCACCGTCCCCAAGATGGCGGTCGTGACCAGGAAGGCGTATGGTGGGGCGTACCTCGCCATGAGCTGCAAGCACCTCGGGTCCGACTACAACGTCGCGTGGCCAGGGGGAGAGCTCGCGGTGATGGGTGCTGAGGGAGCAGTCAACATAATCCATCGAAAGGAGCTGTCTGAGTCCGATGACGTAGACAGCGTCAGGAAGGGCCTCGTTGACGAGTACAAGAACAAGTTCGGCGACCCCTACGTGGCAGCCAGGCATGGTTGGCTGGACGACGTGATCGAGCCATCGGAGACCAGGAGGAAGCTGGTGCAGGCCCTCAAGCCGCTCATGAGCAAGAGGGAATGGGTCCCGCCGAAGAAGCATGGCAATATTCCCCTGTGAAATTTTACGGGGCAACACTCAAGCACAACCCTTACGCCCCAATCCCATGAGAGACAGGCTTCTGCCAACGCTCGTTTGCCTGATAATGCTGACTTCACTTGCCCCGACCGCTTCGGCAATGGGTCCGGCGCACTCCTCAATCTGGGGCCTTTCCTACGACTGGGCCCACTTCGAGGGGGATGTCGAGAACATGACAGGGGTGGATACCAATGCCGCGAACGAGGACCTGGAGGACGCTGCAGAATACGCCGGCTTCACATTGGAAACCGATCAGGTACTGAGCGGGTCTAGCCACTTCTACATCGAGTCGTGGGACGAATCCGACATCGTCGAGATTCAGGATATCCATGGCGTCTCCCATCAGGTTTCGAAGAGGGTTACGGAGCTCACATTGAGGCACGGAGTACTCGCCGATGCGGGGTTCACAATGGCGTGGAACGATGACTCGGAGAGCATAGACGTCTGGTACAGCGCATCTCAGGAGATAGTCCTCGTCATCGATGCAACTTACACCGAGTACGTAGACTCAGAAATGATGGTCTATGGCGCCGATTTGGAGATGATGGGAGAGGTAAGCGACTCGGCTGAACTCTCGATGAATCTCCAGATAATCGCAGCGGGGGAGGTCGAGGCACCGGAGATAGATCTCGGCTACTCTCTGTCGATGGAGATTCCCTCCTTGAGCTCCGAGTGGAGGGTCGATGAGCCGACGGACTACTTGCATGCTCTGAGCGATCCCACGTACTCCGACAGCGACTCCGATGATGACCACGACGACCACGACGACCACGACGATCACAACGACTCCGATGATGACCGAAATGATGCGAATGACATCATCGAGGGCAGTTACTCCACTTTGACCAGCTACTCGTTGTCAGTTGGTATGAACGGCCTGCCGACGGAGGAATTCGGAATCAACCTGGATGTCTTCAACGTACAGCTCTCCGACTCCGTTCCAGGGCAGGGCACATTCAGCGACGCCTTCGAGGTTCAGTCTGGCGCAGCATGGGACTGGGAATGCCCACCCGTGGGCGGGACGGAGAGCCTGACCATAGACAACGCCACGACCGAGGTGCAGTGCGGACTAGCCCCCCCGATCCCAATGGGGATGGTCTTCATGATGGGGCAGTCACTGATGCCCGCGTTCGACAACGGGGTCAGTGAGCTTTCCTCAGTGGTGCAGCAGCAGGTCGAGTCATGGATCGGGGAGATCTCCGGAGAAGGGGAAGGGGGCGTTTTCGTCTGTGACAGCGGCGAGGAGATACCCGCAGACTGGGAGAACGACGGAGAGGTAGACTGCTCCGACGGCTCCGACGAGTCTGACAGCTCAGACACATTCACGTGCGACAGCGGCGAGGTCATCCCGGCACACTGGGAGAACGACGGGGAGGAGGACTGCTCCGACGGCTCCGACGAGAACGACGGCTCCTCAGAAGCCATCGAGAAATATGTCGACATGTTCGAGGCATTGAACAACTCAAATCTGCAGAAGACCATGGAGGCATTCGGGGAGAAACTGGGGGAGCTGGTGGAGGACAACGTCCCGAGCGAGCCAGTGATGGACCTCGCGGAATCCTGCGCAATACTCTTCTGGGACACAGACGAATCAAGGGTCGTTGGAATTGCGATCCTCAATGACGAGGACGCTGATGGCTCATCGGAACTCCTCCTAGGCCCATCCATTTTCGGAGTCAGGGGGCACAACGTGGAACTGAATCTCGAGTATCATGATGGAGATGACGCCAGGGATGTGAAGGCAGACATATTGGGCCTGACGGAGATCAGGGACATAGCCCCCGAGTCCAAGCACGACGTAGAGGAGCTGTACAACATCCTAGGTCCTGACTTCCTCCCGGACCTGGACCAAACCGACACCGATCAGGATGGGGTATTGGACTTCTTCGACGAGGATGACGACGGCGATGGACTATTCGACTGGGAGGACGAGGAACCACTCGAGCCATACAGGGCGCCAGGGGAGGAGGAGATCGACACCGTTCCCGGATTGGGAGCTCTCGCGATCGCATCTATCCTCGGAGTCGCAGCCCTGCTCATCCCCAGAAGAGAGGAATAGGCCCTCAGTGATACGATGCAGAACAAGGACAAGGCCGCTTTGGCGCTAACCTCCTTTTTCCTGCTGATGGCATGGAATGGAACATGGTTCGAGATATCGGCAAATGGAACATACACCGAGGGGCTCGAGAGAGAGCCAACTATTTCCACGGAATATACCATCGATAGCGAGCAAGAGTCCTTCGAGATGTCAATTGAAAACGCGACCCCCCTTCTGCTCTACTGGGTGGAAAGGGAGGACGTAACGGCCAATGATGAAGACGGGCAGAGCGGAAGTTCCGGCGGGAATGGCGAATCTAGCAATTCCGAAGAATCGCAGTCCAGTGGGTGCCAGGGCTCCTGCCTTGATCAGTCCAGAAGTATCGTGCAATTGGCCATGATATCCCTAATCGTGGCCCTTTACCTGTCTTCCATAAGGCCCAGTTGGAAACTCAAGACTGGGCTAGTCGTCGTTTGGCTCATTGGATCCGTCGTGATAGTGACCGCCGTGCCGGTTGCAGTGGCCTATGACTTCGGGGTAACCGGGGACGGCGGCGAAGGAGAGTCTTCGTCAACAGGGGGTTTCGATACTGCAACTCAGCAAAACTCAGTCGGGGTCGACCAGTTCGCCCACTACCAGGAGAGCGGAGACGTCAATGTCCAAATTTCTGGGATATCATTCTACTTCGACTCCGTGGGCTTCGACCTCGGTCTGCTGGAGGAGGGGGAAAGGCAGGCAGTCATAGATCAGCCACCCTCTCCGGGAGAGCCAGCCTATGACTCTCTGGTTAGGTTTCATGGGGAGTTGAACGTTGGTCCGGGGGAGATACTGAGTTGGTGGCTCCTGACTTCACCGGTATTGGCCCTAAGCATCCTTGGGACCGGCTCCAAGAAGCTCGAGGAGGAGTGAAAGCGTAGGTAGCTCCTCCGATTTATCAGGCGCGAAAAGAACCCTCCAAGCCTCGAGATGCTGTGCAGCTACCATCTTCACTGCGAATTCCTTGAAGCTCGCCCCATCTCCATAGGAGATGGAAACCTGATTTTCCGTCTCGAGGTCGACGCTCTCGCCACCGCCCGGAGGCGCGTCCAGATCAATCGCGATGTCCGCGTCTCCGCCCTCCACGATCGAGTCGGACCATGGTCCGTCAACCAGTTCCCTCCTTCCGACGACAGTGGAGATTCTTCCCCCTGCCTCGGACCACGCTGCCGCAATTGAGCGAGCAGCCGAACCGCCACCTCTCATTCTGAGGATCGACTCAGAGGGGTCGATCCCGTCGTGCCTGCAGGAGGCCACGAAACCCGCGCCGTCGGTACTGGCCCCGGACCACTCTCCCCCCGTCCTCTTGAGTTGGTTGATCGCATTCACCCCTTCCGGGCCACTGACCCCAAGCCTGTCTTGCGGGGAGTGCTTGAGGGGGGCGGTGCAGGACAGCCAGACATCGCCCTCCATCTCGGACACCTTTGACATGAATTCTTCAATCCCACTGGCGTCGATGAAAACGGCCTCGGGACCCTCAATCCCGACATGCCTCCCGACCAAATCGAAGAGCCTCGGGGTGAGGGAATGTGAGACGGGGTGCCCCGCTATGCCCCAGTACGCCGGTCCAGTCACTACGTGCGCCTCCGAATTGTCAGCAATGAAGGTTTCAAATCGGACTTGTCGTCGCAAAGTAGCATGGACAGTGACCTGGACATTGCTCGCGCGGCCGATCCCGGGCCGATAGAGTCAGTGGCTGAACAGCTCGGACTTGAGCGCAGTGACTTGATTATGCATGGCCCCCACATCGCGAAGGTGTCATGGGAGTCGCTCTCTAGAGAGAGGGATTCCCCCAATGGGCACCTTATTCTCGTCACCAGCGTTAACCCTACCCCCTTCGGAGAGGGAAAGACAGTCACCACCATCGGCCTCAACCAGGGTCTGAACCTCCAGGGCCACAATGCGTGCTGCGTCATCAGGGAGCCATCGCTAGGCCCGGTATTCGGGATCAAGGGAGGGGCTGCAGGTGGCGGCTACTCCCAAGTGCTCCCGATGGAGCAGATAAACCTCCATTTCACTGGCGACCTGCATGCGATTACTTCTGCCCATAACCTATGCTCGGCGATTCTGGACAATCACCTGCACAGGGGCAACGAGCTGAAAATCGATACCAACCGGATATTCTGGCCGAGGGTCATCGACATGAACGACAGGACGCTAAGGTCCGTCAGTATCGGGCTCGGCGGTCCAGCCACAGGAATCACTAGGTCCGAGAGGTTCGACATAACTGCCGCAAGCGAGGTCATGGCAATCCTGTCCCTGGCGGGCAGTTACGAGGACCTCAGGGCTAGGCTAGGGAGGATCATCGTCGCAGAGTCGAAGTCTGGAACTCCAGTGACCGCCGACGATCTAGGGGCAGCGGGAGCCATGGCTCTCCTGCTAAGGGAAGCCATGCTTCCCAACCTAGTACAGACGCTGGAGGGCAATCCTGCATTCGTCCACTGTGGGCCATTCGCAAACATCGCCCATGGGAACTCGTCGATTATCGCGGACGACCTCGCCCTTTCGAGAGCCGACTACGTCGTAACTGAAGCCGGATTCGGAGCGGAGATGGGCGCCGAGAAGGCCCTACACATCAAGGCCCTGGCATCAGGTGTCCCTCCCAGCTGCATAGTGCTGAACGTGACAGTACGTTCGATGAAGCTCCACGGGGGCGGATTTGCAGGAGGCGGCGGAGCGAGGCCAACCAATGAGGAAATAGAGACGGAGAACGTCGATGCGGTTCGCGCTGGAGCGGCCTCGAACATGAGGCGCCACGTGCGAAACCTGGCCACAACCTCAATTCCAGTAGTCGTTTCCATCAATAGGTTCGCTACGGACACGGATGCTGAGATAGATGCAATCCGAGATGAGGCCCTCAAGGCCGGGGCCAAGGAGATAGTTCTCTTCGAGGGGTTCGCAAAGGGGGGCAAGGGTGCGGCGGATCTGGCCGATGCCGTTGTGGAGGCTTGTGCACGCCATGAAGAGGCAGGAAGGCCATTCACCCCAGCTGTAGAGCCGGGGATGCCAGCCAAGCAGGCAATCCTCAGAGTGGGCACCAATGTATACGGGGCTCATACCGTGGACCTCAGCCCATCTGCTGATGCGGCCCTCAAGAAGTTCGAAGAGTGGGGTTTCGGGAACCTCCCGGTTTGCATGGCGAAGACGCAATACTCGTTCAGTCACGACAAGAAGGTACTCGGCGCCCCTGTTGGATTCACACTGCAGGTGAGGGAGGCTAGGCTCAATGCCGGTGCCGGCTTCATAGTCGCAATTTGCGGCTCCATGATGACGATGCCTGGGCTACCTACAAGACCAGCAGCGCTTGACATGGACATGGACGAGGACGGCAGGCTAACTGGGGTCTTCAGTTAGGTAGTGATTGTATGCGCCGAATCAAGCGCCTCGATGAGGGAGTCAAGCTCAGGGTCGAGGACGAGGATGACTTGTGGGTACTGGCCCAGCTCTGCAGGCCCTCCTCACTAGTGGGGATGCTTTCGCACCGAAGGGACTCAACCACAGGCACGAAGGAGGACGGAAGGGCCAAGAGCGCTGAGAGGAAGCCCATGTGGATAGTCCTAGACGTGCAAGAGACAGCCTTCCAATCATTCACCGACAATCTGAGGGTGCATGGTGTGATTACTGAGGCCAAGATAGACATAGGCAGCCATCACACTCACGTCATCTCTCCGGGAGACGATGTCGAGATAACAAGGGAGGGAGGACTTCCCAAGGCGGATCTGAACCTACTCAAGGAAACTCTGGCAGCAGGCTCCAGGGCCAAAGCCGGACTTATCGTGGTCGAGTCAGACGAGATTCTAATTTTCGAGGTCACAGCGAGGGGGATCAGAGATGTCTCACAATTCTCAATGAGGGGCGGAGGGAAAAGGGCCGATGACTCCACCGGGGTGCGCCGTGGCTTCTCCGAGGGAGTCGCCAAGGAGGTCAGGATGGTTTTCCCCGACGAAATGCCTCTGGTAATTTGCGGTCCCGGGCTGGCAAGAGAGGGTTTCGAGAAGGACATGAGGGCCATGGGCGCCAAGAATACGATTACGAACGCCCCGACCTCCATAGGCGGCAGAGCTGCTGCGAATGAGGTACTGGCCGAAGGAGCGGCTGACTCGGTTCTGGGCGAGCATACTCTCGTCAAGGAGGTCAGGGCGATAGAGGAGGCGATGACCAGGATGTCCACGGGAGGGGCGGTCGCATTCGGCTCAGTACCGATTTCAGAGGCGGCATCCCATGGTGCAATAGACACCCTCGTCATCGACGCATCCCTGCTTAGATCCGGCGACGGCAAGTCAGATTGGGAATCCATAGTGGGACAAGTAGAATCGTCCCGGGGAACCGTCATTCAGGCCTCTGTTGACCATGACGCAGGACAGCAGCTAGTTGGCATGGGTGGAGCAATAGCTCTCCTCAGGTGGAAGTTGGACTAGGAACACTCTTCACCGTGCACCCTAGGCACACAACATGGCCAGTGGAGTCCGAATAGTCGCATTCGGCAGACCTGATAGAACGGATGCGGCCTCCAGGGTACTGCATCACGCTATAGCTTCCGGAGCAGAGACGACACACGTCTCCTCATCCGATAACGAAGAATTCCACTCAATGGACCACGGTTCGATTGACTGGAGGGAGGTCCTAGACTCAACGAACTGGCTAATCAACTCGTCAAATATCGTTCTAGACGGCGAGTCCCCAAGGATGGCATGGGCGGCCTCGATGATTTTCGCAGAACTCGAGGGAAGCAAGACGGTCATGGTGGTCACCATCCCTGACAACCCAGGGGACATAGGGCAATCATGGGGTGCAGTGATCAGCAAGATTCGACAGATACAGGTTCTCTTCATCGATCCAGAAGCCATTGCCCCGATATCGAAAATTGAGGGCATCGAAGAGGGCGACTTACTTACTCAGATCAGGCTCAAGGGAATGGTCCCCATCGTATGCACCTTCGACGCCTCCTCTGGAGTGGCAATGGTCGAGCACTCGACAGGCTCCGTTAAGCTGGAGGTAGAAGGCAAACCGAGCCCCTCGGAATGGCTGTCTAGATTTCTCTGTAAGCTTCCGGAGACTGGACCTGGGGCCGATGGTATCAGGAAAGCAACGGCGGTAGAGTAATTCCATTCCGCGGCTGTTTTTTGCCCCTATTGCAGAGACCCCTTTTGAAGGGGCACCCGTTCGGCGCGACCCGCGGGGGACAAAGGGATGCCACTCAGACTAGGTCCAGCAGGAGTTCCACTGTCTTGCAAGGGCAGGACTATCGTAGAGGGAATGGACGATATCACGTCGCTAGGACTAGAGGCGATGGAGATTCAGACCGTAAGACCGGTTCAGCCCAAGCACTTCGACCAGTATTGGCAAGCAGGAATACTCTCGTGGGACTCGGGCATCGAGATGAACCTACACGGCCCATACTACGCAGAGCTGCTCGGAAATAGACGGGAGAGAAACAGGTCTCTCGCTAAGATGGAGGCATCGATGCAGGCTGGAAAGGTGATCAATGCCCGACACCTCGTTTACCACGTAGGGCCCTATGGCGAGTATGACCCGGGAACCGAGGCGAACGAACAGGTCGCAAACGTATTCGCAGGAATAGTCGACAGAGTTCGAAGTATTTGGGGCGACCAGAATGAGGATGCGTACGCAGCGTTCCCCTGGATAGAGGAGATGGAACCTTCACTGGTAGGTATCGAGACCTCTGGCCGTCAGGAGTTGTGGGGCACTGTAGAAGAGGTCCTCGAGGTATGCAATCACGTCGAGGGAACCGTACCCGTCCTGAACATGGCTCACATCCACGCCAGAGGGCACGGAAGCATGAGGACCAGCGAGGACTACGCAGAGCTGTTTGACAAGGTCAGAGAGACTTATGGGGGTAGCAAGTTTTACTGTCACTTCGCCGGTATCGAGCACAGGATGGGTAATGCACTCCACTACACGCAGATCAAGAAGTCCGACCTCAAGTTCGAGCCATTTGCTGAGTATCTAGCGGAAGAGGGCGACTGGATGGACATAACCATCATCTCAGACTCTCCCCTTCTCGAGCACGATGCTATGTACATGATGCAGCATTACGACAAGGCAAGACAGCGTCTGATGGAGATAAGGGCCCGGGACGAGAGGAGAGTGAAGTTGGCACATGAGAGGGGACTGACTCCCGAGGAGCTTGAGCTGCTGGAGTCTGAGATGGCCGAGGTCCGAAAGAATCTCGAAGGCGACGGTAAGAAGCAGGCGAAGACGCCGGCCAAGGCCGCAGGTGGCATGATGTCATTCGATGACAAAGTCGACGAAGACGACGTCTTCTGAAGTCCCTCGTGCCCTCAGAAGCCTTGAAGCCACAATCACACTCGCGAGAGTGCTACGGGACTGTAGCTCAGCTGGGAGAGCGCCGCACTGAAGATGCGGAGGCCGCTGGTTCAAGTCCGGCCAGTCCCACCATTTCTTTCCCAGTGGTGAGCTCAGTTGATCCCGTCAAGCGTCTCTGTCTGAATACGGTGTAGCTCCTCGATACCAACCGTGGCCGCGTCGATCAGCGAATCCAGCTCATCCCTGGTGTAAGTCGCCTCCTCTCCAGTTCCCTGGACTTCAACGAATCCCCCGTCACTGGTCATTACCACATTCATGTCCACATCGGCATTGCTGTCGAGAATGTAGTCTAGATCTGTCATCACACTGCCGTTGACCATTCCAACAGATACTGCGGCAACGTCATTCATCATGACTGCGGACTCGTGATTAGCACGCTCCTCGGGTGACAATTCGGGAGCGGTCCAGCCGTTGGAAATATCCTCCTTCGTCGGCCGCATTTCGATAGGGAGGCAATCTCCGGATTCGATGAGCCGGCGAACCGCTAGGCGGAGTCCGATATTTGCGGCCGTTATGGATGCGCATCTGGTGCCTCCGTCCGCGTTCAGTATGTCGCAATCCACAGTCAGTGCGACCGGTCCAAGGGCCTCTAGATCAACTGCCCCTCTAAGGGATCTGGCGACTAATCGCTCTATTTCCATGGTCCTCCCCTTGGCTCCGCTCCGCTCTCTCCTGAATCTGGAATCAGTAGACCCGGGAAGCAGGGAATACTCTGCATGGACCCACCCTCTGTTTGAGTTCCTAGGAAACCATCTTGGAAGGGAGGGGGCCTTTGTAACACAAATGAGGACGATGGTATCCCCTTGTCTGTAGAGGAGTGATGCGAGTGCATTTGGGGTGAAGTCCAGAGTTACGTGTATTTCCCTAAGCTCATCGTTCTCCCTATCAGTAGAAACATCTCCAGACTTCATCTTCGCCATGCACTTGCGACCATAGTCCCCTTGTTGAATCATTCGCGCCTTGCGTGAGGGGGGCGGAACGCCTCTATGACGCCCTCATCGGTCTCTATGTATGGCCCTCCGATCAGATCGACACAGTATGGGACTGCGGCAAAAACCTCATCCAGTATTTCTCTTATTGACCTAGGGGAACCAGGTAGATTGATTACCAGCGAGGAGCCTCTTATTCCCGCTATTTGACGAGATAATATCCCAGTTGGAACGTACTTCATGGAAACCGACCTCATGTGTTCCCCAAAACCGGGGAGGATCCTATCGCACACTGACGCGGTCGCCTCTGGAGTGACGTCCCTGGGTGCCGGCCCGGTGCCTCCTGTGGTTATGACAACCGAGCACATTTCATTATCGACAAGATCCCTGATGCCTTCCTCAATCGCGGACTTATCGTCGGGCACTAGCCTCCTCGCCGATTCCCAGGGGGAAGTCAGAGCATCTCGCAGGAAACCCTCAATTGCAGGGCCGCTGATGTCTTCGTATTCGCCAGAGCTAGCCCTATCGGATGAGGTCAAAATCCCGAACCTGCACAATTCTCCCTCGGGCATGGACTTGGACGGGGGACTCTCACGATTAACGCCGTCGGTCGAAATCCAGTTTTACGGGGACACCTTCAAGAACCGCCGGGTTCAACCTCCTCTCCTTGAGGTGATGAAGTGCTGAGTCTTCCCCAAACCGCACGCAGGAAAAATACCCGTGCATCGCCTAGCCTAGTCCCAACAGGTACTGAAGCTACGTCGACTCAAGAATACTCAGCATTTTGTCATTAGACGGAGCTGAGTAAATGAGTGAAGATGGAAAATATGCCACACAGGTGGCCATGGTAAAGGAAGAATGCAAAGATGCTAGCGAGGAAGACATAGTCAAGGAATTCAAGAGGTACGAGGAAGAGTTCCTGATACCGCCGGAGGACGCCCTAAGGTCCGTGATGAGAAAGTTCCAGGCAGAGGCGGGAATAGAGGTGACTAAGTCGTCCTCTCCATCGTCCGCACAACAATCTCCCGAGAAGAAGGCGAACCGCTTCTCCGACCTAGGGGCGGAGGATCGCAACGTCACCATCGAGGTTGCTATCGTATCCTATACCCCTAGGGTGCAGAAGATGAAGTCCGGCGAAGAGAGGCAGATAGCCTTCGGGTGGATAGAGGACAACCCCTGGGAGGCCAGTGACAAGAGGGTGAGATGGGACTACAAGGATTGGGGGGACCACAGTCAGAATCTGGCACCTGGGTCCATAGTTCGCCTAGAAGGAGTATCAGTTAACGAGTGGAACGACAAGCGTTCGATAAACATCAACAGGACTTCCCGCGTCTCTATCCTAAAGGAAGGCGGGGCAACGGTCCATCAGCCATCACACGAGCCCCTGACTATAGAGAAAGCATCCGCGTCGGAAGGATTCGTCAATCTAGTCGCGAGGGTCGTCTCCACAAAGCCAGATGTGATAGTCAAGAAGGACGGATCCGGGCAATTGCACGTAGTCAGGGGGAGACTCGCCGACTCAACTGGGAGCATAAGCATGCTTTCGTGGGCGGACTTCGAGCATGAAGCCGGCACACTGGTGAGGATAGAGGGCGCGACTGTAAGGAGATTCAGGGACACCCCAGAAGTCAACATCAGTGACACAACTCGTGTAGAGGTCTACCACGACAACTCATTCGCCAGTCTGGATGAGCTTTCATCTTCCACAAAGAGCAGCATATCGGAACTTAGGAATGGAATGAGGGATATCGAGATAACCCTACAGGTGGAAACTTGGAATCAGAGATCATTCACGGCCAAAGACGGCACTGAGAGAGTGGTCCGTAGTGGAGATGTGATGGATCCAACGGGCCGTTGCAGGCTAACTGCATGGTGCGATTTCGACCCCAAGCCAGGCGATTTCATCCACCTCAAGGAGGCAAGGGTTCAGTCTTGGCAAGGCTCTCCCGACTTGGTGATTGACGATATTAGCCAGGCGACTAACCTCGAGAATCCAGCATGGGATCAGATAGATCCCAATGACCATTGGGTCGACGTCGAACTAACTGAACTGGTGGGCGGGGGAACCAGGAGGGGAATCAGGACGACTGGAACAATAGTATTCGTAACAAACGACTCAGGGATAATTGAAAGATGCTCGGTCATAATGCCCGATGGGAACAGGAAGTGCCGAAAGAGGCTCAGGGACGGAAACTGCATCGACTGTGGGCCGCAGAGGGGGGAGGAGGACCTACGTGTACGATTGGTCATGGACGACGGCGTCTCGAATGTCTCCCTACTGCTATCGAAGGAACCCGCTCAGGATTTCTTGAATATGTCACAGAGTGAGGTCGCCGATAGGATTTCCAAGGACGGACAGGAGGCATTTCTCGCCTCCATCCGAGATGAGTATCTCGGAAGAAGGGTATCGGTGAATGGACTCGCCCTGATAGACGACCAAGGCGCGATGATACTCGCGGACAGTGCCTCCAAGGGGGAACTCTCCCCATCTAGTGCGGCCAATCAAGTAATGGAGAAGTGGGGGGTGACTCTATGATGCAGGGCGAAAGGAGAGTTAGGCAGAGCGCCATCAGGATGCTAGCAAGGGAATACTCCGACTCATCCCTGACAGAGGTTGGCGCAGGGGAGTACGACCCATCCTTCGTTGTAACCAAGCTAGGTGCCAGGATAAACAGGGCATTGGTGGCAGGAGTAATCGACAGAATGGAGAGGAGGGACGGAGACAATGGGCCAAGCTACTCAGGCGCCCTTCGTGATCCAACAGGAGCTCACTTCTTCAATATCGCACCATTCCAGCCAGAGCTCCATCCGGATGCCGAAGAACTCCTCGCTAGATTTGAATCTGGAGACAGGTTCCTGATGATTCTAGTCGGGCGGTCGAGATGGTTTGAACAGGAGGACGGCGGCATCTTCATGTCACTCAGAACAGAGCAGTTTGCAATTTGTGACAAGGAGGCCTACTCCATGTGGCTGTCCGATGCCGCGGATGCAACACTGCGACGAATAGACGCGTATGAGAAGTCCCTCGGTGCCGAGCTAAACCGGAACTCAATGGAGAGCGCCGGCATACCCTCGGATCTCGTCCAGGGGCTCGTTTCGTCCAGGGAGCACTACCCGGACTTCGATAGTGAGGACTATCGCGTAGGCGTCCTACAAGCCTTGTCCGCGGCCTCTGGGAGGTCTAGCCTAATCCAAGAGCCCTCACCCGAAGAAGAAAGTGAGGCAGCAGGGAATAATTCTGCAGCAGAGGGCAACCAGTCCGCGACCCCGATCGAGCCAGCAGGAGACTTACATGGGACAATCATAGCGACAATCAATGCCAGAGATGCGGGAGAGGGGGTCGAGTACGACTCGATCATCCTATCATGTGTTGAAGCGGGTTTTTCAAGGGAAGACGCCGAAGATGCACTTGAGAATCTCAGGGACGTGGAAGGTTCGATCATCGAACCAAGGTTCGGATTCTTCCGGATTACCTCCGACTCCAGGGAAATGTCGTCTTCTTAGCCCGAATTCGGGCCATCGATGATCCTTTGTGCATCCCTCATAGCAGCCCTGACTCTTGCCGCGGATTCGCTACCGGAAACCTCCGTTCTTAGCGAATGCCTCGACTGTTCTATTCCAAACTCGCCCATTCTTGCCCCTTTGATTTCCGCAATGTCCGTGGCAACTCTGGAGACTCTAGCCCTGACTGAATCGCTGTCCAGTGGCCACCCCCTTCTCCTTGCGAGCCTCAGCACCAGTTCCTTCTGCCCTTCGCCCCATCTGCCGCCATGCCCTCTCAGGATAGTTCCTACCATTCTCTCCAGGTCCTCTATCTTGGAAGCCACGAACCTCAGGTCAGACTGAACACCCAAGTCCAGACTCTCGAACCCCATCACCATTGCATCCGAGGCGTCCTCTATTACCGCGGTTGGGACAATCTCGTGGAAGTCAATATCCGGACTAATCTCCTCCTCCAGAATGGCCTCAGAGGGAGGGTCATCCAACGGCCTACTCTCCGCCGCACCCGGGATCCCATTCCTGCGGAGACTCCTCTTTATCCTGCCCCAGCCATTGAGTTGGTTAGTGAGGACCCCCGCAACCCTGCCCATCAATACGGTCCTATTCCCGGTTAGAGGACTTTCAAGCCTCACACACATCTCATGCAGATCATCACGGTCCATTTCAGCCAGTTTCTCTATCGTCATTCTCCTAGAGTCGAAGTTCAGATGTAGCCATAGCCTCTGCCTCCTCTCTCTCTGTGATCCAGATGACTTGATCCCGAAAATCTTCAGTACCTCGCCCAGATCACTGTGGGACATTGACTGGATTCCATCCCACGAAAGATCTTGCTCAGGCAGTACCAGATAGTGGATCAGTCTGGCTCTGAGTACTTCTACTGAACCACTCTTTGAGACCCCTAGTTCCTCCGCCCTCTCCCTGAGCTCTACTAGCCTTCCTCGATAGAGGCCATCTAGAACGTATTCGTCATAATCCATGTGCCCTCAGGGTACTCCGGAATCTATACCATGATATCGATTGCGTGTCCATTAGTATCCCGGAAGGCGTTTCTCACACCTATCTCAATCATCCAGAGATATGAATGAGGGCGTATCCAGATCAGTGTGGAAATCCTTTGGAACCTCCCTAGACGTTTCCTTGATGAGTATCTCCCAGTCACGGAGTGAGGCTATGGTCGCCCTTTCGTATTCCGAGTATCTGATTACCCTATGCAAACTCACTGTCTTCTTTCCATCCTTGGAGACATACTCGATCCTAATCTCAACGTGAACCTCGTCCTCTTTGACCTCTCCGTCCGGATCTTGGCAGACCTGCTCGAGAACCAGGTCTCGTGTTTCCTCTGCCTGTTTTATCAACGACCTAACTTGGCGGTGCCTGACCAATATCCCGGTCTTGCCCAGCATCCCTTCGTCCAGAGCCCCGATGAGGTTGTCCTGGATCCACCAACATGTCTCGCCTTCCTTTTCCGAAATCTGCTCAGAAATGCTAACTGGAAACATTCTTCTGGCTATCAGTACCACCAGGTCAGAATACGGCATGGGTAGGAAATGAGGCTCTCCCGCATTCTGAGGGTCGGGAAGAAGCGAATGCCTCCTGCTCATCAAACCCGCCGCATCGTAGACCTCTCTCTGAGCGACGAAACCATCAATTTCCCCGGATTCCCTTAGCCCTTCCATCCACCTGATCAATGAGATTGGATCTTCTGGAGGCGAATCACTCCCCGAAATCGAGGAATATGCCGATGGGTCCAGAATCCTGATTCCTCTCCTGGCCCTCCTGAGTTGCCTTCTGATCAATTTGTGCTCACACAAGATTATGGCCGATTTGGGCTGATATTGCAACTTGTTATCCGAGACCAGCAGGGAGTAAGGCCTCTGAGGGGTCCTAGCTCCAACAATTTCCAATCCAGCTTGTAGGAGCTCCATCCTTCTTCCATGAACAATAGAAGCAGGGACGGCCAGCATGTCGGCCTCACCAGAATCTAGCATCGAAATGCCACTATCAAGATCTGGGATCCCCTTGCATTCGACGTCAATTGAGGGAGAACCGCCAGAATCTAGCAATTTAGAGATATTATTGGATACAGAGCATCCGACAGTGTCCAACATAGCAAGGAGTAGTTGTTCCGTCATCGCATCCACCTCTAGGGAGGGAGCACGCCTTGTGCCCGTACGGGGCGCGCGCACACCTGTTGATATATGCGACCCTTGCAGAAGAGTCCGGTAGACATGGCTACGATGCTATCGGTGAAGAGGCGCTTAGATAAGCGCTTGAATCTCTTCGAGGAGTCACTAGAATCCCTGGTGCACGATGCTATGTCCTCTTCAGAGGCTCCAGCGATGGTTCTTGCCAGAGACGTTCTCCTGGCAGGAGGCAAGAGGCTCAGGCCTCTTCTCTGTATGCTGTCATACGAGGCAGCTGGTGGCGAGGATGTATCAGAGGTCATGGATCTAGCACTTTCTTCTGAGCTCCTCCACACTGCCACTCTAGTGCACGACGACATTTACGACCAATCAAAATTCAGGAGAGGGAGGCCGACACTACACTCCTCCCATGGGCTTTCCCATGCGATAATTGCTGGAGATTACCTTTTCTCAGTCGGCTTTGCAAAGGGAGGGAGGTACGACTTAGAGGTCGTCGATATGATAGCCTCAGCTTGCGCCAATATTGCGACTGGCGAACTACTACAGTTCGATCACATCGGGGATCTATCCACGACCCCGGAGGATTACTACTCCATTATCGATGGCAAGACGGTGGGCCCGTTCTCGACCAGCTGTGCTTGTGCGGCTCTCGTCGCCGGCGCGCCCCAGGGGGTCGCAGATTCACTTTACGAATTCGGAACTGAATTCGGTAGAGCCTTCCAACTGGTAGACGACCTCCTCGACCTTACAGGCGATCCTTCTATGGGCAAGCCCAGGGGTACCGACGTGCATGAGGGAAAGATGACACTCCCCCTGATTCATGCGTTAACCACCCTCCACGGGGCCGAGAGGGAGCATCTAGCAGACGTCCTGAATAACTTCAGTGACGACAGGTGGAACGAGCTCCACTCACTGTTGGAGATCTCTGACTCTATGGAGTACGTGAAGCAGCTAATTCAGAATCATGTGGACAGGGCCCTGAAGATTCTCGACTCCCTTCCATTTTCACCAGCCAGGGAGCTGATGTCCGAAGTTGCATTGGTTTCCAAGAAGAGGAGAATCTGATCCAGAGGATAACATGTCAGATTTAGCAACCGATTGGGAAGTTATCGTGATCGGCGGGGGTCCCGCCGGAGCTACCGTAGCAAGGTATGTCGCGGAAGGCGGTCGCAAGGTTCTGGTGATAGACGGAAGGGATCCAATCGGCTCCCCTCTGCAGTGCGGGGAGCTGGTCCCCTCCAATGATGAGATGCGCAGGCTGTGCCCCGATGTCCCCGAAATCGACGATCTCCTGCAAACCCCGGATGGGGCCATATCGAAGAGGACTAGCGAGATGCACATAGTCCCCCCCTCGGGACGGCCACTGAGGTACCCGTTTGAGGGCATCATGCTAAACAGGGTGGCTCATGACGAGTGGCTAGTCGAGCTGGCTTCTTCCAAGGGGGCCCAATTCCTAACCAATTCGCATGTAGAGTCAGTTTCCGGTGAATCCGTAATCCTGAGGGACGGGAGGCAATTCACCGCTAGAGTGATTGTTGGAGCTGCTGGTCACAATGATCCAATAAGAAGGGATCACTGGGACGAATCGGGGCTGAAGATCCCGATCAAGTTTGTTCTTATGGACGGAGATTTCGGCGAAGCAGTGGAGCTTCATTTCGGGTCTATGGCCCCGGGCGGCTATGCTTGGGTCTTCCCCAAGGGGCGCGGTGCGAACATAGGTGTCGGGATCCAGAAAAAGTTCTCCAATGGAAAGTCCCTGAACGTCTTCACAGAGGAATTCCTGACTGGATATGATGGCGAAATCACATTCCGTGGTGCTGGATCACTTCCAATGTCTGGGACCATCGATTGTTTCGTCAAGGGAAACCACCTTCTCGTCGGAGATTCAGCTGGGATGGTACTGCCGTCGAACGGAGCAGGAATAACTATCGCAATGATCGGTGGAAGAATCGCAGGTCAGACCATTGTCTCACATCTGGAAAATGGCACGTCGTTACACGAGTATGAGGTGGAATGGAATCGTCAGATGGGCCCAGTCATGCGAAACTCGAAAATTTCATTCAGGGTCGGAAGTTGGATAATGCGACTGCCTGATTGGATCCTAAATATGGCTTTCAACCCCGTGACCAAGCCGTTCGTTTGGCGCTTTGTGACTTGTAGGAAACCGTTCTTCATTTTCTGAATATCATCAGGGTCCCATAAACTATATGCCCACGAGACTATTATTGACTAGTTTACTTTGGGACCGACAATGTTTGATGCAATAAAGTCAACACCAGCCAAAATTTGTCTAGGCATAAGCGCGCTAGTTACTCTAGTGTATTCGCTCAATTTCATGCTCTGGGCCGACTGCTATGTTATTGGAGGAGATGGATGTTTCACGCTAATGTCGAATGAAACAATTACCGGGATGATCTCCTACGGAAACGGGGGGCCCGAAACAGCATTCAATGGAGCACTGATGTTTGGCATATTCATCTCCACGGGAATAATGCTCAATGAGGGTGCCAAAGGGATGTGGAAGATCATGATTCCAGTCATCGCGGGATTCGTTACAATGACTGGCGCAATCTGGTACTATTGGGGGGACCTTGATTCCTCAACAACTCCAAAATATGTTGTACCTGTTACGACACTGATATACATCGCGGCGTATTTCCTTTTGAAGGCCGAAGATGAGGTCGATGACGGACTATCCGAATTCAAGATGGGAATTAACATACAGGACAAAGGTGCGCTTGCAGCGCTTTCGTTGCTCGCAGTAATGGGCGTTTACTATTGCTTCAGGGCCATCCTTTTCCCAGCAGACACCATTGAAGCGTTCGGAATAGGGGAAGCCACACAGGAGATGCTGGACGCAGGCCTTGGCGCTCCATCCGAGGTAACTGTTGCAGTTGGAGGCTCGATATTCCTGATTTACATGCTCTGGATCATCATCACAATCATGGATGGAGCAAAGGGCAAGTGGGCAATAATCCACCCCGGCATCTTCTTTTTACTCGCCACCACCATACTCAACTACGTCTCTCTGGTGGATAATGCCGGAGCTGAAGTGATTAGACCGGTCTCCGATCAATTGACTATTGACTCGCTAACGGGGCCTCTCGCTTTACTCCTGGTACTATTTTCATACTACCGATTGAGGGATGAGGGCATTGAAGACGGAATGCTTTGGAACGGTGAACCGATGTCTCCAAATTTCTTCAACATAATGGTGATTACTTGGGCACTCGGACTTGGTCTAATGTTCACAGCCAACATCATGATGTGAGGGGATTTTGAGTCATTAAGGCCCTATTCGGGTTTGGCGCCTTCCCAGATCGTCGCCATGCCTGGGAAAATGACCTTCGCCTTGACATCAGTGAAGCCTTCTTCCTCGATCATCCTGACGTAATCGCGAGTGGTTCCGAAACTCGAGTAGGTCTTGGTCAGCCACTTCCAGGGGTGGTCCCCAGTTCGATAGATAGTCCTTGCATAGGCGCTCACGTAAGTCCTCATCCAAAGCCATCCCAGGAAGCCGTGTAAACGATTCATCTTGGCCGGATCGATGATTACCAGTTTCCCTCCGGGTTTGAGGACCCTGAGGGACTCTGAGAGCCCCTTTCTCTTGTCGTACCAGTCCCGGAAAGAGAACAATGAGCAAACCGCGTCGAACGAATCGTCTTCGAAAGGCAGGTCTTCCGCGGTTCCCTCCACGAACGTGGCAGCAGGATCGCCCCTGGACTCTCGTGATGAGTTGACCCTTGGCTCTGCCACCTTGATCATCTCTGGAATCGGATCGAGGCAGAAGAGCTCCCCACCTTCGACATCCTCGGCGAAGCTGCCGGGACCGCAGCCTATCTCGAGTAGTCGACAGTTTCTGGGTAGCCTGTCCCTGACCATTCTACGCCATCTTGAGACCTGTCCAAGAGTGGCAATTCGATTCACTCGGTCGTACACAGGGATTGTCGCTTCGAGGTTTCTCTGGAGCTCAGCCCAGTCTTCGCCCCCTATCCTCTCGCTGTCCACGTATCCCCCGCTATGTGGCCTGTATTTGGAGGGTTCCCGAGACACCTCTCGTCGCATCCCTATGTTGCTCTGGTGATAGTCGCGAGGTTACCATCATAAACTCTACAATAGTCGCCAATGCACCGTAGGTGCTGAAAATGGGCAGAGAAGACGTACTCCGTGCCATAAGAAAGGCTGAGAATGAAGCGAGGAACACTGTCTCCAAGGCAGAGTCCGAAGCCTCTGAGATTATCTCCAAGGCGAGACTCTCCGCTACTGAGATTGTCCAAGATGGGCGCTCAGAGTCGGAGGCAAGTAGCCAGGGTCTGATTTCTGACGCAAGGGCCACTGCAGAGGCGGAGGCCAAGAAGGTCTCCGACGAGGGTGACTCGTCAATAGACTCGATACACAAGGGCAGCGACGGTAACAGGACGGCGGCAGTGAAGACGGTTCTGGATGCGTTCAGATCCTAGAACACCATGGAGGTCCTAGCATGTCACAGGTCAATACCCAGCAGATGGGAAGGCTTGTTGCTGCTGGTAGCGTTGACAAGTTGGATGAGGCGGTAAATATCCTGGCACGTCTGGAGGCGCTCCACATAATTGACTACGATGGCTCAGAGGAGGGATTCTCACTTGGGTCGCCAAACCCATCTTCCGAGGAGATCGGAAAGGTGTTGGTCAGGGCACGCTCGGCCGCGTCAATAGTGTCCACACAAGGGCCGGATAAACCAGTGTCGCAGGCGCCAATCAGGAAAATCCTGTCAGGCGACCTTCCCTCCAGGATCGACGAACTTCTGGAGGCGAGCTCAAGAGTTGATGATCTTGAAAATGAGATTTCTTCTCTTCAGGAGGAGATGGACAACCTGTCGATGGTAGTCCCGCTTGGTATCGACATCGAACTATTGGGCGGCTATGACTCAATAGACTCCTTCGTAGGCACCGTGTCAGATTCAACCGCCGCTGCCGAAGTTGCCGGTAGCAGCCTTTTCTTTCAAGCGAAGAACGGCAATCAAACCATCGTGGCGGTCTTCTGTCGTTCAGGAGACTCCGCAACCATTTCGTCATCACTCGAATCTGCTGGATTCGAGACTATCGCACTGCCAGAAGGAACCGGCTCTCCCTCAGAGAGACTTGAGGAGGTCAGGTCTTCACGCGATGCTCTTGTTAGCGAGAAGTCGGAACTAACTGAGAAAATAGGCGAGTGGGAAGACTCCAACGGAGAGATGCTCGCCTGCGGCCTTGAAATCCTAGAGAGAGATCACGACGTCCTCACAGCCCCCGTTAGAATCGCTGTGTCCGAGCATGCATTCGTATTGGATGGGTGGTTAGTTATGAGCAGGGCCGAGGAAGTGCAGAAAGAACTCAATTCCGTTTGTCTTTACACGGAAGTCACACCTTTCGAAATGGAGGCAGGTGGAGGTGGACATGGGCACTCAGATCATACCCACCATCAAGAAATGCCCCCCATAGCATTCCAAGATAGGAACACCAGCAAGCCAATGGAACTTCTCACCGACGCTGTTGGCCGTCCAGCATACGGGAGGATAGACCCGACAGTTTTCATGATGGTCACCTATCCGATATTCTTCGGAATTATGCTTGGGGACATGGCTTACGGCCTAATCACAATGGGGGTCGGGTGGATGCTGATAAGAAACTCGGGCACCAATGAGATGCTAAGGCTTGGAGGCAAGTTCCTCACATACATTGGCTTCGGCACATTGGTATTCGGATACATTTACGCGGAATTTGCTGGTTGGGAGATTTTCCCCCATCATAGTCACAACCCTGCAGAGGCACTCTCCATACTATACCCCAGTTTTGACTACTACCACTTCTGGCACGCTTCCCTCCCTCTAGGGATAGAGCTTGCATTCCCATTCCACAGGGTGACTATGGTTGAAGACCATGGAAATCTCGAGCACCTCATCCTGCTGACGATTTACCTAGGCGTCCTACATGTGTTCCTAGGCCTCTCAATCGGTTTCAGGGACATCATGCTCTACGGTAATGGCCATGGCGGTTTTGGTTTAGTTTGCGCATTCTTCGAGAAGGGCGTTTGGATGATTCTACTCGTTGGTGGATTCTTGTTTGCCTATGGGTTCCTTGGGCCCTCTGATGCAGAATGGATGCTTTTGCCCGGGGCTGCGATTTCCGTATCTGCTACTCTGATGCTAATGTGGACTCTGTACAATTACCACGGGGTCCCCTTCCCCATAAACATCGGATTGGCCCCCATTGAAGCAGTCGGTATGATGCCGACTGTGATTTCCTATGTCAGACTGTTTGCGGTCGGTGTCGTGGGGGTCAAGATCGCAGAGACCGGGAATGAGAAACTCTTCGAGCCATTGGCACACATCCTGGAGGATATGTCCCACGCCTCAACGATTGACTACCTCTTCATACCACTACTCTTGATTGGCTGGCTCTCAGTCCAATTCTTCGCATGGGGGCTAGGTGTCTTCAGTCCCAATATCCATGCAGCAAGGCTCCACTTCGTTGAGTGGATGAGACAATATTACGATTCAAGCGGTGAGGAGTTCAAGCCATTCGGCCTGAATTCCAGATTCGTGGAGGTAGATTAGATTCCAAGCCTAGGCTTGTAAGAAAAATGGAGGAAAAAAGAATGAACAACAGAAATATGATGAAAGGAATGAGCGCCCTAATGGTCCTGACCTCGTTTGCAATGATTGCTTCGGTGGTTTCGGC
>MDTG01147407.1_pt1 | contig 28182 bp, 24 predicted proteins | sample 811421 | NCBI WGS metagenome assembly MDTG01 (sample SAMN05326645, study PRJNA326480) | marine metagenome | isolation source: seawater | place: Pacific Ocean: South East | collected 2011
TATCTATAGAAAATGAAATCTATGTTAGTTTTGACTATGTATGGCGACCTTGCGGCATCCTCAAGGCAAAGATGTATGCAGTATTTTGACGCACTTAACGAACATAATTTTAATATTCGCGTTGAACCTTTATTTCCAAATGAGTATTTAGAAAAAATTTTTAAAAACACAAAGCCGTCCTATTTGAAAATTCTTTGGTGGTATTTAAGAAGGTTTTTTGTTTTATTAAGGTCCTCAAAATATGACATTTTATGGATCCAATATGAACTCTTTCCCCAGTTACCTAGTTTTTTTGAGACCTTTGTTTTATCTTTTAATAAAAATATTATTCTAGATTTTGACGATGCAATTTTTCATAAATATGATTTATGGAGCGGACCATTTACAAGATTTTTTTTAGAAAAAAAATTAGAGCCATTATGCTCAAAAGCTTCAGCAATAATTTGTGGAAATAGTTACATTAAAGAATGGGCAAAAAAGTTTTGTAAAAATACTATTTTAATTCCTACAGTAATTGATTTCGAAAAATACAATTCTTATAAATTTCTAAACAAAAACTATGTCCCAATTATTGGATGGATTGGCTCACCTGCAACTTGGCTTTATGTGGAGCCTTTGTTAGATATGTTGTCTGACCTTTCAAGAAAAAATAATTTTAAGGTTCTGATAATTGGATCCGGATGCACAAATATTAAAAATATAAATTTTGAATTTAGAGAATGGAATGAAGATACGGAAATTGAGGACATTTATCAGATGGATGTAGGCATTATGCCTCTTTTTAATGACCCCTGGGCTTTAGGTAAATGTGGATATAAGCTAATTCAATACATGGCTTGTCAAAAACCAGTTATCGCATCGCCAGTTGGAGTAAACTGTAATATAGTTGAGGATGGAGTAAATGGTTTTTTTGCTAACACAACCCAAGAATGGAAAATAGCTATTAACACTCTAATGTCCGATGAAAATTTAAGAAAAAAAATGGGCAATGCAGGCTCATTTAAGATAAAAAATAACTACTCTTTAGACAGTCAGTTACAAATATTATTAGAGCTGTTCAAGAGCTTGGATACTCACTAAATAAATTTGGATGCAAAAGCAATAAAAATATGTGTGGAATAGTTGGCTTGTGGATTAATTCATCATCAGATTATCAAAATCTTGATAAATTAATAACCCCTATGATTAGTTCTCTAAGCCATCGTGGGCCAGACGCTGATGGGATGTGGATTGATAAGAAAACAAATCTTGCTTTTGGACATAGAAGGTTATCTATATTGGATCTTTCATCCGCTGGAAGTCAGCCTATGGAGTCACAGCATGGAAGATACATTATTACTTATAATGGGGAGATCTATAACCATGATCAAATAAGAGCGGAAATAAACAAAGATAGGCTTGATTACAAATGGAAAGGTACATCGGACACTGAAACAATCCTTGCAGCTATAGATGTTTATGGAGTCAATAAAATGCTGGACCTATGCTCTGGGATGTTCGCCATGGCTATTTGGGACAAACATGATAAGAAACTATTTCTAGCAAGAGATCGCTTTGGAGAAAAACCTTTATATTATTTTACTCAAAATGAAAAAATATTTTTTGCTTCTGAGCTAAAAGCGCTCAGATCAAATCCTTTATATAACTTTCAAATTGATCCAAAAAGCACTAATAATTTTCTTAGAAACGGTTTTATTGATGAAGAGCATTGCATTGATTCTGGTGTAAGAAAAGTAAATCCTGGCGAAATTATCTCTTTTAAAAATCCTGCTTCTATTCCTGTAAGTTCATTCTACTGGTCTCATTTTGATCAAATAAAAGGAAAGACTGATTCAAATAAATTTAATGAATCATTTGAAGAAGCTTCTGCCAGAATCGAAAATGTTATGACAGATACTGTGCATTCACACATGATAAGTGATGTGCCTCTTGGATCATTTTTGTCAGGGGGAATTGACTCTTCATTGATTACTGCATTAATGCAGAAAAATTCACGTGAACCAATTAATACATTTACAGTTGGATTTGAAGAAGACATTTTCAATGAAGCACAATATGCTGAAAAAATTTCTGAGCATTTAGGAACAAATCATACGACCTTTATATTAAAAGAATCTGATGCAATAGATATCATTCCTGACCTTGCGGGAATATATGATGAGCCATTTGCTGATTATTCTCAGATTCCCACGCTACTATTGTCTCGTGAAGCAAAGAAGCATGTCTCAGTAGTATTGACTGGAGATGGGGGAGATGAAATCTTTGGAGGCTACAACAGGCATGTCCTTGCTCCTAAGTTATGGAATGTTGCAAATTTTTTTCCATCATCAATTAAAAAGTTTTTATTTTCATTTATTTCTGGACTGAATAATCAAACAAATATTGAGAAATCTCTTTTAAAGTCAACCTTTAATAAAGCAGCACTGTCCCCTCAATTACTACTAAAACTTTCAAAAATCATTAATGCATTATCGAATAGTACTTCTTATCAAAATCTCTATACAAATTTAACTTGTATTTTTGATGAGCCTAACAATTATTTAAATGAAAGATATAGATTTTCAAATCAAATTTTAAATAAATATAATTTTGATGAATCACTTGATAAATCAAGATGGACTATGTTGATGGATAGTCTGATTTATCTTCCAGGAGATATTCTAACAAAAGTAGATAGAGCATCTATGAGCACATCTCTTGAAACTCGTGCTCCATTAATTGATCGACGCATTGCAGAGGCTGCCTCGAGTTTAAATGTAGAATTTCTAATTAATAAAAGAAAAGGAAAATATGTACTGAGAGATATCTTATCTAGACACCTACCTGACTATCTATTTGAAAGGCCAAAACAAGGGTTTACGATTCCATTGGATAGCTGGCTAAGAAAAGAGTTAAGAGATTGGTGCGAGGACCTGCTTTCAGTTAATAAAATCAAAAAATATAGTATATTAGAACCCAACAAAGTTAGAGCTTTGTGGAATGAACACTTGGATCATCAAAATAATCATTCAGCAAAGCTTTGGGCAATTCTAATGTTACAAGCATGGCTAGAGAGATGGCAGGTTTAATTTGGCTAAATTAAAATGGTTTATTTTGCATCATATTTTCTTCTTCTTTTTGCAACATACATTGGGAGATATGGACCAGAAGTCCAAAAGATTCTTTATTACTTTTTTTTATTGTTTCTTTTCTGCTTAAGTGCATTTAGATACGAAGTTGGATGCGATTGGAAGGTCTATAATGTTATTTTTGATTATGACAGTGCTGTTTATGCATTCAGAGATGGGGGCTCATTAGAAGTTGGATACTATTTAACTATGATATGGTTAAAAAAATTGGGTCTTGGTTTTCAAGCGTTAAATGTTATTACCTCAAGCTTATTTTTTTTAGGACTTCATGCAATAGCAAAAAGGGAAAAATATCCTTTGCTTATTCTAGCTTTAGCATTCCCATTTCTTATTATTAACTTGCCTATGTCAGGAATTAGGCAGGGCGCAGCATTTGGATTGCTTGCATTTGCTTTTTTAAGTTTTATAGATAGAAGATTTTTAAGATTTTTATTTTTTATACTTTTAGCGACATCTTTTCACTCAAGTGCTATTTTGTTCTTTCTTCTTACTCCAATGTATTTTTTTAAATTTAATTTAAGAAATTCAATTATTGCAGCAGCTTTAATCAGCCCAATCTTGATATCAATATATTTATCCAGTTTTGGTTTGATTGCTCAAGAGAGATATATTCAAGGTGACCTAAGCTCATTCGGAGCCTATTTTAGAATATCAATAATTTTCTTAATTGCCCTATATTTTTTGTTTTTTATGAGAAAGAAGTGGCTTGAGTTATTCCCAAAAGACTATGAATTTATTCTAATGGGAGCTATTGGGATAATTCTTACAACATTAATAATACTTCCCATATCAACTGTTATAGCTGATAGACTGGGATTTTACCTTTGGTTTTTTGTATTAATTATTCTTGCAAGAGCCATAAGCATTCCTAGTAGGCTAAGAGAGCTTTCGGTAGTTGGATCGATTCTTGGATTATTTTTTGCTTTTACTTTTTGGACTCAAAATTCTCCATACTTTTACCAGTGTTATGTTCCATATAATTTTCAATTTACAATATATTAGATGAATTTTATTTCTCAAACATGTCCATAAAAGTCACCCATCATCATTTTTCAGGTGTAAAAATTATTACACCCGTGATTCACGCTGATAGCAGAGGTATATTTTCTGAAACATATAACGCAAAAGATTTAATAAAAGCAAATATTTCCTATCAATTTTTGCAAGAAAATCACTCAATCTCTTATAAGAAAAATACGCTTCGAGGTCTGCATGCTCAATTAGATCCATATGCACAAGCAAAGCTAGTTAGATGCGGAAGGGGATCTTTTTTAGACGTATTTGTTGATATAAGGAAAAGTTCAAAAACATTTATGAGTTGGAGCTCTGAATTAATAACTGCTGAGAATAAAAAGCAAATACTAATTCCAGAGGGTTTTCTTCATGGGTTCCTTACATATGAAGATAATACTGAGGTGATATACAAATGTTCAAATTTTTATTCACCAGAAAATGAAATTTCTGTCATCTTCGATGATAATGAATTCGAAATAGACTGGGGTATAAAAAACAACGAAAAGATTTTAATATCTGAAAAAGATAAAATGGCAAAACAATTTAAAGATATTGATAATCCTTTTTAAATTTTTACTTTATTAATATTGAATTATGATTTTATTAAATTTCTTCAAAGATTCTCTGCGTAAATGAGTGGAACATGTATCATTTCTTTTGATTGCGAAGGAAAATGGGGCCTTATCGATAATTTGTTGCCTTACCATGAGTCTCACTTCACCTCATTAAATATTTATCAAGCATACAAAACCATTCTAGATGCTCTTGAAGAAAAAAACTTTTCGTCAACATTTGCTTTTGTTGGAGCTTTTACTATGGAGAAAGAGCACTTTCTTAGTAATTGGTCAGAAAGATTAAAAAATTCTAAAGAACATCAAGTTTGGTTAAATCATTATATAACTAATCCTCATGAATCAATGGATTCTAGTTGGTTTTGTCCCGAGTTGATTCCATTAGTTCGTTCTTATGAGAGTCAGGCACATGAAATATGCTCACATGGATTTACCCACCTTTCATGGGATGTAAGCGACATTAACGCATTGCATGTTGAGATAGAGGGAATTATTGATTGGTATACAGAACATTCTATTTCATCCAATACTTTTATTTTTCCTAGAAATATAATTGAACGAAAAGAATTATTGTCTAATTTTGGTATCGATGCATACAGAGAGAAAATAAAAAACAAGAACTCCTCACCATTACTCAGTAGATTTTTTCAGCTGTTGAGTGAATTTAATATTAATGCAAAATCTGCTTATCCCTCTAAATGTATAGATAAACCTATTCCAATTCTAGGAGAGCACTTCTTGAATTGGCGGCACGGTATAAGAAAGTTAGTTCCAATTAAAGTTACAACTCTTCGCTTTCAATCTGCTCTTGAGCATGCTATTAAAACTAATGGCGTTATTAATTTATGGTCCCATCCACACAATTTTATTTCTGGACAAAATCAAATTGATTTATTTGTATCATGTCTAAATATTTTAGAAAAAAAATATAAACAGGGAGACGTTCAAGTTCTTACTCAAAAAGAATATGTCAATCAGACATATCCTCAGTTTCTTACAAAGGTTGATGAAAGTTAATTCAGATTTCAATGTTTCCATTGTTATTCCTCTTTTAAATGGGTCGCAATACATTTCGGACCTTTTTGGATCTATTAGGAAACAAACACTAAAACCAAAAGAAATAATTTTTGTTATTTCAAAAATAGGTAATTGGGAACTTGCCGCAAATAAAATAAAGAAAGAAAAAAATTTCATAACAAAAATTATTTTTTCTGATCCAGTTTTTCCTGGAGCTGCAAGAAACTTGGGAGTTAATAATGCTGAGCATGATCTCATAGCATTTTTGGATGTTAGAACTCTACCAACAGAAGACTGGTTAGAGCAAATGGTAAAAAAATTATATGATGATTCATCTGCTCTTGTTACCTCTAAAATGATTTGCTCCTCAAATACTTTTTTTCATCATTTGTTGAAAGCAGCAACATATGGAGAAAGATCAGTAGAATGTTTACCAGGCTCTGTTGTAAAAAAATCTTTTTTTATATCTTCCAATGGATTTCTTGAGCACGTTAGAGCAGGAGAGGATTGGGAGTGGATAAATCGTTTTTTTAAACAAAATAAATCATCTAAACAACAAAAAATCGTTATAAATTATCATGGATTACCAGATACTATTTCACAACTTATTAATAAATGGTTTATCTATTCATTTGAGAATTCTAAGGTTAGTATTTTATTAAAAGAAAAATTTTCATATATGGGCTTAGCGTTTATTCTTTTTTCTATACTTTTATATAGATGGAATCATATAGTCTCTGGTGAAGTATGGAATGAGGATGCCTTTCTATTTATACCAAATTTAAATAAAATCTTCTGGTCTATTTTTCTTTTTTGCTATTTTTTGTATAGGGGCATATTTAAACCGTTATCAAATAAAGTTAATATTCAATTTTTATTTCCGGGCTCATGGGTACTTGTAGGAATAATAGGACTATTAATAGATTTGGTAAAGGCTCCTGGCAGGATTCATGGATCAATAATGCATTTATACACATTCATAAACAAAGAAAGACAATGAAAAATTTTTTAGTTCTGTGATTTTATTAATTGAATAGTTACAATACAAATTTAAAAATATCTTTTTGAATAAATTGAAACTATTAGTTACTGGGGGCGCTGGGTTTATTGGTTCAGCCTTTATTAGAGAGGCAATTTCTCGAAAATTTTCGGTATTAAATTTAGATTCCCTTACTTATGCGTCCTCTGACAAGAGTTTAGAATCTATTTCAAATAATAAAGCATATTCATTTATTAATTTAGATATCAGAGATAAGAATTCTCTTTATCTTGCCTTTACAGAATTCTCACCTGACGTAGTAATACATTTTGCTGCAGAAACGCATGTGGATAAATCTATTGATTCCCCAGCAAATTTTATTGAAACAAATATTATTGGGACATTCAATTTGTTGGATTGTGCAAACAAATATTGGACAGATGCTGGTAGACCCTCTACTTTTAGATTTTTGCATATTTCAACAGATGAAGTATTTGGTTCTCTTAGCAGTAATGGCATGTTTAAAGAAACAACAAAGTATGATCCCTCTAGCCCTTACTCAGCATCAAAAGCATCTTCTGATCATTTGGTAAGAGCATGGGGAAAAACTTTTAATTTGCCTGTTATGGTTACAAATTGCTCAAATAATTATGGACCATTTCAATTTCCAGAAAAACTTATTCCTGTTGTTTTAAACAAAGCTTTAGCTGGAGAATCAATTCCAATATATGGAAATGGAAAAAATATAAGGGATTGGCTTTTTGTTGAAGATCATGTTGATGCGCTTTTAACGGTTTTAGATTTAGGTGATATAGGTAGAACCTATAACATAGGAGGTAATTCAGAAGTATCAAATATTGATGTTGCAACCAAAATTTGTCGAATCCTTGACATATATCGTCCAAAATCAAATTCAAGATATGAAAATCAAATTAGTTTTGTTAAAGATAGGCCAGGTCATGATTTTAGATATGCTATTGACTCCTCTCGGATCAGAAAAGAACTAGGCTGGAAACCTAAGTATTCATTTGATGAAGGAATTAAAAAAACTATTTTGTGGTATTTAGAAAATGAGAGATGGTGGAAAGACCTTTTGCATAAAACTGAGCTCACTGAGCGCCAAGGAACAGTCAGATGAATTTGCTTATCTTTGGAGAACGTGGTCAACTTGCGTCTGAATTAAAAGCAAGATGCCCAAAACATATCAATCCTATTTTTATAGGAAGAAATAATTTAGATCTTATTCATTTAGATAAAATTCATCTTTTATTCAAAAAATTTAATCCGGATTTTGTTATTAATACTGCAGCATACACAGATGTTGACCAAGCTGAACAAAATCCTGAGCTAGCCACGAAAATTAATTCATTGGTACCAGAGGTAATAGCTCATGAGGCATGCTCTTTCAATATCCCTTATCTTCATGTTTCAACTGATTATGTTTTTCATGATAACGGCGATCAACCCTTAAGTGAAAAAATATTACCAAGTCCTAAAAGTGTATATGGAAAATCTAAATTTGAAGGCGAAAAAAATATTATGAATGCAGGCGGCCTTTATATAATTTTAAGAACTTCTTGGATTTTTTCAAAACATGGAAAAAATTTTTTAAAAACAATCTTAAATTTATCAAAGTGTAATGAATATATTGAAGTTATCAGTGACCAAATTGGTGGTCCAACTCCCACAGAAGAGATTGCGAATGCTTGTTATAAATTAATTTTAGAAAAAGAAAATTTAAAAAGTGGAATCTTGCATTTTTCGGGATTCCCTGACGTTAGTTGGGCAGAATTTGCTACGGAAATAATAAATCAATCCATCTACGATACTAAAGTTAAATTTGTATCAACCGATTACTATCAATTAAATAACAAAAATTATATTGCAATGAGACCATTTAATTCTAGACTTGATTGCAATTTAATTAACCATCTTTATAGTATAAAAAGACCAGAATGGAAAAAGTACATTAAAAAAATAGTTGATTCAATCAATTTAGAAGAGTGAAAAAAAGGAAAGGTATTATTTTAGCGGGTGGAAATGGTTCTAGGCTGTATCCAGCAACAAAAGGTATCTCAAAGCAGTTGATTCCCCTTTATGATAAGCCGATGATTTATTATCCATTATCTGTTTTGATGCTTGCAGGAATAAGAGAAATAGCCATCATCATAAAAGAAGAAGACTATAATAATTTTTTTTCATTATTAGGGGATGGATCGCAGTGGGGCTTATCTATTGAATACATTTTTCAACCCTCTCCTGATGGTTTGGCTCAAGCCTATATTCTTGCAGCCGAATTTTTAAATGGTGCTCCTTCTGCGATGATACTTGGTGATAATATTTTCTATGGATCAGGATTTGGTGGTCAACTCGATAAAGCAAACGAATCAGACCGAGCTTCAATATTTTGTTACCAAGTTACAGATCCAGCATCATATGGAGTAGTTGAATTTGCAAGTGATGGATCTATAAATTCTTTTCAAGAGAAACCTGAAATACCTCCATCTGACTTTGTAGTTACTGGTTTATATTTTTTGGATTCGACAGCATCAAAAAAAGCATTGACTATAAATCCATCTAAAAGAGGAGAGCTTGAAATCACATGTTTGTTGAATATGTATATTGATGAAAAAAAACTTGATTATGTTGACTTAGGAAGAGGATTTACATGGCTAGACACCGGAACTAATGAAAACTTATATGAAGCTACTAGTTTTATCAGAACTCAGCAAATAAGACAGGGATTTATAATTAGTTGTCTTGAAGAAATCTCATATAAGAAAGGTTGGATATCAAAAGTTGATCTGATGAATATTTCAAAGAGACATAAATTAAATAATTATGGAAAGTATCTCAAAAACATAACAAAATTAACTTAGATTTAGATTTTTGAAAAAAATATTATTTATAGTTTCTGAAGATTGGTATTTTGTCTCTCATAGATTCAACTTAGCTAAAGAAGCAATTTCCAAAGGTTATGAAGTCTCTTTATTGACCAATGTTAACTCCCATAAAAATGAAATTGAGAGCGCAGGAATAAATCTTTTACCATGGTCTTTGCAAAGAAATTCATTTAATCCAATAAAAGAAATTAGATCAATTATACAAATTATTTCTGCCATTAATTTTATTCAACCTTCATTAGTGCATTCTGTTGCGTTAAAGCCTATTTTATACAGCTCAATTGCCTCAAAATTTTCATGTGTTAAATCTATTGTGTTTGCATTTGCTGGTCTAGGATATCTTTTTACCTCAAATAAATTTTTAATTAAGATAGGGAGGCTTCCTGTTGTCATTTCTTTAAGACTTTTATTAAACAATGATAATTCAAATTTTATTTTTCAAAATCAGGACGATATAGATATCTTCTTGACTCTTAAAATTGCTAAAGAAAGTAACATTAATTTAATTCCAGGATCTGGCGTCGATACCAATAGGTTTTTCCCAGACTTTCAAAAAGTTAGGGACTCAGTACCAATTATAATATTACCAGCAAGGCTTTTATGGGATAAAGGGATTGGAGATTTTGTTGAAGCTGCAAAAATTTTAAGAGATAAAGATTTTAATGCTCGATTCGTTTTAGTTGGACAGTTTGACCCACATAATCCTGCCAATATTCCTCAATCAAAAATTGATGAATGGGTTCGCAATAAGATTATTGAGTATTGGGGTTTTCAAGAAAATATGCCAAAAATCTTAAATCAATCAACAATAGTTTGCTTGCCATCGTACAGAGAAGGATTTCCAAAGGTTCTCCTTGAGGCTGCAAGCTGCTCAAAACCAATAATTGCTACTGATGTTCCTGGATGCAGACAAGCCGTTCATCACAATAAAAATGGCTTATTAGTACCTCTTAGAAATCCAAAACTATTGGCTGGCTCCATCGAAAAAATGGTCAATGATAAAGATTTATGTGAAAAGATGGGAGAGGCTGGACTCAAAAGGGTTCATTCTGAACTATCACAAGAAATCATTTCTAAAAAAACCTTTTCAATTTGGGAAAAAATAATCCTTCGTTCGTTGTAGTTTGCTATAACTCATTTTTATAACTAGTTGGTATATAATTTATCTGAATTACATAAAATTGGAGAACTACTGATAATGAGAAACATACTTTGCGTCGCACTACTTAGCTCAATTTTAATAATAATTTTTTATTCTTCAGATTTATTTTCTCAAGACCTTGATCAAGATTTTATTGATTCTCTTCCATCTGATGTCGCTGAAAAACTTACTGAAGATATTCAGACTCAAGATGATGTTGAGGTTCTTTTTCGTGCCGATACTTCAGTTTCTGGAAATAAGGCAATTTTGCAAAAAATCCAACAACAAATTGATTCCTTAAAACTACTTATAAATCCTGAGCTAGATGAAAGTCTACCAATATTCGGTAACGATTTTTTTAGCTCAATTCAGACAAGTTTTTCTCCAATTAATGTACCAAATGCTAATGATGACTATGTTCTTGATTATGGAGATGAGTTATCTATTCAGCTAGTTGGGAGGTTCTCAGAAATAGAAAAATATTTAATAGCACGAGATGGCTCAATAAGTATTGAGCAAATTGGAAAAATATTTCTAAGAGGCTTGCCTTTAAAGAAAGCTATTGAGGTAATTGAAAATAAAATTAAAAACACAGTCATTGGTACGACTTCATATATTACATTATCTGGATATAGAGATATTCAAGTTATGTTGCTTGGTGATGTTGCGACAGCTGGATTATATACTCTTCCCGGGAATACAAATATTCTTCATGCTCTTAATGTAGCAGGAGGTATTGGTGAGAATGGCTCCTTTAGAAAAATAGAGCATAAAAGAGAAGGTGAAAGCTTAGGTACTTTTGACCTATATGACTTAATGGTTTTTGGAAATACATTTGCAAGTGAACAAATTAGAGCTGGAGATGTAATTTTTGTTCATCCTAAGTCATTTAATCTAATAATTTCTGGTGGTGTAAATCGAGAGGGAGTTTTTGAAATTCTTCCAGCCGAGACCATAGAACAAGCAATCCAATATGCAGGAGGAGTTTCAGACTCATTTTATGGATTAGATTACGTAAATTTGCAAAGAGTAAGTAACGGATCAACAACTTTGTCAAAAATAAAACTATCATCCATCAATAAGATAGCTCTTCAACCTAGAGATATCTTGTATTTGCCTTTTTATGACACCGAAAAGTTAAAAGTACGACAAGTTCGGATATCTGGAATGGTAAATAGTCCAGGAACCTATAGTATCGATGAGGGAGAATCCATGTCCTCATTGATAATGAGAGCGGGAGGATTGAAAAAAAATTCTTATCCATACGGCGGCGCACTATTCAGGTTATCCGCACAAGAGCTTGAAAAAGAATTTAATGAAAGAATTTATAATGACACAATAAATTATATAGTTTCTAATCCTCAAGAAGTTGGAGGAGCATCTGATTCATTGTCTTTGCTTTTAGAGGAACTTAAGAGCAGAAGACCAGCAGGAAGGGTAATTGCTGAATTTGATGCAATTAGGCTAAAAAATTCACCTACTAGTGATATCTTACTAGAGGATGGAGACGAAATCGTTATTCCTCCATTGCCTGAATACGTTTATATATTCGGTGAATTTAACCAACCCGGAGCGAGAGTGTATGATCCGAAATACTCTGTAAATGACTATGTCTCGCTTGCAGGAGGATTCAAAAATACTTCAACAGAAGAATTGATTGTCATTGATCCAAATGGCAGAACACATTTTTATAAGAATAGAGTTCTGCGACCATTCAACACCCAGCCAGAAATATATCCTGGAAGTATCATTTATGTTTCGAGAGATATCGGAAGAGTAGAGGGTATTAGATTTGCAGCAACATTTGCTCCAATTTTAAGTAGCTTGGCAATTTCATTGGCCTCCCTAAATTCAATTAATGATTAAGATATAATAAAGAGTATAAGGCTAAGTTGTTTGAAATTTATGATCCATAAACTTTTAGGCTTGCCTTCAAAAATTTTAGAATCTTTTTGCATTGCATATCTAATATTTTTATCTAATAGTGTTTTTTCCTCCATAGAGGATTATATATTTCCCTTTCAGTCTCCTAGTTTCTCAAATTATGGAACTCTAGGCTTAATCCAAATGCCTAATGCAAGAATGCATAAGGAGGGAACGTTAGCATTTTCTTGGACAAATAATGATCCATATCTTCGTGGATCTATAGTTGCTTATCCTTTCAAAAGGTTGGAAGCTTCATATCAATATACTGATGTTAATAATGCTTTATATAGCAACATTTCCTCATTTAGTGGCTCTCAGTCATATAAAGACAAAGCATTTGATATCAAGCTTCTATTAAAAGAAGAGAGTATTATTTTTCCTGCTATTGCTATGGGTATTAGAGATATTGCTGGAAGTGGTATCTTTTCTTCAGAATATATTGTTGCATCAAAAATGTATAGAAATATTGATTTTACTTTTGGAATTGGCTGGGGAGTTCTCAATAAAAATAGTATTGCTAATCCTTTAAGTGAAATTAGCAGTCGCTTTGAAGAGAGAACATATGATTTGGATACTCGGGGAGGCGAATTTGACTCAGGAAAATACTTTAGTGGTGATGCAGGATTATTTGCAGGCATTGAACTTTTTTTACCTAATGCAAATGGCAGTAGAATTAAGATTGAATATGATGGAACTGATTATGGTAATGAGGGTTTTAATCCGGGTAAAGGTAATGAGGAGCTATTATTAAGAAAACAAAAATCTCAAGCATCAAGAATGAATATTGGTTTTGTATATCCTATTTCTGATTCATTTCATTTAAAAGCGGGTTACACAAAAGGGAATACTTTTTCATTTGGTTTTAATGCAAGCATTAATTTTTCTAAAAAAGAACCAATTATTCCCAAAAAAGATCAATATGTACCTATAAAAGATTCGGATGCTGTTCGTATAGTAAGTGATAGGGAAAATTTTTATTTATATAGGTCCGCGCTTTATTTTTTAAATAACAAAGAATTATTTCTTCAGGCGGCAACTCAAAAAGATGAGACTTTAGCTGTTGCTTATATGCAAAATCATCACACTAGTTCAGTTAGGGCAACGGGTCGAGTCGCCCAAACTTTAGATGAAATAATGCCAGACAAAATAAAGACATTTGAGATTACTTCAGTTAATGCTGCAATGGGAATGCACACGGCAAAAATCGACAGAACATCATACTCAAAATACAAATCACTTAATTACTACAAATTAGCTTCTCAAAATATTGAACTTGAACCATCAAAGTATGCAAAGGAGTATTATGAGTTTCAACCCCAAACAAAATATCCTATCCATTTCTGGAAAATTACTCCAGATATCAGATCTCAGATTGGAGGTCCGGATGGGTTTTACTTCGGAGATATAAGATTAATATTTAAATCTGAACTTCTTATAAGAAAAAAGCTAACTTTATTGTCCACTATTTCAACCTCGGTATATGACAATTTTGAAGATTTAAAACTTCTGTCTGATAGTGTTCTTCCTCATGTTAGAACAGATATTGTTGAATATCTAAAAGAGGGAAGAGAGCTAAGCATTGATCTGCTTCAATTAAACTATTTTGATAATCCCTCAAAGAATTTGTATACAAAGGTAGCTGCGGGTCTTTGCGAAAGTATGTTTGGCTGTGTCGGAGGAGAAATTCTATACAGACCATTTCATAAAAATTACGCAATTGGTATAGAAGCATATCGTGCTAAACAAAGAGAATACAAACAAAGATTTGGTTTTAGAGATTATGAAACAACGACTGGATTATTATCTACTTATCTATATGAACCAAAGTATCAAGTTACTACTCTATTGCAGGGTGGAAAATTCTTAGCCGGAGATTCAGGCATAAGAGTTGATATTTCAAGAAGATTTAAGAGCGGGATGAGTGTTGGTATTTTTGCTGCAAGAACAGATATTAGCAAAGAGGAATTTGGAGAGGGGAGCTTTGATAAAGGTTTCTATTTTTGGATTCCGTTAGAATCATTCTTTTCAAATTATCAGCGTGGGCATACAGGTTTTGGAATGAGGCCTGTAACTAGAGATGGAGCAGCTACCCTCAATGTTTCTCATCCTTTATATGCTGTAACTGAGAGTGCTTCAGCTTTTGCATTTACTCGTGATTGGGATGATTTATATGATTAGATTTAAAATATTTTTTCTTATCATTTGTTTAAACTCTTGTGCAGGTTTTGATTATTTTCAAGCCATTCCATTAATTAAAAATTCTTTAGTAGGTAACAAGGATATAATTATTTCTGAAGAATTTATTAATCGAAGAGAGTTTTCTTTTGCAAAAATAAAGATAGGAAGGTCTAGTCCAGTGATTCTATCTCTTGAGAGCATTAATGAAAATCTTTATGAGTGGGTTTCGGCCGACCAAGAAAGGATCTATACCTTAAACGGAAAAATCATCAGAACAGAGGGCCTCACTTATAATACCAACCATTTAAATATCGCTTCACCTCCTAATTATAATGCTCTTCCATCAACTCAACTTAACTTGATAATGCTCTCTAATCCAAATGCTATGATTAAGCAACAGTCAGAATTGTATATTCATAGCTCTTCTGAGATGGATATTATTATTTTTGAAGATATAGAAACAAGCCAATATAAATGGAACTTTACTAATGAATATGTTGTTGATAAAAGAACAATGCTCGTCAAAAAATCAGTACAAAAAATACATCCAAAACTATCTGAATTTAATATAGAGTTTTTCTATAAATTTTAATTTTGTTTACAAAAAAATACCGGCTGCAGCCGGTATTTTTAAAGATGAGAGTTTTTTACTTTGTTCTAGTAGCAGTACTTGTAACAAGCGAGGTTGTGACCACATCAACAGTTCCTGGAACTTTTGCAGCAACTTCTTCAGTGCTGTCAAGAACTTCTGTAATCTCCTCAATAACTTGACTTTGAACATCATAAGTTTCTTCACTAATGGTAGTATTTTCAACTACTTGATCATTCTTTTGGATGATATAAATATCATCATTACCAAGATTATCACCACTATCGATAGCAGAACCTGCGCCTCTATAGTCGTCAGCTGCAATAGTGGAAGTAGCAGTAAATGTTTGAGTGCTTGTGGCGGTTGTTGCAACAGTCCTAGTTGCAGTGACTTGCGCTTGAGTTTCTTCAGTGTAGGTAGCTCCTGCAACAGTTATTGGAACTGTTTTAGTGCCATCCGTTAATGTAGCTGAAGCTGTAGTTTCCTCGACAACGGTTTCAACAACATACTCCTCAATTGTTGTAGGTGCTGGTGTTGGCGCTGGAGTTGGTGCCGGTGTAGGTGCCGGTGTAGGTGCCGGAGTGGGCGCTGGTGTAGGTGCAGGTGTTGGTGCAGGTGTTGGTGCCGGTGTAGGTGCCGGTGTAGGTGCAGGTGTAGGTGCTGGTGTTGGAGCAGGGCTATCATCGTCATCAACTGCAGCTGCTATTGCAGCGGCGGCTGCGACTGCAGCAGCAATTGCGCCAGCGCTCAAGCTGCCAGATGCTTCTTTAGATGCGTCATCTCCGCCAGCTTTAGGGTCATTTTCATCGACTTGATCAGCACTTAAGTTGCCAACATAACCAATATTTAGCACAGAAAAAATTCCTGCTAGTAGAAAGTTAAGTTTATTTTTTAATTTGGCCATTAGTATTTCCCTACGTTTAAAGTTATATCTTATCGTAAATAAGTATTTCCATGCAAATAATTTACAATAATACGTGTTTAATTTGCTTCATTCTATTGATTTTTATACATTTGTAAACAAAAAAATCGATATTTGAATACACCTTTACTGCATACATTAAACTAGTTTAGTTTAAAAAGTTAATTTGTAAACACTTTCAATAACTCTTCTTTTGTTATGATATCTATATATATTTATCTTATGTTATTTTTGTTTGGTATTAATTAAACTAATATTGGACCGGTATTAAAAAATATTTTTTTGTATTTTTAAAATACGTAAATTTTGTAATATTCAGTCATAGCTCAATATAATTACTAATTATATTTATATTGCAAAGATTAATTTTCGGGATGTAGCGCAGCCTGGTAGCGCACCTCGCTGGGGGTGAGGTGGTCGTCGGTTCAAATCCGGCCATCCCGACCATAAAATTAATTTCATCTGCAACTTTTACACTAATTGTTTATAATTATTTTATAGAACTATTCAATAAGTATAAATTTTTCCACTTTGCGAAACACTAAAACAAATATACTTGACTGCACACTAAGGGATGGCGGTTACTACAATTCATGGAATTTTAGTATTAGCACGGTAAAAAAGTATCTTACTGCGATCGAGCATTCATCTGTATCGCATGTCGAACTAGGTTTTCGGTTTTTGAAAAAGAACTCAGAACATGGAATGCTAGCATATACATCAGAGGATTTTGTAGATGCATTAGATCTGCCACCAAATAAGTCATATGGTGTAATGATCAATGCCAAGGATTATTTAAGCTCAAAAGACCCTATTAATGATATAAACAAATCTTTTATGGAGGCATGCGGATCTAAAATTTCATTCGTCAGAATTGCTGTAGACCTTCCGAATGCTTCAAAGTGTAAAAATATTGCTAAAGCCCTGCATGATTTAGGTTATTCAGTGATGATAAATTTAATGCAAGCGAATTTATATCCTGAAAAAGAACTTACTCGGGCTATAAAACATATAAAAAAGTGGGGAGTAGTGGATGTCTTATATTTTGCTGACTCCTTAGGATCAATGCTTCTAAAAGATGTACACGCACTGATAAAACAAATTAAAAAAAAATGGGATAGACAAATTGGGTTTCATGCTCACAACAATATGCATTTAGCATTATCAAATGCTATTGGAGCTAGTGAAGCTGGTTGCAAGTTTTGTGATAGTACTTTTTTTGGTATGGGAAGGGGTGCTGGTAATGCTCAAACTGAAAGTCTTTTATTGGAAACAGGTGGTGACTATGATAATTCAAAGATGCAAATAGCCCTAAGATCATTTGAGGCGCTAAAAAAGAAATACAATTGGGGGCCAAATTCTTTTTATCATTTTGCTGCAAAGCATAAAATCCACCCAACTTATATTCAGAGATTGCTTGCTGATAAAAGATACTCATCAGATTATGTAGTAAAAACCCTAAACTATCTTAAGGATATGAAAAGTTCTGCGTATAACGAGGAAATGCTTTCCAAGTTAACATATTTCTCTGATTCTCATCATAATGGAAAGTGGAACGCATCAGATTATTTGAAAGGTAAAAGTGTCCTTTTGATAGGCTCGGGTCCATCCGTTAAGAGGAATTCAAAAATGATTGAGTCATTTATTAATGAGTACTCACCATTTGTCATTACCCTCAACATAAACCCCTATATAAAAAGGGATTATGTAAATTCGGTTATTGCATCAAATATTAATAGAATTCTATTAGACTTAGATCTGTATAGGACCTTAAATTGCAATGTAATTCTCCCAAAATCTTGCTTTTCTAATTTAGTGAAAGAAAAAATATCAGAGAGCTCTATATTAGATTACGGACTTTCAATTAAGGAAGATGCTTTTAAATCAAATGCGAAAGGATGTTCCTCAGGGTGGCAGGAAGTCACAGCATATTCATTACTCTTTTTACTTCAAGCATCTCCAAAAAAACTATTTCTTGCGGGCTTTGATGGTTATTCAATAAATGATACTCGTCACAATGAACTGAATCGAATTTTTAAAAGATATTTAAATTCAAAAAAATCAGTAGAACCGATTTCCCTTACTCCTTCAAATCATGAGTTTTTAAAAATCTACAACTTTGAAAGATAAAAAAAAACTAGACCTCAATGACTATGAGTTATATATTTTTGACTGTGATGGAGTATTGCTTGATTCGAATCAATTAAAATCGAAAGCTTTTAGATTAACTTTAGAGAATTATCCAAAAAGACTGGTAGATAGATTTATTTCTTATCATGAGTTATGTGGGGGAATTTCAAGACACATTAAGCTTGAATATTTTTTAAGTAATATTCTAAAGAAAAAAAATTACCAAAAAGAGCTTCAGACTCTCTTAAATAAATTTTCTAATATCTCTTTAGGGCTGATTGCCAAAGATTCTAAGCTTGTGCCAGGCGTAAAAGATTTCCTAAGGAAGTTAAAAAAAGAAAAAAAATATACAATAGTTTGTTCTGGAACAGATGAAACTGATTTAAAAAAAATTTTGGCTCTAAAAAACATTGATCATTACTTTTCTGCTATATATGGCAGTCCTAAAACAAAAAAAGAAATTCTTTTAAAAGTGCTTACCGAAAATCAAAACACTAAAATTCAAGGTATTTTTTTTGGAGATGCTGCCTCAGATTTCGAGGCTGCAAAAAAATATGCATTCGATTTTATATTTGTTTCATATAATTCAGATTGGAAAAATATCAGAGAGATGCCTGAATTTAATAATTTGACAAGCGTAAATTCATTTCGAGATCTCGAGTTATATATCTCATGAAAGTTGTAGGTGTTATCCCATCAAGGCTTAGTTCTTCAAGGCTGCCAAATAAACCTATGGCAGACATATCTGGAATACCAATGATTGCCCACGTAATACAGAGATCTCAATTAGCTGAAAGTTTAGATGAATTGTATATAGTCACAGATTCAGAAGAAATTTGTGGAGTTGCTAAGGATTATAATTGCAAATTTCTTATGACATCAAAAGATCACAAAACTGGCACAGATAGAATCGGAGAAATTGTTGAAGATCTTGATGCTGATATTATAGTAAATATTCAAGGAGATGAGGCGCTTGTAACACCAGAAGATATAGATGCATCATCTCAAATACTTATCGACAGGCTGGATTTGGATATTGGTATGCTTGTTACAAAGTTCAATAACGTTGATAGTCATTCAGATGTAAAAGTTGCCTTAAACCTCTTCAATGAAATCATATATTTTTCAAGAGCTGATATTCCTTTTCGTATTTCCTCTACTAAAGCGTCATTTTTGAAAGCTTATCATGTTGTCAGTTTCAGAAAGGAGACTTTAAAAAAATTCTGTGCTTTAGAGCAGACACCACTAGAAATACTCGAATCGATAGAATATTTGAGGGCAATTGAGAATGGTATAAAAATAGGTTGTGCAAAAGTTAAAAGTTCAGCCATCAGCGTTGATACTCAAAAAGATCTTGAGAAAGTAAGAAGGCTAATGCTTACAGATAATCTTTCTAACCAATATTTAAAGTAACTCAATCGTGAATCCTTGTTTAATTGATACAACAAAAGATTATTTTGAAAATGAAGAATTCTTGAAAATTTTTCAAAAAGTTTATATTGAAAGCGCTCATGAATTTGTTGTAATGCTGGATGAAATATCTGAAAAATATTCTTCAAACTTATATTGGTGGGTGAGCATAACTGCATCAAGGAGCCCTTCAAAAAGCACTCTGTATAAAGAATTTTGTATTGTAAAGTCAATTCAATCTTTTAGCCTGCTTTATGGTAAAAAGTATCAATTTTTGGTCTCTTCTTTCTCTCAAAAATTAGTTTTAAGACAAAATCTTGAGGAGCAATGCCCTGAAATAGATGTCAAAAAAAAGAAACGATCACCTTATGAGTTATTAAAGCATTACCTCAGACCAACTTACTTTTTTTTAAACAAGTTGATTCATCTGATGATGATAAATTTTCATTTCTCTAAGCTGAAAATAAATTCTCCCATAACTCTAGCTGAAGTATTTCTATCCCCAACTGAAAATCATGAAAGATATTACCCGCGGCTAGAAACTTTTCTAAGTTTAAAAAAAACTGAAAGAATCTTCTTTGTTCCTACAATAATTAACACCAATTTTTGTAATTTATTCAATGTAGTAAAAAAAATTAAAGACGATAGAAAAAATTACTTTTTTCGAGAGCTGTATCTTGGTTTTAGTGATTTATTGGATGCTGTAACATACAAAAAAAAATTACTTAAACTTGCCTCTAAACTTAGTAATCAAAATCAATCCAGTAAAATTAATTTAGAAACTTTGATCAATAGTTCATTAAAAAGCGAGCCATTTAACAGTCTATCAGCTGAGGGAATATTAAATTATAAATTCTTAAAAAATTTAAATAAGGAAGGATGTGTTGAAATATTAAATTTTATTGATTGGTGGGAAAATACGCCAATGGACAAGGGTGCAAATCTAGCAATGAGTCATTTTTTTTCAAAAGCGAGTGTGAGAGGTTATATGGGCTTTGTTCCAAACAAATTTTCTTTTCAATTATCTCCAAGTAAGCAAGAAAGACTATGTAGAGTGACCCCAATGAGTATTGGTGTAATTGGAGAGGCTTTTCTTCCAATTTTGAAAAGATTTGATTCAGTAATAAGTCCCTTTGTGGCACCAGCTTTTAGATTTGCGCACTTGAAAAATAATATCTCAAAAAGTCGAAAATACTTTTTAATATTACTATCTATTGACCCATATGAATCTCAAAAAATGATAAAAATAATTTCGAAAACCGCAAGATTTTTTCCAAAAATAAATTTTATTATTAAATCTCACCCTGGAGCTGGAAAATTAGCAATAAACCAAAATACCAAAAAAATAAAAAATTTTAGTATTGATAATTCATCAAGTGTTGATAAATTGCTTTTTCATACAAAAATTTTAATAACTGCTTCTCCAAGCGCAGCCTTGGAAGGTATTGTTAGGTCAACCCCTGCTTTAATATTGAATCATTCTAGATCAATTCCAGAAAACATAATTCCTGATTCTATACCAAGTTATTTATGGGGATCATTTAATGATGTGGATAGTTTGAAAAAAGAAATTGAACAATTGCAACTTCAAGATTCAAATTCGAATACTAAAATGGATGCTGTAAACTTAAATCATTATTTTAATTTACCAAATAATAAAAATGTTGATGATTTTTTTAAGTGCATATGAATGATTTAAATAAAGTTTTTTCAGGTTCAAGAGTATTAATTACAGGCCATACTGGATTTAAAGGAAGCTGGCTTTCTGTGTGGCTAAAATTATTTGGTGCACGAATCATTGGAGTCTCTAACGACGAAAGAACTAAACCCTCACATTATGACAGCATCCATAATATTTTTGATAAAGATTTGAAAGCTGATGTAAGAGATTTGGATGTTTTCAAGCAAATTATCAGAGATAACAATCCTGAGTTTATTTTTCACTTAGCAGCTCAACCTTTAGTTTTAACATCATATTCAGATCCTTACTCTACCTTTACTTCAAATACTTTAGGCACCATTAATTTGCTTGAGTCACTAAGAACATACACTGAAGATTGTAATGTTGTTATTATTACTAGTGACAAATCTTATGAAAATTTAGAGCTTGATAGAGGTTATCATGAGAATGATAGAATTGGTGGCCTTGATCCATATAGTGGCTCAAAAGGCGCTGCTGAGTTGGCAATAAAAAGCTATTTCTCCTCATTTTTTAAACATAATCATAAAGTTAAATTAGCTATTGCAAGAGCAGGAAATGTAATTGGAGGAGGCGATTGGTCTTTTGGAAGAGTTGTTCCAGATGCAATAAAGGCATGGCAAGAGAAAAATCCGTTAATAATAAGAAATCCTAACTCTACTAGACCATGGCAACATGTATTGGAGCCTTTGTATGGCTATCTGTTGCTCGCAAAATTATTAAAAGATAATATCTCTATTAATGGTGAAGCATTTAATTTTGGACCAAATGCTGATCAAGTATTCAGTGTTGTTGAAGTTTCAGAGATATTAGAAAAATATCTTTTAGATTTCACTTGGAAACTAGACTCTGAAAAAAGTACTACCTTGTATGAATCAAAATTACTTGCATTAGATATAACTAAAGCAAAGAAAGACCTTAATTGGTCACCAAAATTAAATTTCGATGACATTATTAGACTAACTGCAGAATGGTACAAAAACTTTTATGCAATCAAACGGGAAAATATTTTTAATTTTACAATTGGTCAAATTGAGCATTATAGCAATCAGTTATGAGTGAAAGACCTTATACCAAAACAGAGTTAAAAATTGTTCCTACAAATGGGGGGAACGTACTTCATGGCTATCTCAAAAATAATCCTGACAATATAGATATACACGAAGTTTATTTTTCTACAATTAAAAAAGATCAGATCCGTGGATGGAGGATGCATAAAAAAATGAAGGTTAATTTAATTGTACCAATTGGGAAAGTGAAAGTTCGCCTAGTTCAAGAAAATAAAAATAGAACTGAGTATCAACTATATGAAGAAATCTTATCACAAAGTCCATACTTCAGGCTTAGCATTTCTCCTGGAATATGGTTTGCATTTGAGGGTTTATCTAGATCTGAGAGTTTAATATGCAATATTGCTGATCTGCCTCATGATTCTATGGAGGTTTCTAGAAAGGATTTCAGTTTTTTTAAAAACATTTGAATAAATTTCTGTGACCTTAGATTTTATAAATAATAAGTATTTTAAACTTTAGTTAAATCGATGTTTAGCACTGGAATAGTTTGTATTAACTGGTAGCATAATCTCCTCTAAGTTAGTATGTTGATTTAATTTAATAAAATTATTATGAATAATCATGATCTGCAGGCTGGTCCTCAAATAAAATGTCAAATATGTAGTAATACTGATTTAAAGACAGTTATTGATCTTGGAAATCAACCACTAGCAGATAAATTGTCACCAATAGAAAATGCATATCTTGAAGAAACTTCATATCCACTGGAGCAAAAATGGTGCAATATTTGTGGACTTAATCAGCTCAGTTACATTACTCCAGCAGAAATCATGTTTGGAGATAACTATAATTATAAAACAGGCGTTACTAAAGAATTGATAGCCTACCAGGCTGAAATGGCATCTGATTTAGTTTCCTCTCTGGATATAAAAAATAATGAGTTAGTTTGTGACTTAGGCTCTAATGATGGAACTTTGTTAAAAGGATTTAAAAAGGCTGGTGTTAGAGTCATCGGGGTCGAGCCTACAAATATTGCGGATCTTGCTAATTTAGAAGGCATCAAAACATTGCGCATGCCTTTTGGAGAGGTTGCTGCAAATGAAATAGTCCAAAAGGAAGGTAAAGCTACTCTAGCAACTGCTACTAATGTTTTTGCGCATGTTCAAAAGCTTGGAGATTTTATTAGAGGTTTAGATTTAGTTTTACATGAAAATGGTTGGTTTTGCTTTGAGAACCATTACCTTGCTGAAATAATGAGTTCAACTCAGTATGATACTATTTATCATGAGCACTTGAGATCACTTTCTGTTTCTGCGGTCGTGAACCTTTTCTCCCAATATAATTTTTCTGTTGTAAGAGTTCAACAAACCTCAAGATATGGTGGAAATATAAGGGTAACAGTTCGCAAGGGTCTTCATGATTCAATAGATGGTTCAGTAGAAGACTTTTTGCAGCAAGAAAAAAGTCTTGGATTTTTTAGTCAAGATACTTATGATAACTTCAAAAAAAAGGTTGTTTTGTCTAAATTCAATCTTTTGAAAACTTTGATAAATCTTAAAGAAGAAGGTAAGAGTGTTGCTGGATATAGTCTGCCTGCACGTGCAATGACCCTAATAAACTTTGTTGGCCTTGATCATAATCTTCTTCCGTATGTTGTTGAGCAACCAAATTCATTAAAGTTAGATAAATTTATTCCTGGAACTAGAATTCCTGTAATCTCAAATGAGTGTCTAGAATCTGCATGTCCCGATTATTTAGTAATTTTTGCATGGCATTTAAAAGATGAAATTATTCAACATCTTCGAGGGCGGAATATACAAGCGGTTTGTATAATTCCACTACCAGAGGTCACATTAATTGAGCTTTGAAAGGTTAACTTTTGTTGGCGGAGGTAGATGGGCCTCTATTGTTTTAAAAGAATTGCTCAGAGTGTCTCCCTGCTTACAAGTTGATTGGGTTTGTCATTCAAGTTTTGAAGATAAAAAAAAATATCTTAAAAGCTCTGAAATCTTCAAGAATGTATCCCTAATTGACAAAAAAAATTATCGTAATTGTAAAAATAAAAAAATCATAATAGCCTCTCATTCAAGTCAACATTGCAAAGATTTATTTAAATACGCTAACGTTGATTCCAAAATATTAATTGAAAAGCCATTATTCTCTTCAATCAATGATTTTGAATCTATGCACACTAGAGGATTGAAAAATGTATTCATAAATCTTGAATTTTATTTTGCTTATTTTGTGAGAGATTTTTACAAGGAAATTGAAGCTATACCCTTTAAAAAATTAGAATTTATTTGGCACGATCCATTTTACGAAAAGAGAGCCACAGAAAAATCAAAATATTCTGAAATATACTCATCTATTTTTTTAGACCAATTGTTGCATGTGATCTCAATATTTAAGGTTTTTAATTTAACTCCAGAAAATTTTAAGAATATTAGTGTAAAAAAAGATAATGTGCTTAATAGCAATAGTATAAAAATTAATTTCTTGTCTGCGAATACTCATATTTCAGTTTCTCTTTCTAGATTTGCATCTATTCGTAAGAGAAAAATAATTTTAAATGATGGGGAACTAGAGCTATATTTCTCTGATAAACCACTCATTTATAAGAACAAAGTTTTTGAAAGAGAGATCTCTTTATCAGATGGATTCTTTCCAGTTCGGGAAACTCTCAAAAATTTTTTGAATTTTCCAGATTCAAAAGAAATTCTAGAGATTTCTACAAATTCATTGCTTCCTTTCTTGAGATTTTGTTTTAAATGCGAAGAAAAATTTGTTCGAAGTCTCAGTAAAGATATAGATTTACTATCGTTAGATAAGAAGGATCTAAAAAAATTTGAGCCTGCTTTTGCTTATCATGCAGGTATAATGTATTACCAACAATTGCTCAGATTAAATTCTTCATGTGATATTCATTTTATTAAAGGTGATAAAGGGCTAAATAGATTGAAAGATTGGTGGCTAACATTTATTGAATCAAGTGTTCTTAATACAAGAAGCAATCATGATGGATGAAGGCTATGGTTGAAAAATTTATAAAGAAAATAATAGTTTAATTATGAAAATTATTATCTTAGCGGGAGGCCTTGGAACAAGGCTATCTGAGTACACAAAAAAAATTCCAAAACCAATGGTTGATATTAAAGGGAAACCAATTCTAATGCACATTATAGAATCTTATAATAAGTATGGTTTTAATGATTTTTGTATTGCCCTAGGTTATAAGGGTGATGTCATAAAAAAATATTTTTTAGAACAGGCAGGATTACCTTTCAAATCAAGTAATGAATTGAGTTCAAATGAAGTTTTGAAAGTCAAAATACCCAATCCCAATATACATATTACTCTAGCTTACACTGGTCGAGATACATTAACTGGTGGGCGTCTTAAAAGACTAAAGGAATATATTGGAAATAAAACTTTCATGCTTACTTATGGGGATGGCTTGTCTGATGTAAATTTTAATCAATTATTAACTGCCCATAAGCAGTCAAAAAAACTAATCACCGTGACAGCAGTCCACCCAGTTGCTAGGTTTGGGGAACTGAAAATTGATAGCAAAAATAATGTTACCTCTTTTAAAGAGAAACCTCAGATGCAGGAAGGTTGGATAAATGGAGGGTTTTTTGTAGTTGAACCAAAGATCATAGATTTCATAGATGGTGATACAACAATCTTTGAAGAGGGGCCTCTAGAAAAAGCTGCAAGACTTAATCAATTTCATGCATTTAAGCATGAAGGTTTTTGGTATTGTATGGATACACAAAGAGATAAGGACTTTCTTGAAAACATAGTAGATAAAGGAACTCCGCCCTGGATTAAAAACTAACTAAATTATCAATATGATTAAAACTCCAAAGGTTTCTATTCTAATGAATTGTTATAACGGAGAAGAATATCTTGAAAATGCGATTTATTCTGCTTTAAATCAGTCATATGCCAATTGGGAATTAATTTTTTTTAATAATGCTTCTACAGATAGCTCAAAGGAAATATTTTTTTCATTTCAAGATGAGCGATTCAAATATTTTGAGCGGCCTACAACTATTGATATTGCTTTTGCAAGGAATGAAGCCTTGCTAAATGCTGAGGGTGATTGGATCGCAATTTTAGATGTTGATGATATATGGGATTCCAATAAATTAGAATTTCAAATAAAAGCATTATTAGATAATGATATCGATGACGTAAAAATTGTTTTTACAAGCTGTGAGGTCATAACTCAAAACAAAATAGTAAAAATTAATCAGAAATTCTCTCAAAAAAGAGTATTTGAGGATTTGCTAAGTCTAGAACTCTCTGTGCCTTGGTCCTCAGTTCTATTTAGCAAAGAAACTTTTAATTCTCTTAATGGATTTGACGTTAAATATCCATCTGCTCATGATCTTGATTTTTTAATAAAATGTGCAAAGAAGCACAATTTTTTATTTGTTGATCGTAATCTAGTATCAATCAAATATCATGATAAAAGCCTCTCAAGCCTCAATAAGAATAAAAAAGGAAACTACTATAATGAAATTATTGATGTTCTTGCGCCTTACATAGATAATAATTCAGCTATTTTGGGTATTACGAAGATGAAAGTAAGTCATTTATTTTTGTTATTAAAAATGATGCAATTTCGCAGTTTTTTTAAGGTATTTTTTAAAATATCTTTAAAAGAATTTTTATATTTCCCATTAATTCTATTTAAAAAAGTATTTTAAAACTAATTAGATTTGCTTATAACCTCTTCTGCATACCAATTTATTTCAGCAATCATTCCATCAAGTGTTCTTTCATCTTTTCCACCCTCGTAAGCATTTCTAAAAGCAACAATTACTTCAGTAGCACCAAGATCCTCAAGATTTTTAATTCCATCAGATGAATACGCTGCTTCTCCCATTACTTGGAATTGATAATCAGGATGATCAAGCGTTCCAAACTCTTCTCTAAATGTATTAATTTGATCAATATATTCTTTTGTCTCCTCTAAGGTTATTCCGGCACTTATCCAGCCGTCACCTACTCGAGCAGCTCTTTTCAATGCAAGTTTTGAGTGTCCTCCAATTAGGATTGGAACTGGTTTTGTTGGAGCTGGACAGAGTTTTAACTCAGGAATATCGTAAAATTCGCCCTTGTAAGAAAAGTAATTACCATTCATTAGTCCTTTAAGAATTTCAATTTGTTCATCCATTCTTTTTCCGCGTTTTTCCCATCTCTCACCAGTAGCAAGAAAATCTTCATACCAAGGACTAACACCAATACCAAAATGAAATCGGTTGTTTGTCATTACTCCTAATGTTGTTACAAATTTTGCTGTTGTAACTGCTTGTCTGGGAGCAAGTTTATATACTGAGGTTGAAAACTCTAACTTATCTGTAACAGCTGCAATTGCAGGAATAATTGAAAATGGTTCTAAAAAAGGAACCCCATCAAGGAAATCTCTACTTCCATCATCATTATATGGATATGTTGAGTCACATTCTTTTGGATAACAGATGCTGTCTGGAAATGTAATACAATCAAAACCAGCGGCTTCGGCCGCTTTTCCAAGTTCTAAATAATATGAA
>MDTG01190232.1_pt1 | contig 28180 bp, 30 predicted proteins | sample 811421 | NCBI WGS metagenome assembly MDTG01 (sample SAMN05326645, study PRJNA326480) | marine metagenome | isolation source: seawater | place: Pacific Ocean: South East | collected 2011
ATGAACTTGCAAATTCAATTAAAGAAAGGGGAATTTTGCAACCGATTATTGTTCGAAAATCAAATGATGATCAATCAAAATTTGAAATAATTGCTGGAGAGAGAAGGTGGCTTGCAGCTCAAAAAGTAGGTCTTCATGATGTGCCAGTTATAATAACTGAGGCGAATGATTTAAAATCTTTGGAATTTGCAATAGTTGAAAATGTTCAAAGACGTGATTTAAATCCATTAGAAGAAGCCCAAGGCTATAAAAAATTAATAGATGTATTTTCTTATGATCAGGAAAAAGTTTCAAAATTTATAGGTAAAAGTCGAAGCTATATCGCAAATACACTAAGACTTTTGTCACTTCCTGACGAGGTAGTAAAGTTAATTGAGAATCAAAAATTATCTGCTGGTCATGCAAAAGTTTTAATAGGTTTAGAAAACGCTTATTTTGTTGCTACTAAAATAATTGAAAATAGACTTTCTGTTAGACAAGCCGAAAATCTAGTAAAATTATTTAAAAATAAAAGACAAAAACCGACTAACTTAAAAGATGCAAACATAATGCATTTAGAAATGTCTATAGTAAACAAGGTTGGTTTAAATGTTGAAATTAAAAATAGAAAAAACAATAAAGGTAAAATTACTTTCGAGTATAAAGATCTAGATCAATTAAATAAAATTATAGATATAATTAAGTTAAATTACTAATTAGTTTGAAGTTTGATCTAAAATAAAATCACAAATTAGGTCGATAGAATTATTTATATTTTTTTTTATATTCAATTCCAAATCGTTTAGTTTATAAATAAGTCTACTAATATTTCTAGATGACCATTTATAAATTTGTTGTTTTGTTATTTCTTTATCTTTCCAAAAAATAGGAGGTTTCGCTGAAGAAATTGTAAGATCTATATTTTTATTAATTTCGTATTGTTTTGAGAGCTGAAGTATTTTTTTTGATTTAGTTAAAAAAGACCGTATTATAATTATACAATCTTCATTTGAAAAATTATTTTCATTTAAAATATGAATTATTTTTTTTTTGTTTTTTGCAAGACAGTTATCTACTAATTCAGAAATATTATAATTTTCAATTAAATTTGTTAACCTTATTATGTCCTCTGATTTAATTTGCTTTTTTTCTTTGATGTAAACTTCAATTTTTTTTATCTCATTTATTAAATTTTCCCTATCACCATTACACTTACTTATAATCAAATTTATATTTGCTGTAGAAATTGAAATATCTCTCTTTGAAAAATAGTTATAAGCTAATTTTGATAGTGTTTGGTCATTATCTGGATAAAAAGCAATACATATGCATTTCTTATCCTTTTCATAAAAGTTTCTTAACTTTGATTTTTTGTCAAGGTTTTCTGCACTTATAATGACCGATAAATCTTGAACATCTCTAGAAGCTATCTCTTTAATAATCTTTAGTATTTTATCACTGCCTCTTTTGATAATTATTGTTTTTTCTTTTTCAAATAGAGATTTTGTTAAAATATCCTCTATGAAATCATTAGAATTCTCCAAGATTTCTTTTTCATCATAATAAGAAATTCCCTTTTTACCTTTTATTATTTCTTTTATGTTTTGATTTTTTAACCCTTCATTTTTTCCATAAAACAAAATAAATTTGTTTATATCAATATTAATTTTTTTTATTTCAAAAAATTTTAATATCATTAATTTCTCGACAAATGTAAAGTAAGCCTTTCTACTAATAGTTCAGACATATTTTTAATTACAATTTTTTCATAAATATTTTGTTCGTAATAATTTTCGTTTTTTTTAATTGTTAAACTTTCTGAGAGAGATACTGTTTTTTCCAAGTCTTTTAATTTTGGATCTACTTTCTCATAATTTAACACTAGTTTAGTTATTAATTTAAAATTTGTGGTATTACCTGTAGCATCTTTTGCTGCTGAAATTTTTTTGTATTCAGTTTTGATTCTTAAATTATATTTTTTCTCGCTATTATTATTTAAGTGTTGTTTTAATTTACTTTCAACAATTCTATTAATTTTGTTATTACCTTTTAGTTCCAGAGTGACGATTTCAAAATCTGCACCAGAAGTGTTCAAATATACTGGCGAGTATCCACACCCATTCAAATTAAATATAATCAAAATAAAAATAATTAGTTTTCTGATCATTTTTATATAATAATATTTATCAGTTTATTTTTAACGTAAATTTTTTTTTTAATTTTTAATTTATCTAAATATTTAATAATATTTTTTTCTTTTTTTACAATTTTTACAAGTTCATTTTCCTCAATATCTCTTTTAGTTTTTAAAAGTGCTCTTTTTTTTCCATTCACTTGAATTACAATGTTTACAAAATTATCTTCTAACATTTTTTGATCAAACTTTGGCCACATCATTTCATCTTGATTATTTAGCAAACTTAAGCATTCAGAGGAAAAATGAGGTATTATTGGTGACATAGTAATTAATATTTTTTTATAGTTTTTTTTTAAAATATTCGACGAACAATTGTTGTCCACTTCTTTATACATAAAAGAGTACATCTCGTATAAATTTGCTATAATGACGTTATAACTAAAATTGTTTAAATTATTTGTTATCTTTTTTATAAATTGATTAGTGAATCTTGAAATATTTTCTTTAGCATCAGTTTTGTCTTCTTCGTTTATTTTGTTAGTTATCTTAAGATGTAAATTCCATAATTTTTGAATAAACTTAGAGGCGGATACAATTCCTTCTTCGGACCATTGTACGTCTTTTTCTGGTGGACTGTCAGATAAAATGAATAATCTTACAGCGTCAGCGCCATAATTATTAACTATTTTTTCCGGATCTATAGTATTTCTTTTTGATTTGGACATAGATTCAGTGGATCCAATTTTTACTTCAACAGAATTATCTTTTATGAGAACCTTTTTTCCATTAACAATTTCTACTTCATCTGGACTTATCCAATTATTTTTTTGATCCTTATAGGTTTCATGACAAACCATTCCTTGAGTAAATAAACCTTTAAATGGTTCTTTTAGATCAGTTTCAGTGTTTTGATATGAAATTGCGTGCATAAAAAATCTTGAATAAAGAAGATGTAAAATTGCGTGTTCTACACCACCAATATATTGGTCCACTGGCATCCAATATTTTATTTCCTCATAATTAAATCCATAGTCTTTTTTTTGAGGCGAACAAAATCTTAAAAAATACCAAGAAGAGTCAACAAATGTATCTAAAGTATCAGTTTCTCTAACAAATTTTTTTCCATCGATTGTTATATGTTTCCACCAATTTTCATTATCCAACGGGTTCCCTTTTGGTGCAAGCTTACTGATTTTAGGTAACTCTACAGGTAGTAATTCATTAGGAACCTTATGCGCTTTACCTTGGTCGTCGTACATAATTGGGATAGGACAACCCCAATACCTCTGCCTAGACACTCCCCAATCTTTTAATCTAAAATTTATTTTTTTTGTTCCTAGTTTATTTTTTTCAAGATAGTCAATAGTTTTGATTATTGACTCATCAGGATATTTTAATCCGTTCAAAAAGGCGGAATTGCAAATGTACCCAGGGCCAGTGTATGCTTTATTTTCTATTGTAAAATCATTGTTTAAATCAGGTGAAATAACAGGAGTAACTTTTAATTTATATTTTAAGGCAAAATCTAAATCTCTTTGATCATGTGCAGGACATCCAAATACTGCACCTAGACCATAATCCATTAAAACAAAATTTGCAAAATAAACAGGGACTTTGATATCATTGTTTAATGGATTGATAGCAATAAGATTAGTTTTAAATCCAATTTTTTCTGCACTAGCAATTGACTCCTCAGTTGTCCCGGTTGTGGAACATTGTTTTTTAAATTCTTTAAACTCATCATTGTCTGCGTAAAATTTAGATAAGGGGTGATCTATCGAAACAGCTAAGAACGACATTCCAAATAAAGTATCAGGTCGGGTTGTAAAACAACTAATCTCATCAATGTTTTTTGAGTTTTCTATTTTAAATTTGATTTCACATCCAAAAGATTTTCCAATCCAATTTTTTTGCATAACTTTAACTTTGTTTGGCCACTCATGAAGTTTTTCTAAACCTTCAAGTAATTCGTCTGAAAACTTAGATATATTAAAAAACCATTGATTTAATTTTCTTCTTTCAACTAACTCACCTGAACGCCATCCTTTGCCATCAATTACTTGTTCATTAGCAAGCACAGTTTGATCGACAGGGTCCCAATTAACATATTGTTCTTTCCTATAGACTAAACCTTTATCGAATAGCTCTAAAAAAAATTGTTGTTGATGTTTATAATAATCTGAAGAGCAAGTTGATATTTCTCTATCCCAATCTATCGATAATCCTAGCCTTTTTAGCTGCATTCTCATATATGCAATATTAGTTTCAGTCCAATCTTTGGGGTTAAGGTTGTTTTGTCTGGCTGCATTTTCAGCAGGCATACCAAAGGAATCCCAGCCCATTGGGTGTAAAACATTATAACCTTCAAGGTACTTATATCTGGCAAGCACATCACCTATAGTGTAATTTCTTACATGTCCCATATGAATCTTTCCAGATGGATATGGAAACATTTCAAGACAATAGAATTTTTTCTTATTCTTATCTACTTTAGTTTTAAAAGTTTTTTCTTGGCTCCAAATTCTTTGCCATTTTTCCTCAACTGATTTAAAATTATATCTTTCCACAAAAATTTTAGAATAATTAATTTACATTTAGCAGAATATTTTTTATTCTTTATTATTTTTATTTTGTTCTTTGTACAATGTAGCGGTTTTTAATATTTTTCTTTTTAATTCTTTACTAATAACACCATCAGACTCTGTAACTTTACAATTTACAGTGTTCATACATTTTTTGTTGAAGACTTTAATATCCAAAGCGTCTGTTCGTATTTCATTTGTTAAAAATCTGATTGAAATCTTGATGCTCTCACTTGAGTTTTGATTTGTCGAATACCAGTCAGTAATTATAATTCCTCCGCTGTAGTTTACGGAGTTTAATGGCATAAAATCAATCACATCAAGAGAAGCTCTCCATAATTCGTTAGAACTCGCAAAGTCAAAAACACCACCTCTTTGTTTGTTGCTTATCATGTCGTTTAATTGAAAACCTTTTCCTTGTTTTAAATTTTGCTCAACCCTTTTGGCTGGATCATCAGGAAATTTTCTCGCATCACCCCCTGGTAACTTAAATTTACCATCTGGGCCTTTACATGAAATTAGAATTATTGGAATAAGAAGAGCAAAAATTGATATTTTAATAAATTTAATAAGCATTTTTCTTACTTTTTAGATTAATTTGAATAACAAGCATTTTTAAATTTATACAACATAGTCCCAAAATTCTTAAAATATAGGAAAAAATAGGTCTTTTTGTGGTAAAATTACAACACTTTTAAATTTTAGTAAAAAAACCCTATTTTACTTTAATAATAAGCATTTCAAGCTGGTATATGGGTAGTGTTTATTATTAATAATTAACAAATTATTTAAAGGAGTAATTAATATGAACAAATATACAAAAATAGGTCTGACTGCTTTAGCAGCGTCGCTTGTTTCTGTTTCAGCAGCAAATGCAGGTGCAGTAACAGCTTCAGCTTCAGCGTCAATGAACACAGAGGGACATAGTGGTGAACAACTAGATGGTGGTACTACTTTCTCAATGGCTAACAGTGTAACATTAGCTGGTTCAGGTGAAATGGACAATGGATTAACTGTTTCAGTTAGTTTTGAAATGGACCAAGGTACTGGTAACAACTCTTCTAAAGGATTTGATAACCACTCAGTATCAATCTCATCTGACGAGTTAGGAACATTAACACTTGCTGGTCACGGTGGAAGTACTTCTGCAAGTAAAATTGATACCACTGCTGCAGGAGATATGTGGGATAACTTTGATGAAATGACAATCGGTGGTACTACAATTGCAAACGCAGTTAAAACTTCAGGTACTGGTAACAACTCAATATTCTATGCATCACCAGACTTAATGGATGGATTAAATATAACTTTATCTTATAATCCACAAGTTGCTAATGGTGGCAAAGAGTCAGAGTCAGGTTATGGTATTAACTACACTGGTATTGAAGGTTTAAGTGTTTCATATGCACAAACTGACATTGAAACTAACGTTGCAGGTACTTCAGGTGATAACACTGTATTGAAAGCATCTTATGCTTATGGTCCAGTAACAGTATCTTACTCTACAATGGAGCAAGATGTTTCAACGACATCATCAGCTGGTGAGACAGATTCATATCAAATCTCATACACAGTATCAGATGAGTTATCTGTGAGTTATGGTGCAGAAACACATGAACAAGGTGATAAGTCAGTTGATACTGAGATCGACGGAATATCAGTTTCATACACTACAGGTGGAATGACTATTTCAGCGGCAATGCAATCTGCGGAAGACTTAAACCATGATACTGGTTCAAAATTTGATGTAGATTACTGGGCATTAGGTGCATCTTTTGCATTCTAATTAGTCTAGATAAATATTATAAAAAAGGGCCCCATTTGTGGGGCCTTTTTTTTATTCAAAATAAGAGATACCAGCAAATTCTGGATTATTTAATATTCTAAGTTTCTTTAAATTTTTTTGTGAAATTCCCCCAAGTGCTACAAATTTGCTTGAACATAACTTAGATAAAAGTTTGAACTTATTTAAGCCTAAATAATTTTTATTTTTTTTAAATAAAGAAGACAAAAAAATACGTTTAACCTTTTGACGTTCTTTAAACCTTATTTCTTTAATATTGTGTGCAGACCCAACAATCATAAATTCTTTTTTTAATGAATAATTAAGGTGATTAAAATTTTTGTTAAATGATGGGATATATGCGCCATCTAAATTCAATTCAATTGCTAACTTAATATTATTTGATAAATAAAATTTTGTTCCTCTTTTTTTACAGTGGTTTTTTATTTTAAGCAGTTGAGTTTTATCTATTTTACTTAGCGTATAATTTCTGTAGATAACCACAGTTCGTTTATCTAATTTATTAATATTCTTTGTATCAAATTTGTTTATAAAGTAATATTTTGTTTTTAAATAATGCATAAAACTGTTCAAAACTTAATAAATATAGAAAATCAACTTAAATCAAGTCTAGATAATTTAGATAAAAGGCTGCCAAAAATTATTGCAGTATCAAAGACTTTTAAAATGGATAAAATTTTACCTTTGATAGAACATGGCCACCTTGATTATGGAGAAAACAAAGTTCAAGAGGGAATTGAAAAGTGGACAGAAATTAAAAAAAATAAACCAAACATTCAGCTTCACATGATTGGAAAGTTACAAACAAATAAAGTTAAGTTAGCAGTAAAATTGTTTGATTACATTCACTCTGTTGATAACGAAAAATTAGCAAAAAAAATAGCAGATGAACAATTAAAAATTCATAGAAATATTAAAATTTTTATCCAAGTGAACATCGGCAATGAAACTCAAAAATCTGGAGTAAATACTAATGAAATTAATAATCTAGTTTCTTTTTGTAATAATATTAATCTAAATGTAGCAGGGCTGATGTGTATACCACCTGTAGATATAGATCCTGATCGTTTTTTTGAAGAGACAAGTAGAATAAATCATTCTCATAAATTTTCAGAGCTCAGCATGGGAATGTCATCTGATTATTTAAAAGCAGCCCATTATAAAGCTACTTACTTAAGAATCGGGTCAAGTATTTTTGGCAAAAGAATTTAAATTATTTTTATCTTTGTTTTTTTCTTAATTAATTTAAGCATGATAACAAAATCTTTCTTGTTTAAAGCTATGCACCCAGCGGTTGGTTTATAGTTATTGGTTAAATGAATAAAAATAGCACTACCTTTTCCAACGATAGTATTTTTAATATTATAATTAATTGGAATTAGTAAGTCGTATTTATGGTCATGACGACTGAGTTTTTCACATTTTATTTTTTTTTTAATTTTTATTAATTTATTGTATTTTTTTGGAAATCGAAAATCATAACACCAACCCATATTTTTAGTAATTTCACAACATTCCATTGCAGTTTGAGGCATATTTAGCCGATCTTTTCTAAAATATAATTTACCAAGATTAAATATTCCTCTAGGAGTTTTTTTGTCTCCCTCGATCTTTCTTTTAGTTAATCCGTTTTTCCCTATGCTGCATTTAAAATTAAAGTCATCAACTTGAAGAGTGTATTTATTTTTTAACACAATTACCATAAAGTATAATAGAATGAATAATTTAAATTTACTTATATTTAGGGTACCAATCTTATATAAGATTTTACAAGAGCTTGATCAAGACTTAAATTTTAATGTTAAAGAGATTAAGAGTGAAGATCTTCTTAAAAAGGAAATTAAAAATTTAAAAAATTATATAGTAATTTCAAAAAAAAAAATTTCTAACTTAGGAAATCAAATTATTTTTGATAAATTTCCAATCAAAATTTTAAAATTAGTTGAAAAAGTTAATGTCGAGTATATGAAAAGTCAATTTGGTTATCAGTCTAAATATAATATAAATAATTATATTATAGATCTAAATTCTAGAGAATTAACTTTTAATAATATCAAACTCAAATTGACTGAAAAAGAAGTAAATACAATAATTTACTTATCTAAAAAAAACAAGCCAGTAAATATAAATGAATTAGAGAGAGATGTATGGAAATATAAATCAGACATGGAAACTCATACTGTTGAAACTCACATTTATAGACTTAGAAAGAAAATTTTAAAAATATTTAAGGATGAAAATTTTATAGTTAGCGACAAAAATGGTTATAAGATCAACTAAAAAAAATCAAATTATCAAACAACTTTATTCAAAAAAATATAAGCCAAAAATTGTTAGGCCTAAAAAAGGTAAGGGCAGTTTTAAAAGAATTAAACAAAGTTCAAATTATAAGTAAAAGATTCCAATTATTCTCTTCCTATCCATAAATTAAAACTTATAACAATTCTATCTTGGTCGGACTCGTTAGGTAATACTTGATGTGGAAGGTAGGCGGGAAATATTAATAGATCTCCTTCCTCAACCTTATGCCTTGCTATCATTCTGTTTAACTCTGTAGGACTTTCTCTTTTTGGAAACATATTTCTACCAACTGAAAATGGATTTGTCACAAGAAAATCTCCGCAGTTCTCTGGAGCTTTTACATAATAGGCAGCACTAAGATTAGAGTTTGGATGAATATGTTCATTATTGGAATCCCCTTTTTTATTTTTTATCGCCCACATTCCTGAGTAAAAAACTTTATCTGCGTTATATTCCCAACCATAACTTTTGAACACATCAATCACATATGGTTGAAGTGCTAGCAAAAATTTATAAGCAACGCCTGTTTGGTCTTTTAAATCAAAAAATTGAGAGTGCCATCCTCCTACATTACTTTTTTTTTGGCCTTTAGGATCTTCTTTCTGAAGCTCTTCGATATATTTTTCCAGTTTTTTATTGTGATTTGAATAATCTTCTAATTTATATTTAAAAACTGGATGTGGAAAATAATTAAAAATTTTTTTACTCATATTCTAAGATTATAACCTTGCTCCAATTTTTTGTATTATTCTCGATGATAATTCAGTACCTTGTATTAAACAATTTTTGGTATTCATATTATTAATTATACCATGTAAATATCCTGCTGCGAATAAATCTCCAGCTCCCGTTAGATCAGCTATAGTGAGATTTTCTTTAGCTTTACACTCCACAATATCTTTCTTATTTATCGCAATTGATCCTTTCTCTCCTCGAGTTATTACAACATCTTTATTAAGCATTTTTGAAAAATTTACTACATCATCAAATTTTTTAGCATCAATTAACGACATTATTTCTTGTTCATTCGCAAATACAATATCAAGTTTATTTTTAACAAGATCTAAAAATTGATCTTTATGTCTTTCAACACAAAAAACATCTGATAAAGACATAGCAACTGTATTTGAGTTATTTATGGCTTTTTTAAAGGCTTTTTTGGGCTCTCCTTCATCCCATAAATAACCTTCCAAAAATACGATTTCAGAATTTTTTATATGATTGATATTGACGTCTTGATCACTAATTTTACCTGCTGTACCTAAAAAGGTACACATAGTTCTTTCAGAGTCTGGCGTGATTAAAATTAAACAACTACCAGTCGGAATGGGCTCATTTTTCTTTGAATATAAATACTTTACGTTTTCTTTCTTCAATCCATCTTCATATTTTTGACCAAGTTCGTCATTTTTAACTTTACCAATAAACGCAACATTGTTGCCTAATTGTGATAAACCAACAATTGAATTTGCCACCGATCCACCTGATATCGTATCTTCTATTTTTAATTTTGATAGCAAAGAGTTAAATTCTATTTCATTAATAAGTTTCATAGTACTTTTTGTTAATGAATTTTTGATTAAAAATTCATCGTCAACTTTACAGAGTACATCTACTATTGCATTACCAATTCCTAAAATTTTCATTTATGCTTTTTTTGTTACTATAGGCGTTTTTCTTTGAGGATAACAAGTGGTGCAAATTTTACAAGTTAAACCATAACATTCTCTTGCTTTACAATATTCTCTTCCATAAAAAATTATTTGTAAATGTAGTTTAGACCATATCCTTTTAGGAAAAATTCTTTTTAAATCATTTTCTGTTTGGACAACGTTTTTTCCCTTAGTTAGACCCCATCTCTGAGCTAGTCTGTGTATATGAGTATCAACTGCAAAAGCTGGATAACCAAATCCTTGAGACATAACCACGCTAGCTGTTTTATGACCGACACCTGGTAATTTTTCAAGTTCCTCAAATGTTTTAGGAACCTTTCCATTATGTTTTTCTATGATTTGTTTTGACATAAGATAAATACTTTTTGCTTTAATTCTAAAAATTCCAATACTCTTTATTAATTTTTCAATTTTTTTTCTTCCCAATTTCACAAAATGTTCAGGTCTATTATATTTTGGGTAAATATTTTTTGTTACATTGTTAACATTGACATCAGTACATTGTGCAGACAATAAGACTGAAACTAAAAGTGTAAATATATTTTTATGTTTTAATGGTACAGGTGCCTTAGGATAAATTTTATTTAATATTTTTACAATTTTTTGTGCCTTATCTTTTTCATTCATTATGAAAAATTAAGCAGATCCCTCATGGAATATAAACCAGATTTTTTATTCATTAACCACATACCAGCTGCTAAGGCCCCATCAGAATACAAAGCTCTATCAAAAGCTTCGTGATTTAAAGTGATTATTTCTTTACCACTTGAAAATTTTACTTCGTGTTCACCAATAATCTCACCTTTTCTTATTGAATTAAAGTTAATCTTTTTACCATAGGGGAAAGTTTTTTTATTTAAAAATTTATTACCAATAAGATTGTAAAGATTTTTACCTTTCCCATCTGCAATACCTTTACCTAGCATTAAGGCGGTTCCGGATGGGAAATCTTTTTTGTGCTTATGATGTACTTCAAATATTTTACTTAAATAGTTTTCATTAAGGGATTTTGATGCAATTTCAGTCAGATACGTTATTAAATTGATACCCAAACTCATATTGCCAGCTTTTAATATTGGTATTTTTTTTGAAAATTTTATTATCGAGTTTTCTTGTTTTTTACTAAAACCGGTTGTTCCAATAACAACTTTTTTTTTTAATTTTAATGCTATTTTAAGAATTTCAAAAGTACAATCAGGGACAGTAAAATCGATAATTAAATCAACATTTTTAAAGGCCTTTTCATCGTTTAAACTCGGAGCTATGCCTGCAATCTTTTTTTTTATTACCTTATTTTCTGTGAGTGTCCTTAATTTAAATCTTTTGTCTTTTCTTACAGATTTTACTAGCTGTTGCCCCATTCTCCCCATGCAACCAGATATAGCTAAATTTACTTTGTTCACTTAATTATTTTAATACAATTTTTTCGCAAAAGAAAACATTATAAAAATTTTTTAAGATTATTTAAAATTTTCTCAGGTTCTTCTTCTTGTAAGTAATGTCCACAATTTATTCCTTCTCCCAAAACATCTACATGACAGTATTGCTGCCAAACGTTTAAGACTTCACCCCAAACTTTACCAGTATCACTTCTTTCGCCCCAAAGAATTAATGTCGGACATTGAATTTTATTATCTTTTTCAAAATCTACATTATCTATATCTAAATCACAACTCGGGGAAGCTCTGTAATCTTCACATGAAGCTCTAATAGTTTTGTAATTAAAACATTTTACATATTCATTAAACGTCTCCTTGCAAAACTCTAAGCTTGCTCCTCTTTTTGATAATTTTTTTTTAATATAATATTCAGCAGGCACAGATGATAATAATTTTTCAGGTAGATCGTATGGCTGCATCATCAGTAGCCAATGCCATTTTGACATGGCCCAATTTTTTTTTTGAACAGTCCAAATATGTCTATTTGGCATGATATCAAATATAGCAACTTTTTTTATTTTTTTTGGATAATCAAGACACATTCTATGAGCTACCCTGGCACCTCTGTCATGACCTACAACTTTAAATTCATCAAAACCCAAAATACCCATAAGTCTTATTTGATCATCAGCCATTGCTCTAAAAGAGTAATTTATGTGATTTTGTCCTCCATCCTTTGGTCCCACACTCTCCCCGTAACCTCTAAGGTCTGTCGCCACTATATAAAAATTTTCTTTAAGATCATCTACGATTTTATGCCAAGTTACATGGGACATGGGATTGCCATGTAAAAGTAATAATGGATCACCTTTGCCCCCATGTCTAAAAGTTATGCTAACTTCACCAAATTTATTATCTTTTAATTTGATCTTATCTTTTTTGAAACCTGAAAACCATGAGCTCAATAATAACCACCATTTATTTTTGATATATTATATTTGTTATTGAATTAAATTTAAAGTTAGTTTTTCCAAAAATCTTTAGCTTTTTGAAAAAACTTTCTAATACTAGGATTAGATTTTTCGTTTTCAATTTCTCTAAATTGCTCAAGTAATTCTTTTTGTTTTTTATTCAAGTAAACTGGTACTTCAGTTTTAATCTGTACGTATAAATCTCCATAATCACCTCTTCGCATAAAAGGCATTCCTTTCCCTTTTAATCTAAACTGTTTACCATTTTGTGTACCGTCTGGTATTTTTATTTTTGCCTTACCTCCATCAATAGTTGGGATTTCAATTGTAGTTCCTAAGGCAGCATCAGCAAGAGATAAAGGAAACTCGAAGAATAAGTTTTCATCTGATCGCTTAAATAAGTTATGAGAATTTACATTTATAAATAAATACAAATCTCCTGTAGATCCACCTCTGATTCCAGCTTCTCCTTTGCCAGCTAATCTAATTCTTGTACCATCATCAACACCCCTTGGAATAGTTACGGCTATTTTTTTGGAAGCTTGTGTTTTACCCTGACCATTACAAATACTGCAAGGGTTTGTAATTTCTTCACCGTTTCCATTACATTGAGGGCAGGTTTGTTGAACTGTGAAAAAACCTTGGTTAGATCTTACACGACCATTCCCACCGCAATAAGAGCATCTATCAGGAGAATAACCAGGTTTTGAACCATTTCCTTTGCAAGTCCCACATTTATCAGTAGTTGAAAATTTTATATCTTGTTTTTTACCATGGTAAGCTTCTTCAAGGGATATAGATAAATCATATCTTAAATCTGATCCTCTATTATTAGTTCTTCTACTTCTGGATCTTCCACCTCCACCAAAGTCTCCAAAAAAATCTTCAAAAATATCTGAAAAATCTGTACTACTAAATCCTCCAAAACCTCCCCCAGATCTTCCACCACCATTTTCAAATGCTGCATGACCAAAATTATCATAATTTTGTTTCTTTTCTTTGTCAGATAGTATGCCGTAAGCTTCGCTTGCCTCTTTAAATTTATCTTCAGCTTTAGTATCACCAGGATTTTTGTCTGGATGATATTTAACTGCTAATTTTCTGTACGCGGATTTTAAATCTTCTGGAGAAGCGTTTTTACTAACGCCTAGGACATCATAATAGTCTCTTTTAGCCATCAAATTACCCCAGACAATTAAATGTCAGTTTAGGCGCTTTTTTCTTTATTCTCGTCTTTTACTTCCTCGAAATCAGCATCAACAACATTTTCGTCTTTTTTACCCGTGTCATCCCCATCATTATCCTTATCAGAATCTGGTTTAGCACTTTGTTGTGATTTATATATTGCCTCTCCAAGTTTCATTGAGGCTTGAACTAAAGCTTCTGTTTTTTTCTTGATATCTTCAGTATCCTCACTTTTTAAAGCCTCTTTAACAGCAGACGAAGCATCCTCAATCGCTTTTTTTTCTGTATCAGAGATTTTTGTACCGTGTTCTTTTAAGTTTTTTTCAGTTGAGTGTATTAATGTATCTGCTTGATTCCTCACATCAACAGACTCTCTTTTTTTCTTATCAGCATCCTTATTAGCTTCAGCATCTTTAACCATTTTTTCAATCTCTTCATCACTCAGTCCACCTGAAGCTTGAATTTGAATTTTTTGTTCTTTACCAGTTCCTTTATCTTTCGCAGAAACATTGACAATACCATTTGCATCAATATCAAAAGTTACCTCGATCTGAGGTACACCTCTAGGTGCAGGTGCAATACCAACAAGCTCAAAGTTTCCAAGTGCTTTATTGTCAGTTGCCATTTCTCTTTCACCTTGTAATACTCTTATAGACACAGCTGGTTGGTTATCCTCAGCGGTTGAAAATATTTGACTTTTTTTAGTTGGTATTGTCGTATTTTTATCTATTAATTTTGTTGAAACTCCACCAAGTGTTTCGATACCAAGTGATAAAGGAGTGACATCTAAAAGGAGTACATCTTTTACATCACCTTGTAACACACCTGCCTGAATTGCAGCACCCATAGCCACCACTTCATCTGGATTTACACTTTTGTTCGGGTCTTTACCAAAGAAATTTTTAACCTCTTCTATAACTTTTGGCATTCTAGTCATACCACCAACCATAACAATTTCATCAATTTCACCAGCATTAACACCAGCATCTTTTAGAGCAGTCTTACATGGTGGAATTGTTCTAGCGATCAAGTCTTCTACTAGAGCTTCAAGTTTAGCTCGTGTCATTTTCAAATTTATGTGTTTAGGACCAGTTTTGTCTGCAGTTATAAATGGTAAGTTGATATCAGTTTGTTCTGCAGATGATAACTCAATTTTAGCTTTTTCTGCCGCTTCTTTCAATCTCTGTAATGCAAGTTTGTCAGATTTGAGATCAATACCATTATCTTTTTGAAATTCAGAAACCAAATAATCAACTACTGCATTATCAAAATCTTCACCACCTAAAAAGGTATCACCGTTAGTAGATTTGACCTCAAAAACACCGTCGCCTAATTCTAGGATTGAGACGTCAAACGTTCCTCCACCTAAATCATAAACTGCTATTTTTTTATTTTGTTTTTTATCTAAACCGTAAGCAAGTGAGGCAGCTGTTGGTTCATTTATAATCCTCAAAACTTCTAATCCAGCAATTTTTCCAGCATCCTTTGTTGCTTGTCTTTGAGCGTCATTAAAATATGCAGGAACTGTTATAACAGCTTTTGTTACAGCTTGACCTAAGTACTTTTCAGCAGTCTCTTTCATTTTTTGTAAAATAAAAGCAGATATTTGAGAGGGCGAATATTTTTCCCGTTTAGCCTCAATCCATGCATCACCTTTTTCAGAATTAACTATTTTAAAAGGAGCAGCTTCTACGTCTTTCTTAACCGTAGGGTCATCAAAGTTTCTTCCAATTAATCTTTTAACTGCAAAAATAGTATTTTCTGGATTAGTAACGGCTTGTCTTTTCGCAGGCTGTCCAATTAATTTTTCTTTCTCATCCGTAAAGGCTACAACAGAAGGGGTTGTTCTTGCACCTTCTGCATTTTCCAAGACTTTAGCTTGCGTACCTTCCATTATTGCGACGCAAGAGTTTGTAGTACCTAAATCAATTCCAATAATTTTACTCATAATTTTAATTTCCTAAACTTCATATAAGATCTAAATTCTGATCTACAAGTTAATTGAAGAATTATTTATCAACATTATTTTCTTTGTTTTCCTCAGTTTTTTCATCTTTTTTAGCAACTTTCTTAGATACACCTACTAAAGAAGGTCTAAGCAGACGATCTTTTATTGTAAATCCTTTTTGTATTTCCTGAATAATTGTTCCAGGCTCTTTTGTATCATCTTCAATTTCCATCATAGCTTGATGAAAATTAGGATTTAATTTCTTATTTAAACTTTCAATGGGTTTAATATTATTTTTTTCAAAAATTGAAATCGTATCTTTTTTAATAATATCTAAATGTTCTAAACATTTTTTGAGAGCCTCAGTATCTTTTAGTTTCTCATCAGTATCTAATATCTGTCTTGAACGCTCTAAGTTATCAATCAAATTTAGAGCTTCTTTGGCAAAACTATAGCCACCATACTCAAAAGCTTCCTCTTTTTCTTTTTCGAATCTTCTCCTTTGATTTTCCATCTCAGCAAAAGTTCTTGTGACTTTGTCTTCGAGACTTGCAATTTTTTCTTCTAGAGTAGGCTCTTTAACTTCCTCTTCAGCCTGCATATTTATATCTTGTTTTTTTTTGGTATCTAGATCCTCAACAGTTTTAACTGTTTCTTCTTTTTGCTCCTTATAATCTGATGTAGCAATATTTTGGTTTTCTTCTTTGTCCATTAAGTCTTATATGGTAAGGAATTTATTAATTTCTAGATGCTAAAACAAAAAATAAACAAACTACTTATTGGAACAAACAACAAAGGTAAATTGCAAGAAATCAAGAATTTATTACCAAAACGCATCGAAACTTGTTCAACATCCGAATTTAATCTTAAAAGTCCCTTAGAAAATGGAAAAACATTTAAGGAAAATTCCTTAATAAAATCTAAATATTTTTCAAAAAAAACTGGCCTGTTGTGTCTAGCAGACGACTCTGGATTGGAGATAGATCTCTTGGATAAAAATCCTGGTATTTATTCTGCAAGATGGGGAGGAAAGAAAGGAAATTTTAATAAGGCCATTAAAAGAGTTTATAGAGAGCTCTATTATAAAAACAAAAATTGGAAAAAGAGAAAAATTAAAGCAAGATTTATATGTGCTTTATCTATTTCGTTCTTAGACAAAAAAATTGCCTGTGTTCAAAGTAAAGTTGAGGGTTATATTTCATGCGAGCCTAAAGGAAAAAATGGATTCGGCTATGATCCTATTTTTATTCCTAAAGATAAAAAAAAAACTTTCGGAGAAATGAGTCCCTTAAAAAAATACAAATTAGATCATAGATATTTTGCTTTTAAAAAACTTAGAAGATTTTTATGATTTCTTTGTTCTCAATTTTATAAAAGTTTAATCTGTGATTAATTCTGTTATTTTTTACATCAAATATTCCAATTTTTCCCTTAAATGAATTTTTTTTTTTAAATAACTTGTTCAATTTAGAAAGATCTGATTTGAGTGACAAATAATAAACTAGACCTACTAAGTCATAACTTAAAAGTGATAAATGTGAGGGATCTTCTTTAAAAGCATTAAAGTATTTAATTTTATATTTATTAAAATTTTCTTGATTTATGGATGGATAATACAAAGGTTGAAGATCTATTTCCTCTAACAAACTTTCATCAAACCATTGATTAAGAGTTATAAAATATTTTTTATTTGGTTGGACATCGGTGTATAAAAGTGAAGTAATCACACTTTTTAAGCTTTCATCAAAATCTGAGATAACCACAGCATCGAAGTTTAAGTTACCTATGGTGTATCTTTTTTCTAATATTTCTACTTTTTTTTCTTTGTTAGGATCATTTGAATTTTTAATTCTATTGATTTCATCTTCTAAATTCTGTTTTCTAATTTTATATTTTGTAATTTCTTCAATTTGTTTTGTGAGCTTTGTCGGATCTGTATTGTAATCATAATCCTTAAAAATTTTTATCTTTGAATCCTTCATTCCTTTTTTAATCTCAAATTCATATTCCTGAATTGGTGTTAAAAATATAGTTCTTTTAATATTATTGTTTTCCGAAAATTTTTTAATAGTACTAAATTGTGATGTAGAATTTATTCCCGCAGAAATCACATTTTTTGGTAAACTCAAGGTTTTGTTAGTTAACGACAAAAAAGTAATATCCTTTAGCTCATCTAGATAGGTTAAGCTTTCATAGAAAACGGGTCCTATAACTACATTTATGCCCAGCTGTTTTAATTCAAATGCTGACTTAAGTGTTTGATTGGCCTTTGACTCTGTATCTTTGGGGTAAATTTCAATCAGCTCATTATCAATATCTTTTACGGCCAAACTAACAGCCTTAATAATTGATTGACCAATTTCTTTGTTTGACCCAGTCATTGGCACTAATAATCCAATTTTTATTTTTTCATTAGCATTCACTGTTTGAAATAATAAAAATACTATAAAATTTAGAAGAATAAGAATTTTAATTAATTTAATCATTTTGATAATAGTATAATATTTTTTTAGCTAAATTATGATCTTTAAACCACAATCTAAAGTAAAAGATAATGAAAATGGTCTCTATATAGTTTCAACCCCTATAGGGCATTTAAAAGATATTACTTTAAGAGCAATTGAGGTGCTCAAACAGTCTAAATTTATTTTGTGTGAGGATACTCGTGTTTCAAAAAATTTATTAAATAAATATGAAATAAAATCTAAATTAATTTCAAATCATAAATTTAATGAAAAAAAAAATATTCATAAAATAATTGAATGTTTAAAATCTGGAAACATTATATCTCTTATTTCAGATGCTGGGACACCTACAATCTCTGATCCAGGTTCAATTTTAATAAATGAGTGTATTAAAAATAACATTAGGGTTACACCAATACCAGGCCCATCAGCAGTTGCTACTGCCGTGTCAATAAGTGGATTTTCTGATCAATTTTTCTTTTATGGATTTCTTCCAGAAAAAATGACACAAATAACAAATGAGTTTCAAAAATTATCAGAATTTACTTCAACTTTAGTTTTTTTTGTATCTGCTAAAAAAATTAACAAAATTATACCTGAAATAAAAAAATATTTTGGTAAGAGAAAAATAGTCTTTTGCAGGGAAATTACGAAGTTGTATGAGGAGTTTATAAGGTCAAATGTAGATGATCTAGAATTATTTATCAATGAACCTAAAGGTGAGATCACGGTAGTCATTTCTGAAAAAAAAGAAGAAATTTATAGTTCTAAAAATTTAAGTGAATCAGATAAGAATATAATAAATAACATGATTTATAAATTTCCAATAAAAGAAATTACGAATTTAATTAGTCAAAATAGTAATGTACCAAAAAAACTAGTGTACAATTATTGTTTAAAAATAAAAAATGAAAATTAAATTTTTACTTATAGTTTTAGTTGGACTTTTTTTATCAGGGTGTGCAGGTGTTGGATCAAAAGGACTATTTGGAACTGGAGTTAGTGTTGCTTTAGATCCAAGAACTTTAGGGACACAGATTGATGACTCAATTATGCAAAAAAGTTTATCTGCTAGAATTTTAGCAAAAGATAAAAAATATTTTTTATCAGTTAAATCAAAAGTTATTGATGGAAGAATTTTTTTAACTGGAAAAGTGGATAGTCCCGAAGAAAAGTTAAAAATCACAAAAATTGCATGGGAAACAAAAGGTACCAGATCAGTACGTAATGATATCAAAATAAAAGAACAATTTAATTTCAAACAATCTGCTAAAGATATCTTAATTACAACACAACTCAGAACTGCAATAATAGTCAATAAAAATATTAAAGCAACAAACTATCAAATAGATACATATAAAAATAAATTATATGTTTATGGAATTGCACTGACTTCCGAAGAGAAAGATTTAGTTATTAGTGAAGCAAAAGAAATATTGGATGTAGAGGACGTAATAGCAAGTATAATTCTCGTAGAAGATTTAAGAATTCAAAAAGAATAATTACTTTTCATATTTTATTATATCTGACGAGTAAGCAGCTATTGATGCTAAATTAATAATCTCAGAAGTTGAAGATCTAAGAGGCGCAATCTCTATTGGAAGCCCTAGCCCAATAAGTAAGGGACCAATCACTTTTGTATCTCCAATTGTCTTCATTAACTTATATGAAATTGCTGCACTATGTTGACCTGGCATAATTAATATATTTGCTTTACCTACAATATCTGCAAATGGATATAGTTCCTCGTATTCTGGGTTTAAAGCAACATCAGGCTGCATGTCCCCATCAAATTGAAAGTCAACTTTTTTTTCTTTTAAAATTTCAACAGCCTCTCTTATATGTTTAGTTCTACTCGTTAGGGGCTGTCCAAAGGTAGAATGAGAAACAAATGCAACTTTAGGATCAAAACCAAAAAGTCTTACCACTCTGGCAGTTGATATGGCGATTTCTGCCATTTGTACTGATGTTGGGTATTCATGGACACTAGTGTCGCCAATAAATATAGTTTTACCTTTATTCACAATCATATTTAGGCCAAACATAATTTCACCTTTTCGAACATTGACTACTTGTTTAATTTTTTCAAGAGAAGCTCCAAAGCGCCTTGTATTCCCAGTCACAGCTCCATCAGCATCTCCGCACGCAACCATACTTGTTGCCCAAATAACTCTATCATTTCTTACCAATCTGTCACAATCACGTTCAAGTAATCCTTGTTCTCTTTGCAATTTTTTAAATAAATGTTCTACGTATCTGCTTCTTTTCTCTTCATCTTTTGAATTTACGATTTCAATGTCAAAGTTATCATTGTATCCAATATTTTTAATTTGCTCTTTAATCTTACTTTCTTTACCAATCAAAATTGGAATTCCCAATTTTGAGTTTTTAAATGCAATCGCAGCTTTTAAAGTATTTTCATCCTCTCCATCTGCAAATACAATTCTCTTTTGACTCTTTTTAATAAATGAATTTATACCTTGCATAATTGTTACAGTCGGATCTAATCGTTGTTTAAGTTGGTCTTTGTAAATCTCAAAGTCGTTAATATTTTTTCTAGCTACACCACTTTTCATTGCAGCTTTTGCTACAGCAGCTGGGATAACACTTATCAATCTTGGATCAAATGTGGATGGGATAATGTAATCTTTTCCATAGTGAGGTCTTTCGCCACCCATTGCAGCCACTACTTCGTCTGGAACATCCTCTCTTGCAAGTTTAGCTATTGCCTCCGAGGCTGCAACTTTCATCTCCTCGTTAATTGTCTTGGACCTAACATCTAAGGCGCCTCTAAAAATATATGGAAATCCAATTAAGTTATTAACTTGATTTGGATAGTCAGACCTTCCGGTTGCTATTATCGCATCATTTCTTACCTCTTTAATTTCTTCTGGTAAAATTTCAGGGTCAGGATTAGCACATGCAAATATTATTGGATTTTTAGCCATTGATTTAACCATTTCTTTTTTCAAGACTCCTTTTGCTGACAATCCTAGAAAAACGTCTGCACCTTTAATTGCCTCTTCAAGATTTCTTAATTTTGTTTCAATAGCATATTTTGATTTCCATTGGTCTACTCCTTCGGTTCTTCCCTTATAAATTACCCCCTTTCTATCAAGCATAGTTACATTTTCAGAAGGAACACCAGACTTTTTGAATAATTCTGTACAAGCTTGGGCAGAAGCTCCAGCACCATTAACAACAACCCTAATTTTTTTAATAGATTTTCCACTGATATCTAACGCATTAATTAATGCAGCAGTAGTTATTATCGCAGTTCCATGTTGATCATCATGAAAAACCGGTATATCTAAAATTTCCTTTAATTTTTGCTCTATTATAAAACAATCTGGTGCTGCTATATCTTCTAAATTAATACCACCAAAACTTGGAGCAAAATTTTTAATTGAATTGATGATTTCTCCAGAGTCCTTACTATCTATCTCTAGATCTATCGAGTCTATGTCTGCAAATCTTTTAAATAAAACAGCTTTACCCTCCATCACAGGTTTAGAAGCCAACGCACCTAAATTTCCCATTCCTAAAATAGCAGAACCATTACTTATGACTGCTACCAAATTCCCTTTACTTGTATAATCATAAGCTGTCTCTGGGTCTTCACTGATCTCTTTAACTGGTGCTGCAACCCCAGGAGAATAAGCAAGTGCAAGATCTCTTTTAGTCGTCATATTTTTAGAGGAAATAATCTCAATCTTGCCAGGTTTTTTGTCTTTATGAAAAGCTAAAGCCTCTTTATCTGTGTAATGATCAATCTTTGTTTTTTTCATTTGTAATAATAAGTGTACAATTAGGATAAATTTAAGACTAATATGATTTATGAAACTACTTAAGTCAACAGGCACATTTGGTTTCTATACGATCATTAGTAGATTGCTTGGATATTTAAGAGATATTTTAATCGCAATGTTCTTAGGAACGGGTCTGCTAGCTGACGTTTTCTTTGTTGCATTTAGAATCCCAAATACCTTTAGAAGATTATTTTCAGAAGGTACTTTTAATGCAGCTTTTGTTCCAAGCTATACATCCGAATTGGTTAAAAATAAAAACCAAGCCAACAAATTTGCAAATGACATTTTTAATCTTTTATTTCTAAGTTTGTTATTAATAACACTACTTATTCAATTGTTTATGCCTGCATTTGTGTCCCTTATTGCCCCTGGTTTTATAGGTGACACCAACAAAATGGAATTAGCAATTATTTTGACGCGTATCACTTTACCATTTCTATTATTTATTTGTTTGGCATCATTTTTTGCCGCTATTTTGAATTCTCATAATAAATTTGCTGCGGCATCTGGGGCTCCAATTATATTAAATATTATATTAGTTTTAGTCTTGTTATTCTCAAGCTCTCTAGGAGATAACTTAGTATATTATTTATCATATGGTGTTTCTTTATCCGGATTACTACAGATATTGTTCCTATATAAATTTGTAAAAAAACACTATTCACTTAAATTTACAATTCAATTTAAAATTACAAACAAAGTTAAGATTTTTTTCAAAAAATTATTACCCAGCATCTTTTCCTCGGGTGTTACTCAAATAAATATATTAGTTGGAACAATTATTGCCTCATTTCAGGCAAGTGCAGTTTCCTACCTTTATTATGCTGATAGAATATATCAAATCAATTTAGCAATAGCCGGAATTGCAATTGGAGTTGTAGTTCTTCCCCAGCTGTCAAAACATATTCAATCTAATAAAAAAGGTAAAATTATTTTAATTCAAAACAAAGCGCTTGAGTTAAGTTTGTTACTAAGTTTACCAGCTTCTATTGCATTAATACTTGGCTCTGAACAAATAATTTCAGCATTATTCGGCTATGGGTCATTTGATGAAACAGCAGTCTTAAATTCAAGTCTAGCACTATATTATTTTGCTTTAGGTTTGCCTGCATTTGCTTTAATAAAAGTTTTTTCTAGTTTCTTTTTTGCTAATCATGATACCAAGACTCCTTTTTATATATCTTTAATTTCTGTTTTTTTAAACATCATAATAAGTATTTACTATTTTAATGATGTTGGTTTTGTAATAATTCCTATCGCAACAACTATTTCGTCTTGGTTCAATGGAATATTATTATTAGTATTTTTAAAAAATAAAAATCTTTTTTCTTTCAATAAAATATTTTTAATTAAATTTGTTAAAATAGTTATTGCCTCAATACTTATGGGTATTTTATTTCAATTTTTTCTAAATCTTTTTGAAAATGAACTCGAATTTCAACAAAAAGCAAAATCTTTTTATCTTTTATTATCAGCATTATTGGGCTTAATTTTTTACCTTGTAATTTGTTATTTTATCAAAGCTTTTAAATTTAGTGATATTCAACTAAAGTATTAACTTTATGAGTAAAAAAATTTTTTCTGGTGTTCAGCCAACAGGCAATCTTCATCTAGGTAACTATTTGGGAGCAATTAAGAACTTTGTTGAATTAAATAATGACGATACAAATCAATGTATTTTTTGTGTAGTGGACTTGCATGCAATAACAGCTAAACAAGATCCAAAAGAACTAAAAAAAATATTAGGGAAACAGTTGCAACATTTATTGCGAGTGGGATAGATCCAAGGAAAAGTATAGTTTTTAATCAATCAGGTGTTGCAGCCCACTCAGAAGGTGCTTGGATATTTAGTTGTGTAGCTCGTATGGGATGGTTGAATAGAATGACACAATTTAAAGAAAAAGCTGGAAAAGATAGGGAAAAAGCTAGTATAGGATTATATTCTTATCCTGTTCTTATGGCAGCTGATATCTTACTATATGATACTACACATGTTCCCGTAGGAGATGATCAAAAACAACATCTAGAGTTATGCAGAGATATAGCTCAAAAATTCAATAATGATTTTGGAATGGAAGATTTCTTAAAATTTCCAGAGCCCTTGATTCAAAAAGAGTTTTCTAGGATCATGAGTTTAAAGGACCCATCAAAAAAAATGAGCAAATCTGAGTTATCAGATCTAAGTAGAATAAACCTAACAGATGATAAAGATAAAATTATTAACAAAATTAAAAAAGCTAAAACAGATCCTTTACCAATGCCTAAAAATATAAATGAAATTGAAGGAAGGCATGAAGTGCAAAATCTTTTAGGAATTTATACCAGTCTAAATAATTCAACATTAGAAACTTCCATAAAAAAATTTGCAGGCAAGAATTTTTCTGAATTTAAACATGAATTATCTGAGTTATTAGTTCATAAAATTATACCAATATCTGAAGAGATAAAAAAATTACTCAATGACAGATCATATCTTGATTCTATTCTTCTAGATGGAGTTGAAAAAGCTAATAAAATTGCGTCAAAAAAGATTATAAAAATAAAAGAAATAGTGGGTTTTTAGAAATAAATTAATATCAAGTTTAAATTTCCAAAATATAAACTATATATTATTCATGTTTGTACAGACTGAAGTCACTCCGAATCCAAATTCATTAAAATTTCTTCCTGGAAAAAAAGTATCTAAAAGTGGTCCTTATGAGATTACAAACAAGGACCAAATTAATAATGAATTAGTTAAAAATATTTTATCTGTTAATGGGGTTGAAGGTATTTTCCTGGCAGAAGACTTTATATCTGTTAATAAAAGTGACAAAACCAAATGGGAAGAAATAAAACACATTGTCATTTCTTTAATAAATGACTTTTACTCTGATGGTAAGGAGTTTGTTATTGACGAAAATATAAAAGAACAAGAAATAAATCTAGATGAAATAGAGAAAAAAATAGTTAAAATCTTGGATCAAAAAATAAGACCAGCTGTTGCTAGAGATGGTGGAGATATTAAGTTTAAAGAATTTAGGGATGGTATTGTAAAAGTACAATTACAGGGTAGTTGTTCTGGATGCCCCAGTTCAACTATGACTTTAAAGCAAGGAGTCCAAAATCTCTTAAGTCATTATATACCTGAAGTTAAAGAGGTAATTGCAATTTAAATTATGAAAGTGAAAATAAAAAAACCTCCTATAAGATTAAAGAAAAAAATCCAAAATACATTTACTAAATTCATTTTGAGTGCCTTTTTTATAATATTTTTTTTTTACACCACCCCAATTTTTATAAATTTTACTAATAAAAATTTAAATAATAAAGAATTTACAAATAATTCAAAAAAAATTTTAAACAGAACCTTAAATAAAGACAAAAAGTTAGAAAAGAATAGCTCAGATATACAAACAGATGAAATTGATCTTCTTTATGATATCTTAGAAGAAAATAATTCTGAAATTAATTTAGTAAGATACACAACCTCAGAAATCAATGCTCTTTTTAAACAGGTAAAATATAATTTAGAAGATGTAAGAAAAACAAAATTAGTAAAACCTGTAGATATAGGTCTGCTCCCCAATGAGATTAAAAACATCAGTAATATAAAAAAAAGAAAAGACATGTTTATAAAAATTGTTTTACCTTTAGTTGTGAAGGAAAATAATAAAATCCGAATAGATAGAAAAAGACTTTTTACGATTCTAGGGAAAAATAGAAACACTGAGATTGAGAAAAAATGGTTAGAAAAAAAATATAAACAATATGGTGTCAGAAAAAATGATTTATCAACTTTAAAAATCAGAATAGATGAAATTCCTGTGTCAATGGCCATAGCTCAAGCTGCTAAAGAGACTGGATGGGGGACATCAAGGTTTGCCCTAAAAGGTAACGCTTTATTCGGTCAGTGGACGTGGTCTGGAGATGGACTTAAACCTAAAAATGCAGAAGTAGGTGCAGATCATAAAGTAATGAAATTTCATAGTCTACAACTATCAGTGAGAGCTTATTTGAGAAATCTTAATACCCATTCTTCTTATGAAAATTTAAGAAAAGTAAGAACAGAATTTAGAAACAAAGACATTTCTCTGGACAGCCTGATTTTATCAAAATACCTGGATAAATACGCAGAAACGGGAAATGAATATGTGGAAGTGCTTAAGAAGATAATAATACAAAATAATTTAAAAGATTTTGATGAGGCTAGATTGTTACCATCAAGTAAAGACTTAGAAAGTTTAATTTAGTTTGTTTTAATTGGAAACTGAATTCCAAACCATCTCCATTTTCCATTATCGTTGAGAGAACAATTCACTCTACCTCTTCTTGGTTCAAATGGTGCTCTAAATTGAATTGATAAAGTTTCGCCTGATAAAGATGTATTTGATTTTGCCCATGTGTTAGCTTCATTTGAATAACAATTAATATTATTTAGATTTTTCTGTTCTTTAAAAAATTTAACAATAAATTTTGGTGGATTTGTTTTTTCTGTTAATTGTTTTTCTAAAGGTAATAATTTTTTATATTCAAGAGGAAAATAATTTATAATTGAAATAAAACGATTTAATTCTCCATATTTTTCATTAATTGGAAATCGTGGTAATTCAAATTTATCCTTATTAATATCAATAACTCCGGAGTGTTGACCAAAAGCAAATTCAAAATTTTCAGAAATATAATCTCGCATAAATTTAGAATATTCCCCGAAAGGATAAGAAAATAAATTTGGAATATAGCCAAGTTTTTTTAAAAAAATCTTATTTGCTTTTTCAATATCTAATATAAACTCATCGGATGATGCATCAATAAGGTAATCATGGCTATGTGAATGATGTCCAATTAAAGTAAAAGTCTCTTTTTCAACTTCCTTAATTTGATCCCAGGTCATATAACCGTTTTTTCCAACAGGTTTTGTTGAAACAAATAATATGAAAGGAATTTTATTTTCCTTGAGGTATGGCCATGCTTCAAGATAAAAAGACTCAAATGCATCATCAATTGTAACAAGTATCTCTTTTTTTAATTTTACAGACTCAAATTGCTCTTTAAATTTATTAGGATTATGAAAATTGAAACCTGAATTTTTAATTATTTGGATATGTTTTTCAAAAATTTTCATTTGGATATTTGTTGATGGATATTCATTTTCGTTAAAACGATGATACATAATTGATAGAATTCCTTCATCTTTAGAATAGTATTTGATATTATTTTCATCTGCTTTAGAACAAATATTAGAAAATAGAATAATAATGAATAAACTAGTAATTGATGCAGCAAGAGAAAAAATATTTTTAATAATCATCACTAAAGATGATATTTACAATATTACTAAAGAGAATACTAAAATTAATTACGAAAAATTAACTTTAATTGTTAAAGGTTTTTTAAATTCACATAGATTGAAAGTAAATGATATTAACAAAATATATGTAAACCGGGGACCAGGTAGCTTTGCTGGTATAAGAAACTCTCTATCACTAGTAAAGGCATTTTATGTTACAAGAAAAATTGATTATTATTGTTACAGTTTTGATGATTTTAAAGGTCAAAAAGATATAAAATATAAGAATATACCTAATTTATGTGAAAAATTTAAAATTAAAAAAAATTTGATTAAACCTGTTTATTTAAGTTAGAATTAAAAGATGTCAGATAAAATAGAGCAAAAATTTCAAAAAAAAGGTCTTAAATTAACTGATCAAAGAAGAACAATTGCTAGAATTATTCTTGAGTCTAAACAGGAATATGGCAAATCTGATCATCCAGATGTGGATGAATTATATAATAGAGTTTCTAAAATTGACCCAAAAATTAGTATTGCAACAGTTTATAGAACGGTAAAACTTTTTGAAGAAGCTGGAATACTTACCAAACATGATTTTAAAACAGGTAAAGCAAGATATGAGCTAAATGATGACCATAATCATTTAATAGATATTAAAACAGGTGAAATTATAGA
>MDTG01349136.1_pt1 | contig 28173 bp, 29 predicted proteins | sample 811421 | NCBI WGS metagenome assembly MDTG01 (sample SAMN05326645, study PRJNA326480) | marine metagenome | isolation source: seawater | place: Pacific Ocean: South East | collected 2011
CGGATAAAGCATGTAGAAGAAGATTTATTTGATTCTTCAACGAACAAGATAGTAGAGAGTATAATTTTTAAAATCCAATAATATGTTACATTCAAAATTTAGTACATCCTTTGACCACGATAATCAGTTGGTGTCAATATGGATAACACATAAAGTAAACGAAGAGATGACTAACTTAAATCTTAATTTTTACTTTGACGAAAATGGTTCTTTAGAAATTAAAGAGCCAAGTAAAAGAGAATCATTTAAATATTTAGCTAGGCACGTTAAGACAACAATGCCCAAGTTAAAAAACTATCTTGAGAATTCATATCAAGATGATTTCGTTCAGTTTGCTGAAGGAAATTAAAACGAGAGGGGTAGGAGACTATCCCTCAACGTCTATTATTAATCTTAAATTAAATATTATGAGTAAAACAGAAATTAAGTGGCAAAACCACGCAAGAAAATTACTTGTAGGTAAAACTATAAGTCATGTAAGATATCTTACAAAAAAAGAAATGGGAGATTACTGGTATAAAAACCCATTACTTATTGAATTTACAGATGGAACTGCAATATTGTCTCAATCAGATGATGAGGGCAATGATGGAGGGGCGTACTACTACTTTGGAAAAAAGAAACAAGAAGTAATACCTACGCTATGAACTGGGAAAAAGAATTTGTAAATCTATTTAATGACGTGTCTAAGGTTGTCACTACAGATGGCGATGAAATGACCGATGGAGAATGTCTTGATGCATTGTTTGACGTACTTGGTAAATACCAAAACAAATCAGACAAGCAAAAATTTAACTTCAAGGTATGGGACACATCTTCCACATAATATAGGAAGATAGCGGAAAAAAGAGGGGGCGAAAGATCGTCCCTTTTTTTATATAGTATTATATAACGTCTATTATTAATCTTAAAATTAAAAGTTATGAGTAAAATTATGAGTAAAAAGGTTTCGTTAATTAAGGAATTTTATATGAATCTCGGAGGGTTTCATATTGACAATCCAAATTGTGAAAGGTGGACAGATGAAGAGTGGATGGCACAAGCTGATGCGGATGATTTAGATATAATGAATCAAGACGATGGGTCAAAATCTTCTGATGCATACGATGAGGAAAGACTGCAAGAACAGAACGCTGAACTTGAATCACAGGTAGAATGGAATAACTACTTTGTTGATTTTGTCTATAAGGTCAATAGAAACCTGTATAACGATGCGTGTGACTATGCCCATAAGAAACAATCAGATAATTAGTATTTGGTAGATTCGAACTAAATGTATATCTTTAACAAAAATTCAATTTAATATGATAACAACACAAGACTTAAAAAGAGCAATCCAAGACATTCAAGATGACAGGGATTGGGTAAACGATAGCCATTCTAAATCCGAGTATATGGGGGTGTGTAAAGGCTTAATTAGACTTTTGAGGCACTTTGAAGAGGTTTCAGAAGAAAAAAATACTATATGTATAGAATGGGGAGTGGATGATATTCGCTCCCTTGGTTACACCTGTACCGATGAAAAGGGCATGGAAGTATTAGACGCAGTCAAGAATAATCACGATGCAAATCATGGAATTAATTGGGATGTTTTAAGGGATTATTGTGAGCAGTATCAATTAAAAGAAAAAGGCTCACTATATGATTGTACAATCCAATGGAGGGACAACAATGAAATTTGCAAAAACTATATAATAGGAGTTGGAGACGTAGTTGATGATGACACAATTTTTTATAATTGTGAGGACATAGAGGAATTTAATGACCTGTATGTAAAAGGCTCAAGCAAAAGAGATTTAAATTCAAAAACACCTGATGCAATAAGTCTGCCTGAGTTTAAAGTGCTATCATATAGCAAAATATAATAAATAAGAGAAAGTAAGATAAGGCAAATGTTTAAAAGATGGTACTATTTTTTCATAATCGGTGGCGACATTTCATTCCGATTAGCTTTCTTTTTTAATTAATCTTAAAATTTAATAAAATTTAATATGGGAACAAGAAGTTTAACAAGAGTAATTCCAGTAGATGGAAATGAGGTATTAGATATTGATAGCCTCAAAAACGCAAAAGAAAAAGACATAAGTAAACACGCTGAAAAGTTTTATATAGCCTTAGCTAAATATGTTAAAAGTCACACAATGGATGGAAGTCCTAAAGGCTCCCTTATAAATCTATACAGACAATATGATGGTCATATGTATGGGCATGGTTTGGATTTGGCAGACTTTTTAAAAGACCTAAAGGTGGTTAATGGGATAAGCTCTAAATTAAAAGCTACCGATAAGATAGCAAATGGAGCAGAATGTCTCTCAGCACAATTAGTGTCACACTTTAAGAAAGAGGCAGGAGGTTTTTATCTAATGAAATTTAAAGATGAGGTGGGTGCCTATGCGGAGGAATATATTTATAACATTTATGTTGTAAGTTTTACCCTGAGTGCAACGAACACCAAATTTTTAATTCACGTCTCCGTTAATGATGTTTACAAAGACGAGAGAGATCCCAATAAATATACATTTTATAGTGATGTTAGTCATTTTTTGGATGATGCAAAAGGTGGCTTGAAGAAAATGTCAAGCACATTTTAAATTATGAAAAGAAAAACAGAGCTATTTATTAAGGCTGAAAAGGTGATTAGATCGTGTAAAAAAGGATCGCACTTTGATTCTTGTGTAAAGTATCTGACTCTTTTAGCTACGTTACAACCACAGGAAGACATTGATTCATTGCTAAAACTTTTTCACGCAAGACTTAGTTTGTTTACAAAACATTAGGTTTATGAACAAGTTATTAGTAGATTTAAAATCTTAAAAAATTAGGGAGTGTTTCATTTTATTTTTAGTTAGTAATAATGTTGATTGATATGAGGGGTTCCTCCCTCCCCTCAATATCAACATAAATTTTAAGCATGAGTAAAGAAAATTTAGATGATTCAAACGAGTGGCACCTATGGACTCAAATGCCATATGTACACCATAAAAAATCAAACCATGATAAAAATAAAACTATTCAGTTACCAAAAATATCTACAGAGAAGGAAAAAGAAAAAGACAGAAAATTTAATCAGAGGAAAGATTATAAGTTGTCACATAGCGATGATGAACCTTTGTCTGCAAAAGTCGAGAGAGAAAATAAAAGAGAAAAAATTCAGGAACAGACTTGATAAAACTTTAAAGGATTTAGTTTGGTATGAGCGGTATCTCCAAGGCATACAGAAAAGATAAAATATCTATTTTATTTGAGAGGCTTTTAAATAAAGGTTATGAGGCTATGAGTTTTGGAAGACTTAGTTTTATATATGGAAAGCTTTTCAAAATTGAAAAGTATCTTAAAACTTCAGGAGATCATCACTATGAAATTTATCACACAAATAGCAATATGTATAGACCAATGGAGAACGAACTTATTGATCTTTTCCTTGAGGATGATCCAACACACATTGAAAATTGTTTAGCCTTGACCTATAAACAAAACACATTAGAAAGGTATTCGGAAGATATAAAATTTGGTCACATAAAGCTAACCGATAAAATGACAACAGAAATAAAATATCTGAACAAAAATATTCAATCACTATTAAATATAAATGCAATTAATTTAAATACATACTTAAATGACAAAACAAAAAATAACTTACAATCCCCTGACGATAGATCAGATTGATTTCAGGGTACAATCAACCACCGATAAGGGTGCTATAATTCTTGCCTACAAAGACGCAAGATGTGACATGAAAATACTTGACGATCTTTACGGAAAGTTTGGATGGAAAAAAAACTACGAACTAATTAATGGAAATTTATTTTGTACTGTGTCAGTCAAAGACCCTGAAAGTGGCGAATGGGTTTCTAAACAGGACGTAGGCACTGAGTCTAAAACTGAAAAGGAAAAAGGACAAGCGTCAGACGCATTCAAAAGAGCCTGTTTCAATTGGGGAATAGGCAGAGAACTTTATGATTTCCCTTTTATTTGGATTAATTTTCTTCCAAACGAATCCTCTTTTCAATTTCAAAGAAGACTAAAGAAACTTCAATGGAAACTTGAATATGATAAAGACAACAAGGTTTCTTATCTCGGAGCGGTTGACAGGGATAATAAAAAACTTGTATATGAATATAAACTGCCTAATTAATGGAATATAAATACAATAAAAACGAAAAAACTGCCTATCAAAAAGGATATAGAGTTACTAAGGAGGGTATTGTCATTGGAAAGAAAAAAAATCCAGTTGGATGGCTACACACAAACGGATATAGAAGATTTAAAATTAGAGATCATGAAGGAAAAAATCGTAATGTTGGCGTTCATCGTTTACAGGCGTATCAAAAGTATGGCGAAAAGCTTTACCAAGAGGGATACATGGTTAGACATTTAGATAATGACTGCACCAACAATCACTACGACAACATAGATATAGGAACTGCTAGTCAAAACGCCCATGACGTTGAGTCTGAAAGAAGAAAAGAGAGGGCTATACACGCATCTAGTTTTATTAAAAAACATAACCACGAAGAGGTTAAAGCCTTTCATGAAAAGTATGGTAGTTATAAAAAAACTATGGAACATTTCAATATATCCAGTAAAGGAACATTGTCTTACATTTTAAATAAAGAATCATGAAGAAAAACTTTGATTCATATCTTTTCAGATGTTCATCACTTGGAAAGCTTATGGTAAACGCAAGGTCAAAAAAAGACCCTTTGTCAGTTACGACAAAAACCTATTTAAAAGAATTGCACAAAGAAATCTATTTTGGTAGATCAAAAGAAATACAAAGCAAATTTTTAGAGAAAGGTAAGGTAGTTGAGGACGACTCAATAGAGATGCTTAATACCTTTATTGGTAAGAAGTATATTAAAAACGAAAAAAGTTATGCCAATACTTACCTCTCAGGAACTCCTGATATCTACGCAGACGAACTGATTGATATAAAGTCAAGTTGGAACTTACAGACTTTTCCTATGTATGAAGAGAGTTTGCCAAACAAAGATTACTACTGGCAGATGCAGGGCTACATGGATTTAACAGGAACTAAAAAATGTAAAGTTATATATTGCCTAACCGACACACCAATTGAACTCATTCAGGATGAAATCAGACGTTTCTCCTGGAAGGCAGGAATGATTGATGTGCCTATGGAAATTGAAAACGAAATCACAAATAATCTTCAGTTTAATGACATAGAAACTGAACATAGAATAAAGTCTTTCGATATAGAATACAACGAAGAGGATGTTGAAAAACTTTATGAAAAGATAAAACTCTGTAGAGAGTTTTTAACTGACCTGTCAGTTATAGCAGGACAAAAGATTGTAAATACTATAATATAAATTAAATGGAATTAGAAGGTAAAATTAAATTAATCGAAGAAACTAAAAGCTTTGGAAGTAATGGTTTTCAAAAAAGAGTATTTGTATTGGTAACTGACCACGACAAAGACTATCCGCAACACATTCAGCTTGAATTTCACAAAGACAAATGTCAGTTGCTAGACAAATTTAAGGTCGGACAAGAAGTTAGGGTTGGAATTAATATAAACGGAAGAGAATGGACTGATCCAAAAGGCAATGTAAAACACTTCAATAGTATTGTTGCCTGGTTTATGAAAGACCTAAAAGATGACAATAATTCTACAGCAAGTAAGCAAAAAGAAGAAGTCGCAGACGATTTACCATTTTAGATGTCGAAGTATAAATTTTGTAGAGGCGGTAGATTTCAAAAATCTAAAAAGACCAAATTGACCGTTGATACGGTTGTCAATATTATAGATAGCATAGTTACAGACTATGATGTATGGGAAAATATTAATTCTAGAAGACTACCTTTAGTATGGAGAAGGTCTTTATATTATTATTTTCTTTACAAATATACCTCCCTGCCACTTGAAAGCGTAGGGGGGTTGTTTGAGGGAAAATCAAAAGTTGGTTATAAAAAAATAAAATCCTCAAAAGATCATGCTACAGTTTTGCACGGTCTAAAACAGTTAGAGGATGTATATTTATTATACGACCCACAGATTAAATCCTACTATGATGCTATAGAAAGCCGTATAAAAGCCACAGATGGCTTTTTAGACGATGACCATAGGGAAGAGTCCATAGCAGAAAAGATGATCAAGTACAAGCGTTCTTCTTCGCTTTTTAAAACCATGTTTAGAAGACAAACTATGATAATGGTTGATTTGAAATCTGAAAATATTAAATTAAAACAAAAAATCAAAGAACTGAGTGGAGGGTTACGTCAAGATAAATAGAAAACTGCTAGAGTGGAATTACTTTTCAGATGGCAATGTTTTAAGGGTTTTTTTGTTTCTTCTTTTAAGAGCAAATCATAAAGATAATATTGTGTTTGACACTAAGGTTTTAAGGGGACAACACATTACATCTATCAGAAAAATATCTGTCTATACTGACCTTTCAATTAAGCAAGTACGCCTGGCATTAAATAAATTAAAAAAGGATCAAACAATAGTTACAAAAGGGACAAACAAAAATACTCTCGTAACCATTGTAAAATATGATGATTACCAAAGTGAAAAAATAAAAGAGGGCGAACAAGGGGCAAACCAGGGACAATCAAAAGACGATCCAAGGGCAACAAACAAGAATGATAATAATGATAATAATGAAAATAATATAGATATAGAGGATTTCAAAATTCAATATCATGGCGGTAGAGTATATAATGCTGTCAAAGAAAATTACAAATTAAATGATCAGCAGATTGATGAGTTGTTTGAAGAATTTTTTGTAAGGCAAATTACCGAAGGAAATGTCTCTAACACCTTAACGGGTTACCAAAGACATTTTAAGCATTGGTTGGTAAAAAAGATAAATTTTAAGAAAACAAATAAAAGGAGGTTAGCGTTTTGATGAATACATTTGAGTGGAGCAAAATAAATCTAAAAAACAAAAGGAGTGGTCAAGTAAAACTTAATTGTCCTGTGTGTGATCACAAAAAAACAAAATCTTTATCTGTCAACATAGATAAAGGGGTGGCAAAATGCCATTACTGTGAAGCAATTTCAATTAGAGATCAAAGATCAATTACGGAAAGCATTAGACCATTTAAATTGCCATCGCAAACTTGGAGAAACTACACTAATCTTTCTAGTAAATGCGTTAAATATTGTGAGTCCAGAGGAATTTCTCAAGCCACGTTAACCAAGATGAATATTACTGAAGAGACTTACTATCAACCTCAGCATCAAAGAAAGGTTAATAATGTTGTTTTTAATTACTTTGAAGGCGATGTAGTGGTTAATAAAAAATATAGGTCAGCAAAAAAAGCTTTTACCCAATCAAAAGATGGAAAAGCAACCTTTTATAATATTAATTCAGCAATAGGATCCGAGGAGATTTATATTGTTGAGGGTGAGTTTGATGTTTTAGCAATGGTGGAGGCAGGGATCAAAAATGTAATAAGTTTGCCTAACGGAGCAAATGACTCTGACGATTTTTGGATTAATACTGAAAAATATCTTCAGAGCGTCAATAAGTTTTATATATGTACCGACAATGACGACAAGGGCAATTTTGTTTCCGAAAAGATTGCTCAAAGATTGGGCAGGTATAGGTGTGAGCGTGTGGTCTTTAAAAACAAAGACGCAAATGCTGACCTTATTGAAGGAAAAGATGTATTAATTAATAGCTGTAAAAACTCAAAAAAGTATCCTGCTAGTGGAACATTTACAGTTAGCGATCTTTATGATGATATTTTAAATCTTCATGATAAAGGTTTGCCGGAAACGATTTATCCTAAACACCCATGTTTTGGAGAATTAAAAGAAGTTTTTTCGGTTATGAGGGGTCACTTATGTGTCGCCACTGGTATTCCTAGTCATGGGAAATCAAGCTTTGTAGAATGGTATGTAATGAATTTAGTGAACGACTATAATATGAAGGCATCATTTTTCTCTCCTGAGCATAGCCCTATGGAACTTTATAAAACTAGATTTATAGAAAAGTTTTATGGACGTAACTTTTTTAATGATCTTGACTTTTATAAAAGAATCACAAAAAAAGAAATCGGTGATTACAAAGACTGGGCAAATGAAAAAATATATTTAACTGCTCCTGAACAGGGCGAGTTTCCAAAATGGTCTTGGCTTTTTGATAAATTTAAAGAACAATTGTTTATTTATGGTATCGATATATTTGTTATAGATGCTTTTAACAAAGTTGAGTTTGATAAAGCAAACTCTAACGACCTTATAAATATAAGAAATACACTTACAAAACTCACGCTTTTTGCTCAAATGCACAATGTTGTTATATTTCTTATAGCACACCCAAAAAAAATGGTTTTGAAAGAAAACGGTTTATATCAGATCCCTGACCTTTATAGTGTTTCAGGGAGTGCAGACTTTAGAAATCAAACGCACGATGGGTTTACCATCTTTAGATATTTTAATGACACCGACGAAAGATCTAAAGACGATGTAGAGTTTTTGGTTCAAAAGGTTAAGATGAAGTTTCAAGGGGATATTGGTTCTTCTGTTATTTTTAAATATCACACACCAAGCGGTAGATATTATGCAAACAACGTGCCACCTACACACAGACTTAACTCAAGCTATGAAGAGGAAAAACAAGTTGGGATTCCCTGGGGCTCTAGATCCTGATTTTTTTTATCCATCAAAAGAACAGACCAACGCTATGGTTTGGTGTATAAATCATAACATTATCGTTGGACCTGTCGTAGTTGGAAAAGACAAACTCAAGATCGAAGTTAAAGAACCAAGCAAAAAATCTTTATCTCCAAATGTGTATAATCACTACGAGTATTATTGTCAAACTTATATTATCTACCAACATTTACACGAAAAATATAAAAACTATAAGTTTTAATTGTTAATAAATATATTTTTTTGTTAATAAACGTTTTTTACCTTTGATGTATGGAATTTGACACTGTTTATCCTGAGCAATTACATAAGAGAATGTTGAAGGTAGGGTTTAATATAGACTCTGAGATAGATTTATTGCACAGAAAATACAAAGACCCCAATAAAATATTAGATAAACTACTATGTTTGGACGCTCAATTGTATATGAACCTTGGAAGAAGTTCTACTAAAACCGAAAGGGTGGAGGTAAAAAAAGAATCTAGAAAGATTTATCGTGCAATAAAAAAGATTGATCCAAAGCTTGGAGACTTGTTTTTGGTTCACCAAGACAAATGATACAGCGAGTAGTCTACATTAATTATGTAGTTTCGTCGCTTTCGAAGCATGTGGTAGATGTTTACGAAGCTTTATTTGAAACACAAAAAAATTCTTCGATATCTGCAGTTGATAATCTTATAGATTTCTTAAAAGATTTAAAGAAAGACTTAAGAGAGTCATGAGTAAAAAAACATTGTTATCAGAGATAAAAGAAAAAATAGACCAACTGGTTAATGCTGGTTTTAACAACCCCACACAAATAGCAAAAAGAATTCATAGAGATTTATCTATAGACGAAACTGAAAGAACAATAAATCACACAAGGGGCACCGTCAAGTATCATATACACCAATCCAAAAAAAGAAAATCAAACCCAGCTTTAGCACAAGCCTGTCATGAAAGAGGAATTAATTTTGATAATGTAGGCATCGCATGGAACAAAGATAAGCATTGGTCTATACAGTTTAGACCATCTGAAACAGGACCCACATTTGAGGAAATGTTACAGGATCATATAGACGCAATAAAAAATCATAACTTTAAGTATGAAAAAATTAGGAGACAAAACTATTCTCTTCCTTGCCTACTTGTTATTGATCCTGCTGATATACATGTTGGGAAGCTAGCATCATCATTTGAAACTGGGGAAGATTATAACACACAGATAGCGGTACAAAGGGTAAAAGAGGGGGTTGATGGAATATTGCAAAAGGCTAGTGGATTTAATATCGAAAAAATAGTTTTTGTTGCCGGTAACGACATTCTGCACATCGACACGCCTAAAAGAGTGACTACTTCTGGAACACCTCAAGACACCGATGGTATGTGGTACGACAATTTCTTAATTGCCAAAAGACTATATGTAGACATATTAGATAAACTTGTAAAGATTGCGGATGTTCATGTAATGTATAACCCATCAAATCATGATTATACCAATGGTTTTTTCTTGGCAGACGCTATTAAGTCTTGGTATAGAACTTGCAAGAACATATCTTTTGACGTTAGTATAGCTCACAGGAAGTATTTTAAATATGGCACAAGCTTAATAGGTACAACCCACGGAGATGGTGCTAAACAACAAGACCTACCTCTTTTGATGGCACAAGAATCAAAAAAAATGTGGAGTGACACAAAACACAGATACGTTTACATACACCACATACACCATAAAGTATCAAAAGATTATCATGGAGTAACGGTTGAGGCTCTGAGATCTCCATCTAGCGCAGACTCCTGGCATCATAGAAATGGATACCAACACTCGCCCAAGGCTATAGAAGGTTTTGTTCATTCTAAAGATAATGGACAGATTGCAAGATTTACTCACCTATTTTAATTTCGTAACTTTACAGTATATGTTAACCAATATATTTTTTCAAGGTTTACTTTTTTACATCGTCTGTAGAATATTAGAAATGGGTGTAATTAAAATATTTAATAAAATTTTAAAGAATGAGTGACAGTATAAAGAAGTATTTTGACTTACAAGAAGACGACAACTGGACAACAAATACAACTGTTCGTGATCATTTAAAAAGTCTTCAAGAGAAAGATAGTGTTGTTAGAAAAGTAAGATCGGAGATGCTTATGAGAAGCGCTAAGGGTCTTAATAAATATGGAAAAACCTTAAACGAAAATAAGCTATCTTTAAAAGATTGGTTGCAACACGCTAAAGAAGAATCAATGGATTTGGCTCTTTACTTACAAAGAGCTATAGATGAGATAGATGGATCTGAATCTAAACAGGATAGTGATAAGTAATGGTCTCACGGATGCCGAATACAGAGACATAAGTTTTGCTATACTTAGTTTAATGTCATCAGGAAAAATAGAAAAAGATTATCATTATGTGTATGTGGATAAAAAGACAGGTGTCAACGTTATCAGCTTGGCTGAAAACGAGGTTTTCTGGCAATCCAAAAGATTAAATTGTACCGATAAAGAAGCCGTTGTGTCCATTATAGAATATGAGGGATTTTACGAGAGCCTAAGCACTCTACTATACGATCAAGGTATAGGGGGTTATAAAAAGTTTAATTGTATTACAAAAGAAATTGTTATTTCAAATAATCTTGATCCTTATGTTTGTTATGAAACAGACATGCGTTATGCAAAATACTATTTTGAAAGTATTCTTAGGCTTGAAGAAATAATCAGTATATATGAGGACGAGGAGGAGGAAAAGATCTAGACAGATCACCAGGAGTACCAAAGTAGCATATAAACAACATAAATTCGCTTCCAAGTTAGAGCTATATATGTACAAAGCGTTAGAGAAGCAAAAAATAAAAGTATTGTACGAAGGGAAAACATTTGAAGTTGTTCCTGGGTTTAATTTTTCTGCGTCAAGTTACGAAAAAACTAAAGGGAAAAAAATACTTCAAGATAAAGGCAACAAAAATATATTGCCAATAAGGTATACTCCGGACTTTATAGATATACAAGACCCTCCCAGATTTATAATTGAGTGCAAAGGGAATCCCAACGAAGCTTTTCCTCTTAGATGGAAGCTATTTAAAAAACATTTAATTGACAAGAACATAAACGCCTCTTTGTTTATGCCTAGAAATCAAAAAGATTGTGATGAAGTTGTAAGGCTTTTGAAAACAAGCTACATTTAACTTACGCCCTTATAATTATTAGTTGAGCTTGTGCATGTATTGATTTGTTTTCTATAGCATAATCCATAATGTCTTTGCCTTCATCACAAAAAGGTTCAATTAATAACGCACCATAATTTGCTAATAGCAAAATCATTTCTGCTTTGTCATGAATAGCGGCATGGATTATTAATGGCTTTCCGTTTATTCTAGCATGCGGGCTTAATTCTTTGCTTTTAATTAAGTTTTCTATAAAGATGTAGTTTTCGCTTTCTATTGCGTTTAATATTTTTTGCTCAAGACTATTGTTAAGAGGTTGAGCGGAAATAGCTGTTACTAAAAACAAAAAAAGAAAAAATGAAGATCGCAATAAGGGCATAGTTGATATGATTTATTGCACAAAATTAATCCATAAATGAATGTTATTTTACTCTTTATTTGAAAGAAAAAAATTATTATGAGTTTGACAAAATAACCAATTTAATTTAACGGTTTGTCATTTTTCAAGTAGAATTTTTAATCATCTATAAGGGGCATATTTCTTGGCTCAGTGAATCTTGTAACCTCTCCATCATACTCTATTTGATCTAAATAAAACATACCCACCCCACCATCGTTCATTGCATTATAAACTGTGTTTGGGTCTAATCCATATTTTATGCCTGCTCTGTAAAGCCTTGCCATTGTTTTATAAACTTTAAGCTTTGCTCTCCTGGCGTTTTTTATAGGGGCAGCGTATTGTTCAAGACTAATTTTACCATCGTAATAATCATCGAGCTTGCCCGTTAAAGATCCTTTTCCTTGTATTTCTTTTTGTAGTTGATTAGCCCTTGATGTTATTGCTTGTTTTAAATCTACTTCTCTGATTTTGTAACCAGTAAATTGACCCACAACCTCATTTAACTTGTCATTACTTTCCCATATCTTAAGGGTAGACCTAATAAATCCGGGCTCTGCAGCTTTGATTAAAGGAAAAAACATGTCTATAATTTTCTTGCCTTGTCCCGGCAGAATTGAATCACCAAAAAAAGTTTGTCTGTACTGATCCTCTTTTATTAATGGACGACCATAATTATTTTCTTGAGTCCAAACTTGCTTAACAGCGTCTGCCAAAATATCCTCATTAACAAAAGGACTCAAAAGTTCAGTTGCAAATTCCATTAAAGATTGCTCGTAAGTTCTACCCTTAAGAAGTCCGTTTAAAGCTTTTTCTGCTTGCCCAAAAGGGTTAGAGGCGCTCATACTTACATAATATAGCTTACCATTTTCAATTTTTGTTGGAACAATAGACCCGTTTTTATCCCAAAAAGGCAAAAGTAAATCATAGTGAGGGTCATTTTTTTCTTCAGTTTCTTCTTCATCGTCACCAGACAAGCCTAACGCCGCAAATGCTGCGCTTCCTAAAAGAAAGTGCAAGCCACCAATGCTAGATGTAGCTTTGATAAAATTAAAAAATCTTCTGGACCCTATTTTTTTAATTTCTGGATTACTGTCTTTCATTTCTTTTATAGCAACAGCACCGGTATTATAAAGTGTTCTGTGTGCTTCTAGCTGAAAGCTTATAAAGGTTCCGTACAAAGGAATAACTCGCATATAATCATTAATAACCCCTATTCTATTGTAATTTGGTAGTATGTTTTTTACAACTTCAGCCGCAGTTCTATCGACTTGATTTATTTCAGATACAGTAAGCTGTTCGTATGGTTTTTTGAAAAGACCCTTGCTATATCTTTTGCTTTCGATTAAAAAAGAAACTATCTTAAAATAATTGTCTTCAGCTTGGTATATGGTTCTGGCGCCTTTCCTAATCGTACCATCAGACGAAAGCTCTCCTTTTGTTTTGTTGTAAAAGTTTTTTTGCCTGTTGTCTAATAATGATGGAATAAAATCTTCATCTTTATCCATCTTATCTGCTAGTTTATCTATTTCAGATGTTTGAACCTCCGTGTTTAAAACGCCCAGCCTGGTTAATTTTCTAATTATCTCTGGGGTTGCATCTGTTTCTGAACCACCTATATTTAGTTGTTGTTTTAAATCTTGACTGTTTGCTTTGAGAGCTGTAAAATATGCTTCTGAATCGGTATATCCATGTAAATACATATAAAAAACATTACCAATAACATTTTTACCGTGCGTAGGAGGCGATAATGTTGTTTTGGCTTCTTTTACAAAACTTACACCCTTGTAATAATTTTCTGCAAGACTTGAAGTTTGTTCGTTTCCGGCTTTATCTGTTGAAGCTACACTTCTAAAACCATTCCTTACCCATTGTGTTATGTCGAATCTCCCCTTGTTAAATTCTTTTGCTATGAGTGGGTCTGCATACAATCCGGCTAGCGGTGTCATGCTTTCTCCTCCTTCTATTTTTTCTGTTGCACCAGCCGCCCTTCTTTGCGTGTCATTTTCTTCAAAAAAGAAAACACCCATTCCTGCTTTTCTTAGTCGTGTTAAGAACTTATGTTGCTCTAAAAGAGCTGTCATCCTAACAATCGTTCTTCCATAATTAGCACCAGGATCCACATACTCCCCCATAAGCTCCCGAATTGGTTTTGGTATAGCACCTCTTTTCTTTAATATGCTCAAGTCTTTTCTACCCGATCTACTAACACTGGGATATATGCTTCCGCCTATTGCTTTTCCTAAAATTTTATCTATCTCTAGCTCTACTTGGCTTTCTAGTTCTTCATTGTATTCTCTGCCATACTGTTCGGCTACCTCTTGAGCCCTTTCCTGTATTGCAGAAAGTCCTCTTAAAAAATTTCTTGCTTTTTCTATAATTACAGCTGCTGGCGTAAAACCATCTTCATCAAAAAGACGATATGCTCTTGTTAAATATGAGCCCATATTTTTTAGCAGGGTTTCCACTTGCAGTCTATCTGATATTACCCCTTCTTCAATAAGGCTTTGTGTCAGCATGTCAATTTGCTGTCTAAGTCTTTTAACTAAAGTAAATAGATTTTTGTTTTGAGCGCTATTAATAAGGTCTGATTCTCTCCCCCTTAAAACCTCATCGGTTTGTAAGCGTAATTCTTCATTTTTCCCAATCAGCTTGTTTAGTCTTTTTACGTTTTTTATTGATTCTTTAACCTGATCTTCCATTGCGCCTCTTCTATACTCGGTAAAAGTTTGAAAAGATTTAGGGTTAAATCCTTTTTGAGAAAACCATTTTTTATGTACTTTTTTGTCAAAAAACTTCTGTAATTTTATTAATTGATCTGTAAACTTATCTTGACCCTTTTCATTAAAAAATAATCCTTCTGCTTTTCTTTTTCTTTTTAAGTAATCACCACTAACAGATTCATAAAGGCTGTTAGTTTCTTCAATGCTAAACCCATACTCATCTTGGATATATTTTTTAATTTTAACTTCAGTATTACCTTTATCTAAAAGCTCCTCTATTTCATTGGTGGGTGTTTTTTTACTGAACTTAATATTTTTTAATCCCTGTGTTCTAATTCTTTCTCCACTTAGCATGCTTGATAGAGCTCCATTTATAAAGTCATCCAAGGTCATGTTCTGAATTTCATCTGGTGTCATATTGAAAAAACTTTTGAAAAGCTTTTTAATATAGTTCCAAAGACCTACTAGCCAATTTTTAAAAGTAGATCTGGTGGCTGCGTCTCCTATCCTTTCTCCTTTTGAAGATATAAGGTCCACCATCAGCTCCTCCCTGGCAAGATCTGTATCACCATACATGAGCTTATACTTTTCTAAATCAAAACTACCTTCTAAAAGATTGTATCCTACTTGTAAAAGCTCTGGGTTGTTTTGTTTGAGAAAATCCAACCAAACATGTCCGTACTCATGTAATACAACTTTAGAGTTTGCATACTTAGGGTTTACAAATATTTTTTTCCCTTGCACAAATCCATATATAACATCGCCTTTTTTAATGTAAGATTTAACATTTGGCTGGTTTAAAGCGGTTTCAAAATCAGCAGCGTTATCAACTAAATCTACATCAGGAAATGTAATCTTTAACAGACCCATTAATTTCTTCATATTGTCCATTTTGCTGGACATTTTAGCTCCTATGTAGGTTTTGTTTTTAACACTTCCAAGCGGAAATACAGCTTGAGATGCTGCGGCCACCGGCGTTGTTAGTTTACCCGACTTATCTTTCTTTTGTTTTACAAGTATATTGGCGTGCATTTCAGGAAAAACTTCTGCTGCGTGTATTGGCTTTTCAAGTATACCTAAGACCTGCCCTTTGATAGCAAATGGATAATTTTTGTGATTTATCTTGTCTACCGAGGGGCCTAAAACATCAATACCCATAATCCCTATAAGATGGTCGCCGGGGATGCCTTCTATCGCTGGGTCTGTAAGCTGATTGTTTAGAGAGGCTATATTTACAAAAGCCCTTTCGGACTGAGGTCTACCTTTAAGTAATTGGACAACCGCCTGCTTTGTTTCATTTGGTGTCCCAGGGGTGGTAGAGTTAAAACTACCATAAATAATTCTTTTGCCTAAACCGGGGCGTTGAGATAATTTTAACTCTGTAATGTTTTTGTAAACATTATCTAGTGTTTTTTGTTTAGTAACATAATCTTTGTAAAGATCATTACTTTGAACCACTGGATCATTTAACAATGCGTTATAAGCGGCTTTTTTATTTCTTTCTGGTGTTTTGCTTATATTATCAAGAGCTGTCCTGTACAAAGCCTCATTGCTATATATAGCTTCACTACCCATCTTAACTATATAGTAAGGAATATGACCATTGGGTAATTTTTTCTGTTGCCACAAACGGTCAAAAAGCTGTTTGTTGTTTTGATAAACAGATATAGCTCTTTCTTTTAATTCTAAAGCATCTTGCTCGTTTGCACCTGCCCACGCATATTTTGAAAATTCTGGTAAATTGTTAAAATTAATACCGCCTTGGTAGAATAATCTATTGCCGGTTATCAAGTTCTTTGTTGAGCCAGTAGTGAGTTGATCGGATACGCCAAACACCCCTGGGATTCCTGCGAACTTTTTGTTCGTACTTAAAATTTTTGCATTTGGAAATCTACTAAGTATATTGTCGGCATCTATCTTATTATTAGTTGTAAGTTGTCCTGGAACTGAAGGCAGCATAGTTTCTCCTGCCATATTGTTCATCTCTTCAACCACTTGATCCATGTTAATGTCGGCTTCAGCATCAAAATCCGTCTCTACACTAAACTTTGGTTCTTTACCCAAAAGTTTCCTTGTGTCGTTTATTTCTTTTTGTTCTGGAGTTAAAGTCTTTTTTTTGTTTTGCTCTTGTATAATATTATCTATTTCTTCTATAGGTTTTACCTTGTAATAATAATCTCCATCTGAATTTGGAATTACAATTTTATCAGCAAAATTCTTTTGAACTAAAGATTTATATATATCTTCTGTATACGGGTCTAGGCTTAAAGAGCCTGAGTTTATAGATATTATATTAGAGCTTGGTTTTTGTCTTTTTGTTTGTACAATAATTTGTTCTCCAAAATCGACAAGGTTTTTTATTGATTTCCCTTTTGTTTTTAACTCAACATCTAGTTCGTTTAAAAGAAAGTCGTTTTGGTTTGCTGTAAGTCCCAATTGTTTTAAGGCACGGTTTACCGCATTATCATTTGGACCTTCAGCTGGCGTAAAAACAAAATCCCCTATTGTCTGTCCTTCAGCGTCAACAACTGTACCCTTATCCTCACCAAACTGTAAGGTAAATTCACCCCCGCCTAAAGCTTTTTGTTGTTCTGTGTATGCGTCAAACTCTTCTTTAGTTACTTGCCTGCCATCAATACTAAATGTTTCAGAAAAAGATTGATCAGGTCTTTTATCTACAGCAGATAATAATTTTGCTTTTTGTATTGCTAGCTGGTTAAGTCTGTTTTGTATAGTTTCTAGCTGTGTAGGTTTTAGTTTTTCACTTATGTCTGAATTCTCTAAAACAGCAAGAGCATTTTTAAGATCAGATGTTTCTTTTTGATGTGGTATCAAAAAATTTATTTCATCCTCACTCATTTTATTCATACGCCTATAAACCTTCTGTCTTATTACCTCTAGCTCTTCTTTCACACTTTCTTGAGCAACATCGAGAGCTTTTAGTTGTTCAGGTGAAAGGTTTCCTTTCGCCTTTTCATCACCTATATCTAATAATTTTGTAACTAAATCAGATTGTTTTTCATATTCAGCGTCGGACTTTCCTAGATAAAATATATTAAGAGGATTGTTAGGGTCAAAACTACCGTCATCGGGATTATTTCTAAAACTGTTCCTAAATAAATCTTTAACTTTTTGTGGGTCCATTAACGACCTCGATCCGTCATATAAGGCCTTTCCTGTTGCTTGACCTAAAACACCATTAACAAAATCATTATCAAGCCTTTTAAGGGTTTCCGGGTTAGTAAATACATCAACCAGTTGCCCCGGAGTGTCTGTGGATATGTTTTTTTGACCTCCTTGTGCGGCTATTGTTTCGTTTATTACGGACCCAACCCCTTGTGCAACTTCTTGAACGCCACTTGAGAAAGATCTATTCATAAATTTACTCACATACTGACTGAGTGTTTTAGCTCCTGTTTTCCCCAACAAGTTCCCTAATTGGAATTTCTCTATATATCCCTGAATAGCGCCAATTGTTGTTGGAATAAGCCATTCAGCTTCACCTCTTCGAACCAACTCCTCTATTGTTATACCTTTTTGTCTAGCTAAAATCTTGTTGGCACTAATCATTTCTCTTGTAATCATGTCGGTAGCCAAACCAAGTTTTGAGCCCAGAACCCTACCGCTTGCTGCGCCACCTATAATACCAGGTAAACCACCAACTACTCCGGTTGCGCCACCAACTACCGTACCAACAGCAGCTCCGCCTGCCGAAGAAACAAAAGATGTTCCAAAACCCGTAAGAGCATTTACAGCTGTCCCTAAGAAAACTTCTATATCATCAAGCTGAAGACCATCGTCCAAAAGACCTTCAAGGTCTTCAGGCCCATAGGTTGGTAAATAAGGATCTTCTCTATTCTCTCTTTCCATTTTCAAAGCCTCCATGCCAACCTCTTGGTTGTCACCCTCCATCATGGCAAAATACATTCTAGCCCTATTGTCCATTTGGCCAATATCTTTCATCATATTTTTAAGACTATTATAGGATGATTTGCCTCCTTGGGCGTCGTCTAACAAATCTTGTTTTTGTTCCGTTAAATCTTCAGATAATTTTTTCTCTTCTTCAAATCTCCTTTGAGCCTCTATGCCAGCAGATATACCTCTAGCATCTTCATCTGACAATAAACCTGGAGCCTCTCTAAGAAATTTTTGTAATGCTTCTTGTGTGGTTATTTCTATAGGGCCAATATCTTCCCCTTCTTTTTGCTGTTCAACAGCACCAACTAAAGTTTTGAAATCATCAATCGAGTCTGTGTAGCCATCCCCTTGAGCCATTTCAAAAAGATCGTTTACAGCTTCATCGTTTGTTTTTATAAGGTTTGAGAAAGCCTCTAATGATCCGGTGTAACCATCATTGGCAGCCATCTCATATAGGTCTAATAAGGCTTCCTCGTTCATGATAAATTAATTTTGTCTTTGAGAGTCTGTTTGTCCTGTAGCCCCACTGTATTTGCTGCCGAAACTTCCCCCTGCTCCACCACCACCTGCGGCGGCAGCAGCTGCTTTTGCAGCTCTATTTTTCCTCAGTTGTTCCCTTTCTATATTTGATAGACTTTTAAGACCCAGCACTGCTCTTATGTCGTTAATGGTGTTAAAGTCTTGTATTGGATCTAGTTGCAAGGAACCTCTTTGAAGATTTGAACCACCCTTTACACCCCCACGAGAAGCTTGTGCTTTTATTTGCTGATCTACTCGACTTTTTTGAGTATCATCTAAATCAGCATAATTTTTGCCAAACATACTTTTACTTTCAACATCTTGTCCGGCTTCAGGCAGATTGTAGGTGAAATCAATCTCTATAAATCCTTTGTCAAGATTGTTTGACATGTTTCTTATACTTAAACTTTTAAATACATCCTCGGTAAAGAATTGCTCCGGAACATCTTCAAATGTTCCGTCTTCTTTCATACTTAACTCTACTGCCTTTTTATACCTATCAACCATTTTTTCTGAAGTAGCAAGACTAGTAAACTTAACTCCCTCAGGATCTGTTACGCTGTAATGTACTACATCTCCTTTATCATCACCAATTTCTTCTCTTACAGAAACCTGTACTTTAGGTGGTTTTTGTTTGTTTGAAGCTCGTAGGTCAGCATCATATTTTGCTAAAGCAAATTTATCGTCTTCTAACTCCTTTTTTTGTTTGAATTTAAGCTCACTATCTAAATCTGACGTTAGGGCTTCTGCAACTTTATCGTCATATTTTTTTATGTTTTCTTTTGAAAATATGTCGGCTTCATCCACATCGCTTTCTTTGACTAAGCCTTTTTTGATTAAATAATCAAGCTTGTCTTTATTACTCATCTGATCAACCTCAGCGTCAATTACAGCTCTACTCGTTTCTGATCTTGTAAAATCAGTTATTTTTATCGCTCCTCGACCATATCCTTTAAGCTCCTCAACAAAACCCCCTCTTTTTACTATGTTTTCTACCGCAGTAGTAGAGTCAAACCCTGAGTTCATGTCAAGTAAGTCTTTAAAGTTTCTTAAACCTAAACTTACCTCTTCCGTTTGTTCCGTTTCGTTTCCGTCAGCGTCAACTTTTTTTCTTATTGTATTTAAAGCCAAGCCATTTGGACCCCTGGTAACCCTAAAGTTTTGCATTAGGTTTTCAAGCATGTCAAGTTTTTTGCCATTTACAGCATTTCCATCTCCTGACTCTTCAAGCTCTTTATACTTATCAGCTGCGGTGTTAACGTCTTTTATAACGTCGCCTAATTGATTTAGTTCGCTTTTGAGTTTATTGCTTCTTGATTTATATGTAGCTTCATCAATAAGTCCTTGATCGTAAGCATACTGGTTTTCTATATAAGATTGTTTAACCTGCCCCTGTAGTTTCGTACCAGCAGCATCTAAATCAGCAATACCAGTGTCGTCAAAATTATCTTCGTATATGGTTTCATCATAAGCATCCGCCATATCCATTTTAAATTGTTTTCTTTCATCATCAAAAGCCTTTTGTCTTTCATAGGTTACTTGATCTGATAACATTTTATACTTTGCTACCTCATCCGCCTTTGCTGATAAATCAACAATAGGAGCTTGTCCTGCTCCTGCTACTCTATATCCCGCTAATAATCCTCTACTTGACATATTTTATTAATTACCTGTTGTGAAACGTGAAAAATCACTTGGATTGTTTGAGAGAGACGTGTTTATGTTTTGTGATTTTTTTACTGTGTCCATTCCAAACTGGCTGTAGTCTTTTCCACCAGTACTTAAGCTAGCAAACCCAGGAGGACTCATAGTTGATTTTACTGAAGGAGCTGCTGCTTGCATAGATTCCATAGACATAAGTCCGGTCATTGCTGCTGACCCTACTTGTCCTAAACCAGAGGCTAACATTTGTTGTCCTTGTTGTCTCTCAGAGTAAAGAGCGCCTAACTGTTGTGACTCCCTTTCTTCACGCATCATCCTTAACTGTTGATCTTCACGAAACTGCATTTGCTCTATTGCCGCCTGCTGTCTGTCTAAATCAGCACTAATTCTTCTTTGAACCTGGCTAGCTGCCTGTTCAGCACGACCTAACCCACCGACTAAACCTCTTACTCCTCCAGCTTGTAAAGCATCAACCGAAGTAGCAAACCTTCTTTGAGCCTCTTCAGTTTGTAATTCAGCTCCCAAAGTTGAAACTCTTAAATCATCTGCTTCATTTCTAAGGTCTTGTCTTTGAAAATTATCTATTGCTTGTTTTGCTTTTCTTGCTCTTGAAGCTCCAGATATTGCATTTGCCGCACCTGCTGCTGCTGACACTCCTAAAGCTATCGCTGTACCTGTTGCTATTGCCATACTTTAATCATTTCAGTTACTTTTGTGTCTGACTCTATATATCCAGCTCTTTTATATCTATTTAAGAGCCTTTGGTTTTTTAAAATTACATGAGCATACTTACACCCATTGTTATCTGCTAAAGTTACAATACAATCAATTAAAAAATCAATTGCAAGCCCTCTATCCTTCTCTTTATACTCTTTGTTTGACACAATAAACTCTGTAAGTGCCACTTTTGAGTTAGTGAGGTACATAAAACCCGCACATATATCTTGATCTTCTTTTGAAACAATCAATCCGGTTTGTGGTAAAAAATCTTTTGGCGGGGCCTCCCATCCCCAATCTTTCCACCACTTTAATAAAATACTCTCGTAATCAGAGTCTTTTACTTTTCTTATGTTAAAATTCATTATTGCAAATATACTAAATATTAGGGGAAGCTTTTCGCTGCTTCCGTGTTCACTGCGTATACCTCAACCTTTGAGGTGCTTGTATTTGATATCTTAACTTTTGCAAAATATCCTTTTAGTCCATATGATTCGGCTACTGGAGATTTTGCAGCAAACATAAAATCATTTACAGACGGGGTAATTGCCGAAGCAGACGTAGCCACAACCGTATTTGAGGCTCCAGGTGTTACCGTGGATATTGTTCCTACTAATTGATATGTGCCTGAGGATGTTGCTTTAAATAGTGAGTCTCCAACAGAAACCTCAGAGGGAACCTCACCAAATGTATAATTATTGCCAGAAACAACTAAAGCCATGCCAATACCTTGAACAGACAAGAGCTCTGTGTTTCCAATGTCAGCAGAGTTTCTTCTTATGTATGTTCTATACACCCCTTCTTGTTCGCTAAAAGATGCTTTACTTACATGTCCGCTGTCTTGGTCTGTAATTACAGTCACATCCCAATTTTTTGTATCCCCTTCTATTTCGACTGTTTTAAATATTTTTCTTTCTGATGGAGCAGTGTTTGTGACAAATTCAAGTTCGGATGGATAGGTCACTCCATAAAAGTTGTTCCTGTTGGCGTCATTTGCATGATGTTTATACAGCTGACCGCTTTTAAATGTGAAAAAATCCCCATTCATATTAACCATAGACTCTGGTATCCATGAGTGAAACGATGTCCATCCATTCACATACTCACTAAAGCTTACCGTATAGTTGTTTGAACCAGTAACTGTTGGATTCTTGTATGCCTGAGTAGATGGCGTTGTTGGGGTAACAGTTACCCCAGATGGAAGCGTATTAACGGGGCATTCGTCAGACAAATATTTTTCGATATAATCAGTGTCTGAAGCCACATTAGCTTTAGTTATGTTGGTAGGCTTTCCATTAACATACTTCCTTAGAGTTTTAACTTTTCTGTATCCTGATCTATATTTCATATCTATATGTTTATAGTTATGGTTTTACCAACAAATGGTTGTAGCGTATTATTAAAATAATCTCTCTGATAAAATATTGACGTAACTGCATTAGAAATAGTAGGTGGAGTGTCATCTGTAATTACCAATAATCCGAATTTTGGAACAAAGTCTATCACGCTTAATACTACTTTAATCGTAACATCTACAGTCCCCGTCATATTTCCAGTGTTATCAAAGAAAGTTCCACCTATTAACTTTAATCCAGACCCTGAATTTGTAACAAAGGCTCCATTTGATATAACCGTAGTATCACCCCATTGACTAAAAGGCAGTGCAGATCCTGTTGTACTGTCACTTCCAAGACTAGATTCTGTTTGACCAACAGTCGCAGGAGTGTTGTTGTTAAAACCAGATCCAGTTCTTTGAAGCTTCCAGCCCTGGTCTCCTAATGTATCAAGGCTTATAAACTGAGCCTTAAATGGCGTATACACTTTTTGACCGTTATTATCATAAGTAAAACTTCCTGTGTGAATTGTAACGGTAGAATCATCTGGATGAGAAAGTGTGTTGGTGTAACTTGTACTTCCCATAGAGCTTACTGTAATGTTTCCATTTGAGTCAACGGACACTCCAGACCCTATGTCTCCAGAAGGAGATGAAGCGACTATTTGAGCTGTACTGTTATATGTTTGTCCAAAATCTCTGTTTTTAATATTTATAGTTACAGGGGGAAGTGTATTGTAGTATGTATGTAACTTAATTGTTCCTTGATTAAAGTTGGTTGATCTAAATCCAGGCCCCACTTTAAAACTGTGCTGGTTGGATGCTGCTGTGTTAACCCCAGACACTATAAACGAATCTGTTCCGCTTACAAAATTAGCAGTACGATATGGTAATGGTGGGGCTTGGTTAAGGTGAGTAACTACGCTGGAACCAAAAACAAAAGTATCAGCACCAGCTCCGGATCCTCCTGCATATGCAGTTACTTGTGGAAAAGTCAAAGACTGCGTAGGGGTTGGATGTCCAGTAGAAGTAAGCTGTTGAGTAGAAGATAAACTTCCGATAACCTCAAACCATCTAGTATTACAATATGTGCTCAATGTGCCAACCATTAAAGGGAATTGCTGATTGGGGTATGATAACTGGTTTTTTACTCTTACGTTAGAATTTACTGAGGTTAACACTGTTATTTCTTTAAATCCAACAGGAACGCATATTGCAATTGCGCTAGTTACGTTGTTTGGTTTAATTCCTGAATTGCCATGGGGCACAAGGTCTGTAGTATGCGCTTCTAATATTGCGTCATCAGGTATATCATTTATGCTTTGACCAGTTAAAGGTTTTGCAGATTCATCCCTGTTTCTCATTATTCCTATTGTGTACCCTGCAGATACAGCTGCTGATTTTGTAATAAGCCTATCATAGATTGTTAAACCAGTAGTGTTTCCATTTAGTGCATCACTAAATTTAGGAGTGTCTGTTAAATTAACAGACGACATAAGAACAGCACCGCCTGCATAAGGCATATATGTATACTCGCTTACCCTAACAGCTGAAGAAGCTATAGGTATAAGGCCTAAGGCTGAATCTGTTTGACTCTCATTGTCATTAAAAAAGTCTGATGTAAGCCTATTATTTGACGTTCCATATAGTCCAGTTGAGTTTGGAAAGAAATGATGTGTTTCTGTTGGAGGACAAGAGGTGCTTCTTCCTCCCCCTGAAGTATCACTGACTGTTGGATTAGAGCCATCTAAAGGAGCAGGGTCAACAGAGTCAACTATAAAGTCACTGTCTGTATCAGCAAGTAATGGGTTTGTTCCAGCTGTTGCTTCTTGAGCGTCAGTTAGTCCATCATTATCGTCATCCGTATCGGCATTATTACCAACACCATCTCCATCGGTATCTACACTTTCAGAGGCATCTAGCGGGAAAGCGTCATTCACATCTAACACACCATCGTTATCATCGTCTGTGTCTAGATAGTCATACGTTCCATCTCCGTCAGTGTCAGGGGGAGTGCTAGTACTATCCAAAGGGTCTGTTCCTGCAGCTATTTCATCTGCATCTGGAACTCCGTCATTATCATCATCAGTATCGGCGTTATCTCCAGTGCCATCAGAATCCGTATCTGTTGTTTCTGTAGAATCGAGAGGGAAAGCATCACTGGCATCTGGAGTCCCGTCATTGTCATCGTCTGTATCTATAGCGTTTGGTATGCCATCAGAATCTGTGTCTGTTGGAGTATCTGTGCTGTCTAAAGGATTTGTCCCTAGCTGCGTTTCATAAGCATCACTTATACCGTCTCCATCGTCATCTAAATCAGCATTATCTCCGATACCATCAGAATCTGTATCTGTTGTTTCAGTTGCGTCTAAAGGAAAAGCGTCTGCGCTATCAAGTACCCCATCATTGTCATCATCTGTATCTGCATTGTCCCCAATACCATCACTGTCAGTGTCTGTAGTTTCAGTTGCATCTAGCGGGAACGCATCAGAAGAGTCCGGAGTGCCATCATTATCATCATCTGTATCTGCATTGTCGCCTGTTCCGTCGCCATCTGTATCAGTTGTCTCTGACGCATCTAGTGGAAATGCATCTGACGTATCGAGTGTTCCATCATTGTCATCATCAGTATCCGCATTGTCACCAATTCCATCGCTATCTGTATCAACGCTTTCAGTTGCGTCTAGCGGGAATGCATCGCTTGAATCAGCAACTCCATCTCCGTCATCATCCGTGTCTGCATTATTTCCTATGCCATCACTATCTGTATCTACACTTTCTGTTGAGTCTAATGGGAACGCATCTTGTACATCTAAAACTCCATCGTTATCATCGTCTGTGTCTGCATTGTCCCCCGTACCATCGGAATCTGTATCCGTAGTTTCTGTCGCATCAAGCGGGAATGCATCTTGAGTATCTAAAACGCCGTCATTATCGTCATCCGTATCAGCGTTATCACCAGTTCCATCACTATCTGTATCAACAGTCTCTGTAGAGTCTAAAGGAAACGCATCAGCTGTATCTAATACACCATCACCGTCATCGTCAGTATCGGCATTGTCACCTATGCCATCAGAATCTGTGTCTGTCGTTTCATTTGGATCCGTGGGAAAAGCATCACTAGAATCTAATACTCCATCGTTATCGCTATCAGCGTCTTGTTCATCTGGAACTCCATCTCTATCGGTATCAGTTTCTGCAACATCAGGTATGCCGTCGTTATCGTCATCAGGATCTGCATTATCACCGACGCCATCACTATCAGAGTCAGTTGTCTCTGTGGAATCTAAAGGAAACGCATCTGCAGTATCAAGCACTCCATCACCGTCGTCATCTGTGTCTGCATTATTGCCAACTCCGTCACCATCAGTATCTACACTTTCAGTGGAATCTAGAGGAAATGCGTCTGCTGTGTCCAATACCCCGTCACCGTCGTCGTCTGTGTCTTGGTTGTTTCCTATCCCATCACCATCCGTGTCAACTGTTTCATTTGGGTTCGTTGGTAAAGCGTCGCTTGCGTCTGGAACACCATCATTGTCGTCATCAGTGTCGGTTGAGTTGGGCGTGCCGTCTCCGTCAGTATCGGTGTCATCATTGTCATCAATACCATCTCCATCCATATCTCCTTCATTAACATCTAATACACCATCACCATCATCGTCTGTGTCAGCGTTATCTCCTGTCCCATCAGAGTCTGTGTCGGTTGTCTCAGAAGAATCTAATGGGAACGCATCTTGAGCGTCATCAACCCCATCACCGTCATCATCTGTATCAGCGTTATTACCAACGCCATCTCCATCCGTATCGACGCTCTCTGTTGAGTCTAATGGGAATGCGTCTGCCGTATCAAGCACGCCGTCGTTATCGTCGTCTGTATCAATAGAATCAACAGTGCCGTCGCCATCTGTATCAGTGCTATCGTATAAAATCTCACACTCAACCTCATCTTCTCTCCATTCTTCTTGGGTACCACGAAGTGATAAAGAATAAGACCTATCTGTTGGATCATATGCGCCTATAACTTCAGGAGTTGCTTTTAAAGCATCTCCAAAAAAATCAAGCATACCGTAATCTGATATTTGCGTTATGCCGTCCCTAGATAGCCTGCAAACAACCCTCCTTCTTTCATCTACAAAATATATTCTTCCACCCCACATTATTACAGCAAAAGGGTTGGCTGTAACTCCATATTCACCAAGATAAGGAACATCTTGCCCTAAAATATTTGTACTAGCAGCAACGTTGCCACTTCCGTCAGCGTTAAATAAAACACTTTTGTTAAACAACAGCTTAGAAACTCTGTTTTCCTGAAACACAACCAAATCTGATTCTCTTCCGACAATCTTGTTGATGCTTCCATAGAAGTCATCCATGTCTTTGTAATTTGCAGTAGACAGATTAAACTCATTTAATCCATTATATTTTGTTGTTTGATCATAAACGTTGCTATAGGTCAAAGAAGTTGTTCTGTTATTTTGTTTATAATCCTTTAAGTTTGATGATGGCCTATTTTCTGGCTCAAAAAACTTAGCATTAAAATCATCTTTTATTTTATATGACTCGACACAATTTCCCCATGAAAAACAATTAAAAAACGGAAGCTCGAAAGTAGCTTGAGTTGAATCTGTTTGGGTTGTTCCTCCGGAGGGTGCTTCATGATACCCTTGACTATTTATATTGTATGTAGCCGGAAGCTCATAAAATATCTCAGAGTTTATTGTTTCTGGTTTTGTTTCTAAATTTATTATATCAGTTGTTTGTCTAGTAAGTAAAACAAATGTGTTGTTTACTTTAACTCTTTTGCTTATTGATGTATTTTGCTGAAATTTAGAGCGTATAATCATTAAAAGGTCACTGGTCAAAGAATTATTTATAACAGACTGATTAGAGCCATATGTTCCTCTTAGGAAAAATATTCTGTTTTCAGGAATATCAGGATTTAATATTGCCTTGGCTCCACTTTCATGATACCACTCTTCTAAGTTTTTAAACGTTTGATTAACTACAAACTCATGTGTTACAAACTGATCTCCCCTATTATACTCGTCGTATGTAAAATTTATAATTGTCCCCAATCCTATTTCTTCTTCTGCTTGAGGAAAACTTCTAAATGTTGAAAAAGCTCTTTCATC
>MDTG01402558.1_pt1 | contig 28172 bp, 26 predicted proteins | sample 811421 | NCBI WGS metagenome assembly MDTG01 (sample SAMN05326645, study PRJNA326480) | marine metagenome | isolation source: seawater | place: Pacific Ocean: South East | collected 2011
TAGATGATTCAATTCAAACAACAATTAAAGATGGGTACGTCCACCATATTCCAAGACTTATGGTTATAAGTAATATTATGAATCTCTGCGAGGTAGACCCTAAAGAAATATATAGATGGTTTATGGAGATGTATATAGATTCATCAGAATGGGTGATGATACCAAATGTTTTTGGGATGGCGACTTATTCGGATGGCGGCTTAATGTCAACAAAACCATATACATGTGGATCAAATTATATTCTTAAGATGAGTAATTATAAAAAAGGGGATTGGTGCGACATTTTGGATGGCCTTTATTGGAGATTTACTGAAAAAAATAGAAAATTTTATGAATCTAACCCAAGACTTTCAATGCTTGTTAGAAATTTAGATAAGATGGATAAAAAAAGAAAAGATAATATTTTCAACAAGGCAGAAGAATTTATAAATAAAAATACTTTATGAGGGATGAAAAAATATGTAAAACATGCAAAAAACCTTTTACTTGGAGAAAAAAATGGAAAAGAGATTGGAACAATGTTGTTTATTGTAGTGAAAGGTGTAGGAAGAATAATATAAAATTATGAACTTTAAATGTATGCTTAAAATAGTTTATTTGAAATTACCAAGTTTATTAAGATCTTTTAAATATGCTTATTGATTCATTTATAGAATAAAGTGAATAATCTGTATAAATTTTGTCCAAAAGGTTTTTTTGTCTTGATATATACATAGTTTCAAAAATTAAAAAATTAGCTCTTAGTGATAGGATGTTTTCAATAATCAAATCTAAGTTGAGTTCAATTGAAACTATTATATCCACTTTGTTATTTTCATAACTTTTTAAATACTCTTCAAATGTAAGTGTTTTGCAGGTACTCCCAACATTTTTTTGATATTCATTTATATCTTCCCTACTAATTTGTTCAAAATTATCAATTCCAATAAAATCTACATTCTCAACAAATTTATTAAGGTATAAAAATAAATTCCCAATTCCAGAAGGATAATCTAAGATAACACCATCTTCTAAGTGCCCTTCTTCCATTAACTCAGATATGGAATCCAAAACAAAAACATTAGCTGGATATAGATGAAATTTTTTTAAATAGTCATAATTATTAAAACTAGAGGTCTCTAATACTTTTAAACCGTAACCAAAATTATGTAAGTTGGAAAAATATTCTGAATTTAATGTCTTATCAAGAATGCCCTGATTACTTTCTGACAATTTACTTTCTTTTGAAAAATCATAATTTGATAAACGATTTATTTTTAAAGAATTGTAAGCATGTCGATTCTTAGAAATAAATTTACCGTTCATATAAAGAGTATTTAAAAATTGGAAATCAAAATTGTACTTAAAGGCCAATAAAGGGTAATTAACAAAAATCAAAATTATTTTTGCTAACCACTTTGCATAGTTTATTAATTTATTCATTTCTATTTAATTACAATAACATTTTTCATTTCAGATATATACAATTACTTTATATGTTGCTTCAGTATTAATTGTTATGGGAAATTCGTTAAATCTAGAAAAAGCAAATAAGAATGATTAGATTAAAATAAATAACTATGTATAACTATTCAAAAATTACAAAAGACAGTTTGAAAAAAGACGTTGGTGAAACTATAAAAAATATTCAAAACTTAGTTTTAGAAATAAAACAGAGTGAAGATATAGATCTAGATTCTTTCGACTATTTTGAAAGAGAAATTTCAGATCTTTCTGGAAGAGTAACTTTTATGGGAGATGTACATACAGATGAAGAAATTAGGAATTATGCAAATGAGGCTGAATCAATAATTGAGAATTATGTTCTTGAGACCATTACAGATATAGATCTGTATAAGAAATTTTTAGAAATAGATCATACTTCTCTAGATGGAGAGCCACTTAAATACTATAAAGACCTTGAGAGAGATTTTATTGACGCTGGTCACAATCTAGATGAAAAAGAAAAGACTTCGTTAATTGAGATTGAAAAAAGATTAATTGACTTAGAAATTGGTTTCTCAAAAAATATTGCTGATGATAAATCAGAAGTGATCTTTGACCATTCCGAATTATATGGGCTCAGTCAAGGGGAATTAAACAACTTAAAGAAAGAAAGCGACAAATTTGTAGTAACTATGGCATATCCAGATGTGAATGCTGTAATGGAAAATTGTAAAATAAGAGAATCAAGAGAGAAAGTTTGGAAAGCCTTTAACAACAGAGCCATTAATGAAAATAGTCCAATTCTTGAAGAAGCTATTATGTTAAGAAATAAAAAAGCAAAGCTTTTTGGTTTTAAAACATGGGCTGAATACAGATTGCAACATAGGATGGCTAAATCCCCTAAAAATGTTGATGATATGTACAGTAATTTGATTCCAAAACTACAAGAATCCGCAACCAAGGAAAAAACAGGATTGGTTATCGATCAAATAGAAGTTTCTGATATAAATCCATGGGATATTAGATATTTTATAACAAATAAAAGAAATAGTCAGAGCAATGTAGATGGTAATGAAATAAAAAAATATTTTTTTATACATGATGTCAAAAAAGCAATGTTTTCTATTTGTGAAGAAGTTTTTGATATTCTAATAACACAAGAAGACCCAGCAACTGCTTGGCATAAGGATGTAGAGCTTTGGTCAATATCCGAGAATAGTGGAGAAAAGTTAGCATATTTTTATCTTGACCTTTATCCAAGAGAAGGTAAGTTTACCCATGCTGCTGTCTTTGATCTATCATCTGGTAGTAAGAATGGAGAGACTCTTCCCGTATGCTCCATGGTTGCAAATTTTCCAAATCCAAATTCTGGAGATGGCCTAATGACATTTGATGAAGTAGAAACACTTTTTCATGAATTTGGACATGTATTACATAACGGAATTGGTAAAGCAGATTTTTCACGATTTGTTGGTGCAAGTGTTGAATGGGATTTTGTTGAAGCACCAAGCCAAATAATGGAACACTGGGTTTGGAAGACAGAATGTCTTAAACGGTTTTCTAAACATATTGATACAGGCAAAGCACTTGATAAAGATATTTGTAAAAAATTAAATGAATCTAAAAATATTGGAGTCAGCCTTCTGACCCTAAGACAGGTTTCATTTGGTTTAGCTGATCAGCATTTGCACGGAATAAATTTTAGTGATTCATTACATGAAATTGAAAAACAATCTCAATCTGTTACAACCATTAATTATCCTGATGATGTAAACCACTTAGGCGCATTCGGCCATCTATTAGGTGGTTATGATGCAGCATATTATGGTTATCTTTGGGCAGAAATCATTGGCGATGATTTATTTAGTAGATTTGAAAACGAAGGAGTGCTCTCTAATAAAGTTGGAATTGACTACAAGGAAAAGATATTAAGGCCTGGAGGAACAAAATCAGCCGAACACCTTGTTCAAGATTTTTTAGGCAGACCTTGGACCGATGGATCATTTTTATTTCAAAAAAACTTAATAAAATAATAAATCATCAATAAATCATTTAACAAATATGGTTTAATTAATTATGCTAGAAAGACTCAAAGCCGTTAAAGTTTCAAAAAAAACTGCATTTATTATCTTTGTCTTAGCGTGGCAACTAACAACCATTTTCCTTAAAGGGGTGTAAACATTAAGCAAAAAATAATTATTGATACAGACCCAGGAATAGATGACACTATGGCAATTTTTTTTGCTTTGAAGTCTCCAGAAGTTGATCTTCTTGGATTAACTACAGTTTATGGAAATACATCTACAGATCAAGGAACTATAAACGCATTGAGAATTTTAGAAATTGCGTCAAGAACGGACATACCAGTTTATGCAGGTGCAAATAAACCATTAGAGAGTGAATATACAGGAAAAGGAGAATTTGTTCATGGCCACGATGGTCAGGGGAATACAAACCTTAAAGCTCCTAGTATTAAAGCCGCAACAGGTTCAGCTGTAGATTTTTTAGAGAAGACAATACGGGAAAACCCTGGAGAGGTAATTTTAGTACCTATAGGCCCGCTGACTAATATTGCTGAGCTTCTAATAAAGAATCCTGAAATAGCAAAAGACATTAAAGAGATAATACTAATGGGGGGTAATGCATTATCTCAAGGTAATGCCAGCCCTTCGGCAGAAGCAAATATAAGAAACGATCCAGAAGCAGCAGATATTGTATTTTCTGCGGATTGTGAAATATCAATGGTGGGCTTAGATGTTACCAACCAAGTTTTTATGGAAAAGAAACACATAGATAAGATTGTAAACTTTGGTAGTCCCGAATCTAATCATTTAAAAAAAATCTTTCCTTTCTACGTAGACTTTTTAACAGAATTTTTTAGCAAAGAAGGAATGCCTACCCATGATTCCTCAGCGATAGCATATCTTATTGATAAAACTTTATTTGAAACTATACAGTATCCAATCGTAGTTGAGACTCTTGGAATAAGTAGGGGAAAAACATGGATGGGAACTGGTATGGATAAAACAAATAACAATCCTTGGGAAAAAAGAAGAGATATCAATATCTGTATTGAAGTTAACGTACAGAAAGTTATAGATTTAATTACTGAAAGGGTGGCATCTTAAAAAATGAAAAGATATTCATCTGCCAAAGATATGTTTAATGACGCATTAGAACAAGCACCGATTTTTGATTTCGTTGGAGCAATAGATTCTTTTACAGAAGAAAATGCTTTAATTGAGACAGAACTCTTTGATGAGCACGCATTAAAGTACTATGCAAAAAAAAATTGTGGTATGGAGGTTTCCAAAAAAGAGAAGGAATTATTTGAAACAGAATATCGTGGAGGGTCACAGGGAGATTATTCAACTGAGATGAATATGAAAATAGATAATGTAGTTGAATCATTATCAAGTTTTCCAAACACTAAGAGAGCTGTAATAATGATGAATAATAATTGGTGGAGCCATGATGACACTGACGAGGCTAAGTGTTGTAGAGAGCTTCATTTTAGGCTCACCCCTTCTCAGATTAAGAATACTAAGTGGAAGATAAGCTGTACTGGTTTTTTTCGAGCACAAGCTGTAGACATAATGCCAAAAAATTTTTACTTTGTATACAACATAATGGAGGTCGTTAGAGCAAAAATAGTTGACTCACTAGGGTCTAATATTGAAACAGGCTCCTACACTCATTTTGTAACAACTCTTGTACCTACTAGGTACGATTGAAAATTCTTTTATTGTATTATTTGGTTTTTAATTAGGGATTTTTAAATATTTTTATTGTTTAGATATTTATCTAGTTAGTGTTATTAGATAGAAGGTTAATTTATAAGGAATTATGGTTACAAAATTAAAAACTTTTATCTCAGATTTATTAACTGTATCTAAGCTAACTAGGACTAAAAATAAAAAGTTAAGAATCTTTTCTTTAGCTGTTGTTTTAAATCTTCTTATATTTTTTGATATTTTAATAATATTGTTTTTTACAAAATTATTTTCTGAAGAAATTGGCATAACGAATGTATACATAGATTTCCTTCTTTCTTATAATATAATTTTTCCAATTGCGATTTTTCTTAGGTTTTTTCTAAATTATTTACAGGTCTGGTTAACAACAAAGCTACAGCTTGATATTGAAAATAACTTAAGAATTCATTTGTTAGGTGAAATATTTAAAAAAGGAAACTATTCAATTTCCGATGCTTATTTTTATGTAAATACAATATCTAATCAAGTAGGGTATTTTTATTCGACCCTAGCTTTGTTTTTGGGAAGTCTTTTACAGATAGTTATTTTTACAATGTACTTACTCTTTACTAACTCTCAAGTAGTCTTCTACTTTGGCTTAGGATCGATAATTTTGATCATCCCGACATTATTGTTAACAAAAATTGGAAGAAAGCATGCTCATAAAGCTTATATATATTTTGAAGAGTCAAGTAAAGGTGTTGAAAAGGTTTTAGATAATCTTTTTCTTATTAAGATAGTAAATTTTGTTTCAAAGGAGATAAATTCATATAAAGAAATATTAGATAAATATTCAAGATCAAGATTTAATGAGGTAAAGTCAGGAACTATTAACTCTATACTTCCAAATTTCTTTACATTATTTTCACTTTCTATTCTCCTAATATTTTTTAATGGTTTGAAATATATTACTTTTGATTTTATTGGAATACTCCTTAGACTTTTCCAGGCATTAGGTATATTTAATAAGAATATTCACATACTTACGGCCTTTCATGTGTATATCGAAAAATTATTTGAGATTGAATCCAATAGAGGGATGGAAAATTCAAAAAACTTTATAATTGATACAAAATATTCAGATGAAGATATTGCAGTTAAGTTAGAAAATGTTACGTTTGGTTATTTTAATTCAGATAAAGATACATTTAAAAGCTTAAATATAGATATTTATAAAAATAAACACACAATTATAACGGGCCCTAATGGTTCTGGTAAAAGCACTTTTCTTGGTTTAGTTTCAGGTGTTCTTTATCCGACAAATGGTTTAGTTACCACATCTTCTGACAGATATGGCTATGTTGGTGCAAACCCTATGATTTTAAATGATTCATTAAGGAAGAATTTAGTATATGGCAACAACAAAGAAGTTTCAGATGATGAATTAATCAAATACTTGAAGTCGTTCAAAACATTCGAAAATGAAGATGATTATAATTTAGAAAATAAAATTTCAAATAAAACACTTTCTTCAGGCCAGATGCAAAAGATTGCTTATATAAGAACCCTTATTTATGGAGTAGATATTTTAGTATTAGATGAGTCTACTTCTAATCTTGATTCTGAATCAAAAAAAATTATTTATAAGATTATAAATGACTTAGATATAACGATTATAAACTCAACACACAATCCAGACGAACTTCATAGTTATGATTACCATATTAAAATTGATGAGCTTTCTGATAGTGATGAAAGAATAGATGAATAAGAAGAATTATTTTCTAGATTTTATAAGCTATCACTTCACAAAACTGAAAAGAAAATCTCTTATCGGATTAACACAGTTAGTTTTAATTTTTTATAAAAGAAAAATTTCTGAAGAATTAATTTTAATAATGAAAAAAAATAGAGACCACCTAAGAACTGTAAAAGAATTTTTACCAGAAGGAGAGTATGACCACGTTAATAATAATTATGGAATTCAGAACTATATATTTTCTAATTTAAAGAATGAAATCGATTTATTTCCAACCTACACAGATGTCTTAGTTTTACTAATTGAGGAGTTAAATTTCAAAAAGCCAATTTATCTAGAGATAGGGACATCTGTTTTTAAAAATTTTCAACAAATAGAAAACTTTCTTGAGGATTCAATTTTGTACGGTTATGACATGAATGATCTTATTACAACAATTCATGATAAATATAATTTTAAAAGCATGACCGAAGAAACCTCTAATCAAGAATATTTTCACTCAAAAGAAAAGAATGAAATATTTTATTTTAAAAATAATGTTTTGAGTAAAGAAGGTGCAGAAATATTTAAGAATCTTTTGAAAGGTAAAATAAATGTCATTTTTTCTGATGCGCTACATTCTGAAGAGGGAATAATGAGTGAGTATGAAAATATAGTAAAGAATAATTTATCTAATGAATTCATATATTATTTTGACGATTTAAATATGTATGATGTACAAGCTGGAGTTGAAAGAGTTTTTAAAGATATAAAAATTAATAATGAAAAAGTTAGGTTTTATTCCTTTTGGACTTATGGTTGGATTGGCCAATATGAGAAACTTCATAAAATTGGTTTAATTACAACTTTAGATATCAATTGTCTACTTAAAGAAAAGAAGCTCTCCTTACCATTGTTTAAAGAAGTAACAAATGTATAAAAATAATAAAATTTATATATAGTATTAGTTTTAGTGAAAAAAATACTTTTAATACACAATAATTACAGAGAAACCGGCGGAGAGGATATTGCTGTTCAAAATGAGGTTTCTATATTAAAGAAATACTACGAAGTAGAGACTTTATTTTTTTCAAATGAAACAAAAAATTATTTAAGTAAATTACCCCTTTTCTTCACTAGTAAAAATAAAAATAGCGCTAGCCACCTATCAAAAGTAATTGAGGACTTTAAACCTGATATTGCTTATGTTCACAATACTTGGTTCAATGGATCACTTAGTATTTTTGATACTTTGAATGAACACAATATAAAGACTGTTCTTAAACTTCATAATTTTAGATACTTTTGTACAAAATCATTTTTTCATAGAAACCATTTAAAGGATAGTAAAGTTTGTTATGCGTGTGGTCAGAAAAAAAACAGAGCTAGAATTTTTAACAAATATTATCTTGATTCTTACCTGAAGTCATTGATGGTTGTTATTTATGGAAAAAGATATTTTAATGTACTTAAAAATAGTAATTTAAATATATTGGTTTTAACAAAATTCCATAAAAAATTTCTAACTAATCTTGGAATCCAAAAAAAGAAAATATATGTTTTACCAAATTTAATAAATTCTTATATTGAAAATACTTATTTACCTGAGAGTGATTATATAGTTTACGCAGGAAGGATTTCTGAAGAAAAGGGAGTAGAGGAGCTTATAAAATCATTTCTTAAATCCAAGTTTAATGATATAAATATAAAAATAATTGGAAATGGACCATTGTTAAATAGTTTAAAGAAAAAGCATAAAGAATCCTCAGTAGAGTTCATGAATGAAATTTCTAATAAAGAAGTTTTGGAAATTATATCAAAAGCAAGAGCTGTTGTAACTGGAACAAAGCTATACGAAGGACAACCAATGTTACTATGTGAAGCTTCATCTCTTGGAATACCTTCATTTTTTCCAAGATCAGGAGGAATTGAAGAATTTTTCCCTGATAGTTATTCTTTTTCTTATCAACAGCTGAACTATGATGACTTAACAAATAAATTAAATTATTTAAATGATATAAAAATTATTCAAAACCAGGGATATAAAAACAAAGAGTTTATATCTGATTACCTAGATAAAGAAAATTTAATAAAAACACTTGATAAGGTTATAAATGAATAAGTCAAAAGACTTAGTCACTGTAATTTTAAGTGTTTATAATTCCGAAAAAACAATTACTGCCTCGATAGATAGTTTAGTAAATCAAACTTATAAAAATTTGGAAATACTCATTATAGATGATGGCTCAGAAGATTCTTCATTAGATATATGTAAACAGTACGAAAACGAATATTTGAATATTAGAGTTTATGAGAATGAAGAAAATATAGGGTTAACCAAATCTCTTAACAAATTAATAGAAAAATCCAAGGGTGAATTAATTGCTAGACAAGATGCTGATGATATAAGCAACCCTGAAAGAATACAAAAACAAGTTAACTATATTGCTGATAATAAGCTAGATGCCTGTACAACAAGGTCAACATTGATTAACAGCAATACAAAGAGGCCAGGATTGTCATACTATATTCCAAATAAGGTTCTGATAAAAATAAAAAACCCATTTATCCACGGTACATTGATGATTAAAAAAAATGTTCTATATGAACTAGGATTATATGACCAAAATTTCTATTATGCCCAAGACTATAAGTTATTTACAGATTTAATTAAATCAGGTTATCGAATTAAGACAATTAATGAGACCTTATATATGTTAAACATACAAAATACTATTTCAACAGAGCACCTAGACAAACAAAATTATTTTGCTGATTGTGTAAGGTCTGGTAAAACCCCAGAATTAAATTTATAATTATATTTTAGATTGGATGCAAATTTTAATTAATTTTTCAAAATCTATCTCAGGATACCAATTTAACTCTTCTTTTATTTTTGTTGGATCAGAAATAATAGATATAGGATCACCTTCTCTAAGAAATGATTGATCAATATCTATAAATTGAGTCATATTTAGATTAAATTCATCAAATACAATTTCCACAACATTTCTAATTTCATGACCTTTTCCTGAACCAATAACATAGGTATTTGCTTTTCCAGAATTATTAATTTTATATATCGCTTTAGCTATATCTCCTGCGTAACTCCAGTCCCTAATATAGTCCAGACTTCCTAGAGTTAATTTTTGGATTTTTTTATTCCTTATGTCTATTGCACCATTTATAATTTTCATGAAAAGATAATCGTTGTCTCTAAATTGAGATTCATGATTAAACATTATGCCCGAAGAAATTTTCCACTCATGATTAGCTGATAATTCCAATACTTTATAATGATTTTCTAATTTTGCTTTTGCATATGGAGAATTAGGATTAAAAGCAGATGACTCACTTAATTTTTGATCTTGGCTTACACCAAACATTTCTGAAGAAGAAGCTTGAAAAAAATTACAAAAGTTAGAAGTTTCTACTAACGCATTTGTTAGGTTGTTAAAAATATTTGTTATTTGTGAACTTGTTTTTTCAGGGTTTAATATAGATTCATAAACAGAGCTTGGCCCTGTTAAGTTATAAAGAAAACTTGGATTTATTTCTTTGATAAGTCTTTTTGTTTCTTCAAAATTTTCCAGGTTAATATTAAGTATCTTGATTCGCCCTTCTTCTTTTTTAGTAATTGAATTTAATTTACTAAAAAAAGTAGAGTTATCATTTTTTCTTGAGATTCCATAAATATTTACATCAGAATGTTTTTCTAAGATTTCAGCACTTAGAAAAACCCCATCTTGTCCAGTAATACCTGTTATGAGAATATTTTCCATATATAAGCAGTTTAAAACATGTATTATAAATAAAGATGCTAACTATACACCAAAAAGGATTAGTTTTAATAGCAAAGTAATGAAGATATATTTAAGCAAAATCAATGAATCGTGGATTGTTGATAGGGTAAGAGAAGAATGGTATCAATTCAACAATTCTATCTCAACTAACAAAATCAAAGAAGCAGACATTATTTGGGTAATAGCACCTTGGGTTTGGAAAAAAATACCTAAGAGACATTTAAAAAAGAAAAAAGTTATTTGTTCTTATTATCATTTTGACTTTAATAAATTTGGAGAAAAAGAAAAAGAGAATTTTCTTAACCTAGATCAATATGTAGACGAGTATCATGTAATATCTGAATTAACGAAAATCCAGCTATCAACACTTACGAACAAAAAAATTACTTCTATCCCTTTTTGGGTTAACCAAAATAATTGGTTTGAAATAGAAGAAAAAGAAAACTTAAGAGAAGATTTTGATTTAAGCAAAGAAGACTATCTTGTTGGAAGCTTTCAAAGAGATACTGAAGGTCATGATTTAATTTCTCCCAAACTTATAAAAGGACCAGATATATTTTTGGAGTTGATTAAAGAAGAATACAAAAAAAATAATAAATTAAAAGTTATTCTTTCCGGCAAAAGAAGAAACTACTTGATTAATAATTTAGAAGAAATAGGCATACCTTATAAGTATTTTGAAATGGCACCATTAGATGTTGTAAATCAACTTTATAATATTTTAGATTTATATTTAGTTACCTCACGAGTTGAAGGTGGGCCCCAAGCGATATTAGAATGTTCAATTACAAAAACCCCAATATTGTCAACAAAGGTTGGTGTTGCTCCAGAGGTTCTACATGAAAACGCTATTTTTGAAGTTAGTGCTTTTAATAAAGCTAAGGTAGAAACAGAATATGCTTACAAGCAAGCGCAAAATTATACAATACCTGAAGGATTTAAGAAATTTACTGATTTATTTACGAGAGTAACAATTGAAAGTTAGTATTGGCTCCAAAGTAGTAGAAGGTCCATATGGCGGGGGTAATTTATTTGTTAAAAACCTATCTTCTTACTTGTTAAAAAAAGGTAATTCTGTTGTTTATGACTTAAAAGATAAAGATATAGATATTATTCTTATAATTAATCCATTAAAGAATTCTGAATCTGGAACATTTAATCATTTGGATGCTTTATTTTATACAAAATTTGTAAACAAAAAATCAATAATAGTTCAGCGTATTAATGAGTGTGATGAAAGAAAGAATACAAATAATGTAAACACACAAATAATACAAGCAAATAAGTTTGCAGACTATACAGTTTATGTAAGCCAGTGGATATCAGACCTATTTAATGAAAAAGGTTTAGACAATAAAGATTCAAAAGTAATCTTGAGCGGCTCGGATATCGAAATTTTTAATCAGAAAGAAAAAGCATACTGGAATGGAAAATCAAAATTTAAATTGGCCACTCACCATTGGAGTGCCAATTGGATGAAAGGATTTGATTCTTATAAAATTATTGATGATTTATTGGATGATTCTATTTGGGCTGAGAAAATTTCTTTTACATATATAGGTAATCTACCAAATAATTATAAATTTAGAAATGCAGAAGTAGTAGAGCCCCTTTCGGATATTGATCTAGCAAAAAAATTAAAATTATTTGATGGCTACATAACAGGTTCAATTAATGAACCATCAGGAAATCATCATATTGAGGCTATGCAGTGCGGACTCCCAATTTTATTTATAAATAGTGGAGGAATTCCAGAGTATTGTTCTGGAAATGGATTAGTTTTTAATAATGATAATCTCGAAGAGAAGTTGGAAATCTTTATTAAAAATTATTCAGATTATATAAATGAGGTAAGAAATTATTCTAATAACTCAGATCGAATGTCTAAAGAATTTCATGAACTTTTTACACATTTATTAAGTGAAAAAGAAAAGTTTATTTCAAAGAGAGTAGAAAAAAATAAAGTAATTTTACTTTTTATTTACAATATTTCTAAGTTGAGGAAAGCTAGTTTTTTTTATTTTATTAAGTTTAAAAAATTTCTAAGTAAAAATTTTCGAAAGCAGAAGTAAGAGATGATAAAAGATAAAAATTTAATGTCTTACCTATTTCATATTGTTTTTATATTGACAGTACTTATTTTGCTTTTTGGAAGGTCATTTGTTGGAATTTATTTATTTAATCTGAGATTAGGAGAATACTTAGTCGCTAGTTCTTTGTTATTAACACTCGTTGTATTTTTTTGTTATTTCTTTTATTCTGATTCTTTCAGGAAAATAATGAATATAGTTAGAGTACATTTTGCTATTGTAGTTACATTTCTTTTGATTACATTTTTAACTAATTCATCTTTGCTAAATTCTTATACTTATAAATCTTCATCTTACATTTGGACATTAGGATTCTTATATGTAGGTTATTATATTTTTAGCTATGTTGAGTTAAACACAATACATTTAAATGTCTTATTTTTTGTATCGCTATTAGTCTATTTGAACTCTGTAACAGTAACTTATGTACCTGATATATTATTAGATTTTTTTACAAACAACTCGGATAAATTAGAAAGTCTAAAAGGTGCTGATTTAGTAATGGTGTTTGTAATAGCTACTTTTTTTAGCTTAAAAAAATTACCCTACAAAAGACTAACCATAGATATATTCATTTTTCTTTCAGCCCTATACCTACCTTTAGTTATGTGGAAAAGTAAAGGAGCTTTTCTAGGATTTATTGTTTATGTTCTTTTCCAACTTCTAAATAATAAGGAGTATCTGAGAAAATCTCTTTCTCGAAATATAGTTATTGCTTTTATCTCTATAATTTTATTTTTCCTATCATCTCTTGCTGTTGTTCGAGGTTCTGATCTAGATTATGGATATGAGGAAATTATACCGGTTGTTGCTAATAGAAAAGTTGCAAATAATGATTGGTTATTTTTGTACATTGAAGATGGAAGAATTTATTCCTATGATGGCAATGCAAACTGGAGACTCCAGATATGGCAGGATGTAATAGAAGACTCAATAAGTGATAGAACCTATTTTTACGGAGTAGGATATAAGGAAATAATTCCAGCTATGGATGACCCAAAGAGACAGGGTTGGGATGGAAAAAATGAAAATGTTCATAATTTCTTAGTAAACAATTATGCGAGAGGGGGCTTGGTTCATTTATTTTTATTTTTATATTTGTATTGGATATTTCTATATAAATATAAAGAAAAAGATAAATCTATATTAATTTACACACTACCATTTTTTATCACTTCTTTATTCGATGCTTCAATGGAAAATGCACACTTTCCTGTAATATTTTATTTTTTCTTAGGTAGTCTTTTTTCGGAGAGTTTAGATTAACATTATATGATATGAGTGTGCTAATAACTGGAATAACAGGTCAAGATGGATATTACTTATCAAAAATGTTACTTGAAAAAGGTGAGGAAGTACACGGAACTATTCGAAGATCTTCAACAATAAATACTGATCGTATAGATCCTTTAATTTCAGAGTATGAAGAAAAGGGGCAACTAAACTTACATTATTCAGACTTACTTGACTCAGCATCTCTTAATTCGTTGATAAATCAGATTAAACCTAAGGAAGTTTATAATCTTGCTGCACAATCGCATGTTTCCGTTTCTTTTAAAAATCCAATATACACAACTCAAACAGGAACTCTTGGTTCAGTAGCATTACTTGAAGCAATAAGACATGCAGATAGCGAAATTAAATATTATCAGGCTTCTTCATCAGAAATGTATGGAGGGGTTAATAAAGAAATGCTAAATGAAGATTCACCATTTATTCCAAAAAGTCCATATGCAGCTTCAAAAGTTTTTGCTCATAATATGACAAAACTTTATAGAGAATCATATGGATTGTTTTGTGTTAATGGTATTTTATTTAACCACGAATCTCCATATAGGGGCGAAACGTTTGTTACAAGAAAAATATCTAGAGCAGTAGGTAGAATTTTCCACAATCTTCAATCAAAACTTAGCCTAGGCAACCTGGACGCTTCAAGGGACTGGGGTTTTGCTGGTGATTATGTTGAAGGGATGTGGTTAATGCTTCAAAATAAAAAACCAGATGATTGGGTGCTTGCAACAGGAGAGACACATACGGTAAAAGAGTTTGTAGATAAAGCCTTCAATGTTGTTGGTTTAGATTGGAATGAATATGTTGAGATTTCAGAAAAATACTTCAGGCCAAACGAAGTAGAACACTTATTAGGAGATTCTTCTAAAGCGAGAAAAGAACTTAATTGGAAACCCAAAACAAGTTTTGATGAATTGGTAAAAATGATGGTAGAACATGATTTAGATTTAGCAGAAAGAGAGAAGGTTTTAATAGATAATAAGTTGATTCTTCCTACTTGGGAGCATCCGGTTACATAGAAATTTAATTATAGTTTTCTTTATACCATATATAAGTAGCTTTTAAACCAGTATCTATGTCTACTTTAGGGGACCAGCCCATTTTATTTATTTCTTTTGAATCCAGTAGCTTTCTAGGATTTCCATCTGGCATAGAGCTGTCAAATACTAATTCTCCTTCAAATCCGATAATTTTTTTAATTTTCTTTGCAAGGTCATAAATACTAATTTCCATGCCACTGCCAACATTCAGCAAGGAATTACTTGGTTTGTTTAGGATGAGGAATTCTATTGCAGATGCTAAGTCATCAATATATAAAAATTCTCTGAGTGGTTTTCCAGTTCCCCAGATTTTGAACTCTTTTAAGCCTTCTTTCTTAGCATTGTGCATTCTTAGTATTAAACCTGGAATCACATGACTGTCTTTATCCGTAAACCTATCATTAGGTCCATATAAATTAGTAGGCATTAAATTTAAAACTTTATGCCCATATTGATCAGATAATGAATTACCCATCTCAATTGCTGTTAGCTTTGCCATTGCGTAAGGAGAGTTAGTAGGTTCAAGTTTTCCAGTCATGATGCTACTTTCTTTAATTGGATTTTCAGCCTCTAATGGATAAATGCAACTACTACCAAGATTGATAATGAACATATTTGAAAAAGGTATAGACGCTTCTAGAATATTTACATTTATTTTTAGATTTTCTAATATAAATTCTGTTCTTTTTGAGTTATTGGCATAAATTCCACCAACTTTTGCTGCAGCATTAACTAAAACATCTGCATTGGAATTTTCTATTAATTCTTTAGTTTCTTTAAAGTCAAAAAGATTCGTATCTTTGCGAGTAGAGCAAACTAGCTCTGTAAACTTAGCATTTTTACTTAAAGTATTTTTTAACGAAGAGCCTACTAAACCATTGCTCCCTAAAATTAAAACCCTCACAAGAATATATTCTAACTATTAATTTCAATAACTAAATAGTTAATGTGTATTTGTATTTTCTTTATTAAAACTTAACAAACCAAAGATCATAATTGTAATAAATGAAGGAAGATATAATATCGAGTCATCTTTAATAAAATTTATTAAGAGGTATGCCATAGGATAGAAAACGAAATCGTTAATATATTTACGATTTTTCAATAGTCTAATAATAAAAAAACCACAAAATAATAATCCAACTAATCCAAAATACAAAAGAATATCTAACATTGAGGAATGAGGTAGCAGAAAAGAGTCTACATTTTTAATATAATTTTGTGCCGACTTATAATCGGGGGAGCTTACTTGAATTTCACTATAGTGTTTAGATAAGTTGAATGGACCACTTCCAAAAAAGAACTCTAGATTTGTTGGATTATACCTAGTAAAAAAGATTCCCCATAATGTTGATCTGTTGATATAGAAAGAGATAGTACTAATAATTGAAATAGCTAAAGTAGTTAAAAATGTTCCAGAATCTTGAATGTGAACAAGAGATGTTGACATCTCATAATCATTTGAATAAAGCAAGGCCTCCTCTACTAGTTTGTAATTTGTAAATTTTATTGAGTAAAAAAAGTCATTAATAAATAAGAAAATAATTGTTGGAAAAAATAATATTGAAGAATAAGTTAACGATTTTATAACTGGAATCCTTCGTTCATATAAGAAGTAAACAGAACCAATTAAAAATAATGCTATAAGAGCGCTTACATTGTTAGATTTAACCAAACCAAATATTGGAAAAATAATCATAAATAATTCTCCAATAGTAATTTTTGTTTTAGTTTTAATGTGATACATGATGAAGAAGAGTATCGATAAACCATAGAATTCACCAATTGTTTCTGCACTAGGAAAAAATCCCCTCCAAGTATTTCCGTCAACAACATTAAGAGTTGGCATTCCTACCTTATTTTGACCAAAATAGTAAAAGTTTAAGAAGTTGATTAAAGTAGCATTTGCACCAAGAAGTCCAAATATAACGATTAGAGTTGAAGAAGCTAATAAGTTATTTTTAATTAATTCATAATTTAAATTTTTTATATTTTTTTTAACAAATTTATACATTCCACTGAGAGTTAAAAAGAAAATAATTGACCAATATAATAGAGACTCAAAGTTAAAAGCAGAGCTAGAAAATCCAACGATTTTATCCAAGTCAAGAGTGTAATCATATTTCCTTGAATTCAATACCCAAAAAACAGGACCTAAACCTAAGGCATAAATATAAATAAATTTATTTCTCTCAGCTTCTATAACTGAAATTATTCCAAAGATAACTAAAAAGAAGGTGTAGATATGTAGGTTAAATCCATGTAAAACTCCGATAAAGAGAAAAAGAAAAGGAAAATAATTGATCAGATTATTGTATCTTGTATTAATTAATTCTAAGCAGCAAAATACTACAAAAAATAAATATAAGTAAATAATTAAGTAGCTTTTTGTTACTTCTAAATCTAGAAAATATAAAGTTTTGGAGTAAAACTCTCTCTCTGCATATATACCGTAAGTTAGCAATAATGTTGAAATGAAACAGATTTGATTGTATCTAAGTCCTAAGAATTCATAAAGAGGTTCGTGTTTTTTAATTAAGGAGACTGCAAGGCCTAATGGGATTAATTTAAAAATTAAACTTAATAAACTATTCGTTCCAACGGACAGATAGAAAATATTCCCTACTCTATCTATTCCAGTTATCTTTCCAAAGCAGCTCATTGATGAATAATTATTTGGCCTTATCTTAAAATGTTTTTGATAAGTTATTTTCGGATTTTTTATTAAAATTTCTGTTAGTGAAAATTCACATGTGTTGATTTCATAGAAGCTAAGATCATCTGTGACCTCTATAGCATTTATATCATTTGAACTATTATTTAAGGACCAAGGAAGAATAGTAAAAAATAATACCAAGATTATTTTATAAATTAGATTATTTTTTTTAATTAATTTTTTTAAACTAATCATTTTTAATTTTCGAGATATATTTGTTAATGAACGAGTAAATAATAATTCCAAAAATTAGGGTTATTGCAACAGTCGTGTAGTAACCAGCTTCTTTTGTTTCGTAGGGAGAATAATCCCAACCTCCTGAAACATAATGTTCACACTCTATAAAAGAATTTACGAAAACCGTATTTTCTTCAATGTCATATAATCGTATAGTTGGATAGGAAGAATCATTTGCAAAGACAAAGTTTGGATTATTACCAGCATCAGCAGGCTTAAAATTATCTGGGTATTCACCACATATTTTTACTACTATATCTTTTTCCATAACTAGCCTGCTAATTATAATTGTATAAATATTAAAATTCTTTAGTGATTAATTTACTTTATTGTTTTGATAGTAACTATAATTTTCAGGCTTTTACCTCTATGTATTCATTTTTAAACAACACAACGGAAAAACTAAACCTATATGTTATTCATAAAGACGAATCTAATAAAAAAATTTTTCCTGATAAAATCTTAAATCATAAGAATCTTTCTCAACTTAATTTATACAAGTTTGATAGGAAATTTACAAAGTTTCCAAATGTTAAAAATTCGCACGTCTCAGAAGCTACTTATTACAGAATATTTTTTGATAGCTATATAGAAGATGTAAATGATTTAAAAACATTAATCTATGTTGATTCTGATATGGTGTGTATATCAAATCCCTTTAGTGAAATTAAAAAATATGAGAATGATTTATTAAAAAGCAAATATATTATTTCAGCGAAAACAGAAGAATTAAGTGAATCTGAAAAAAAGACGATATTTGATAATTTAGACCTAACTTCAGGGAAGTATCTAAATGCTGGCTTCCTAATTATTGATGTAGATAAGTGGACGAATAAAAATATACCTTCTGAGCTTATTAATAAAATAATCGAAATTGAGGATAAAATAATTTATTGGGATCAGGATGTATTTAATTCTTATTTTGATGGGTTATATTTAGAGTTACCAAATAGTCTCAACACAGATACAGAATTAGAAAGTAAAAATTTAATTAATAAAAATAGTTTGATATTACATTACTACGGCAAGACAAAACCTTGGAACACAAAAGGCATATTAAACAATAAGTCAAAATATTATCAAGACAATTTTAGGTTGCTAGGTCTGGGATCATATCACGTAACACATAAGAGAAGAATTCTGTCAATCAAACAGTTGCTATCTGGTTTAATTACTTTAAGAATTTTTAATATTTATAAGCCAATTTCTTTCATAAAAGAATTTATAAGTACCCTATTTAGATAAATTTAACAAATCTTGATATTCAGTATCTATCATCTTGTCCATAGAGAAATTAGATTTACTAGCCTTAATAGCATTTTCTGAAAGTTTGTTTGAAAGCTCATCATTATTTAGGACCTGCTCAAATATATTTAATAACCTCCCTTCCTTTGTTTGATATAGGATTCCATTCTCTTCATGTTTAATTATTTCTGAATTATTAGGTATGTCTACAGCAAAGACTATACACCCCGAAGACATTGCTTCGAGGGTAGCTTTTGGATTTCCTTCAAATAGTGAAGTTGAAATAAAGTATTTATACTCATTTAATAACTTCAACAAATTTTCATTATTTAAATTACCTAGAAAATTTACCTCAGTATTAGATTTGTTTGCTTGCTTAATAAGTTTTTCATTTTCAGGACCTGTACCAACTATGTCAATAGCATATTGAGAATTTGAGAACTCGTTAATTAAGTACTGATAATTTTTTTGGGATACCAACCTACCAACAGAAATGATTTTTGTTTTATTTCTTTTACTAAATTCAATATTATTATTTTCTTTTACCCAATTATGTCGAACATGAAGTTTTGATTTTTTAAAGATATAGTTTTTAATTATAAATTTATAATCATCAGTACTTGAAACTGTATAGAAATTTGAAACTAGTAATGACAATTGTGTTAATAAATAAAATAAAATTCTCTTAATAAAAGATTTCTTTTCTTTAATACTGAATATAAATGGGTCATAACCAGTTCTTACAAAAAGAGGTTTATTAGTTTGTAGTTTTAATAATATTGCAAGCCAAGATCCGCTTAATTGGTTTGTTTTAATAATCGAGATATTAGATACTTTTTTTCTTATTAAAAATGGAATAAAAAATGTCTTTAAAAAAAGCAAGTACTTATTATTTACAGGTTTTATAAAATCATATATCGGTATTACTTCTATATTTGCGTAATCATTGAGGTATTTTTTTTCGCTTTTATCTCCGTAAGTTAAAAAAATAAATTTAATACTATGTTTTTCTGAAAGTTTTTTATAATAATTTAGTTCTCTTTCAAGAATTCCTGCTTCTTCCCAGGTTTTTAGTGAGTAGTTGAAAGTGAAAGTTAGTAAAATATTCATATTATTTTTTAAGGTAGTTTATATAGTTTTTTATATTGAAATATCTGGATAAATAATATTTAGGTATTTTTAATTTATTTTTAATCCTACTTACAGTCAAAATATTATCTAATTTTTTATCAAATTCGTAATCTTTATGGCTAACTTTTATTTCTTCTGTTGAATCTACCTTATTTAAATTAATTAAATTCAACCAATATTTTATATTTAATTTTTCTTCTACTAAGTTTTTCTTTTTATCTAGAGATTGTATATCAATGGTTTTGTAATTATTAATAAAAACTGCAGGCAAGTCCTCAAAATTTTTGTATGCTTTATGATTTTTTGTTATAGGAATTGATCCTAAGTATAAACTTTCCCAGAAGCGATAAGTATCATAACCATTTCCCCATGGACATAATACAAATTTATATTTTCGTATATTTTCGTAATATTTTTTAGGGTCCTTATGTGGATATTCAACAACTGCCCACGTCTTTTTATTAAAAAATTCAAATAAATTACTTCTCTCTCTTCTATTTGTATTGAAATTAAAATTTACGTACAATTTTTCTATCTTTTCTCCTGAGGTTTTCTCTTTGTAAAAATAATTTTTTAAAATTTCTTCATTCATGTAATCAAAAAAAGTAAAATCATTTATTCCTAAAGGGATAGGTGTCAATTGTGGATTTTCATATGCAACATTAACGCTATACCAATGACTTATGCACGATGGCTTTTTAGTAAATAGTTTTTTTGTAATTGTTCTATCTGATTGATGTGTTATCAATTTCAAGTTATGTAAGTTATTTATTGATTTAAGACTTTCGAACAATAATTCTACAACTTCAGTATGGCAGAAGATCACATCGTTTTCTTTTAGTGTAAAATCCTTTTTAACATACCATACAGAAGATGCTCTTTCATTTTTAACTTCTTTTAAAATTTTTATATTTTCATCAAAGCTATAGGCCTTATTAAATTCTTTTGTTGAGAGATCTTCTGAAAAAACTAAATTTGAATATTTTGCAAAATTATTTCCATTAATTACCTCAAACTCTTTGTTTTTTGCCATTGAACTAATAATAATTATAGATAGTTCTATTGTTGCATTAATTATTAAACATCTACAACCTAGTAATTAAATATTCTATTAATTTGTTATAACTTAGATTAATCTAGTTAAATATAGCAAAAGACCGGTAAAAAAATGTTGAACAAAATAAGAAAAAACCATTATTTACGCATCCTAGCTTTAGTAGCATTGCTTCTTCTTTTGATGAAAATTGATTATAGAATATCTAGTTTTGGTAATTTTAACCCAACTGATGATGCTGGATATATGTATCATGCTTATTCAATTGGTCTTGATTTTGATTTAGATTATTCAAATCAGATATTTATTGATACTGAAATTGCAAATCCAGGGTTTTATATAAATGAAGATTCATATATACCTAAACATCCAATTGGAACTGGAATTCTAGCTTCACCATTTGTTTTTCTGGGTTATTTATTTGAAAAATTAAATATGTATTTTGAATTTTCCGAGAGAGATCAGGTTTATTTTTTCTATTCGATGTCTTCGATTTTCTATTTTTTCATGTCGATTTTACTATTATCAAAAGTAATAAACAATAGTCCAAAATTTAAAAAAGTCACACCACTCTTAATTTTTTATTTATTTCTTGGTTCTGGAATAGCCTATTATTCTTTTGAAAGATTTAGCATGACTCATACGTATGAAGTTTTTTCAATTAGTTTATTGTTTTTTATATCTTATAAAAATATCAATGCAGATAAAAATCAGCAAAACTTTATAGTAGGTCTTTTATCAATATTGTTTTTAACTATTAGGTGGGTGAACATATTTATAATATTTATTCCATTTCTTTACTATCTGTTAATTGAAAAAAAAGAGAGTATAAAAAAACTTATAAAATCTAAATATTATATTTCAGGATTACTTGTTGGAATAGGGACTTTCTTACTTCACACAAAAGCCTTATATGGGGTCTATACAGTTAATCCAAAATTTGTTTATAGGAACAATATGTCACTAGGGTTTTTGGACTACAGTGGCTTAGATTCTTATTTTGGTCTTGATATGATTAAGTTGATATTTAAGTCCTTGGGAATTATTTTTTTCTCTACAGAATTTGGTTTATTATTTTTTTCACCAATTTTATTTTTCTTAGGTTACTCACTTATTCAATTAATTATAAAAAAAGAAATAAAAATTATTTCTATGTTGGTTCCAATACTTGGAATACCATTTGCCATAGTAATTTTATGGCAAGCTACTGGCTCCGCATATGGCTATAGATATTTAACTTGTTTGATACCTGTTAGTATTGTTCTCACATATAGACTTGTAGATAAAAATTTACTCAAGATTCTTTATGGATTAAATTTTATAAGTATCTATCTATTTTTTAAGTTTGAAACAAATGAACTAACCTCATTACAACAAGAGGTGAATACCTTTGGGAGATTACATAATTATTCAGGCAAAAATTACATGCAAGGAGTTTTAGAGGGCGCTCTTGAGATTAATACTTATCTTGTGTTTATAATGACTTCTTTTTTTGCAGTAATATTTTTTAAAGCTGCAATTTCCTTATTTGGATTAGAAACAATTGAAGATTTAATCAGTAGATATGGATACATGAATGGAGATGTCAAGAAATTCTTAGACTTCACTTTAGATTTTTCAATTATTGAAATATCAGTTATCATAATTTTCTTTTATTTTTTCTCAATGAAATTATTATCAGTTAGTAAAGTTGAGATATAGATGAAAAATTTAATTGCAGTACCTTGTTTTAATGAAGAAGACAATATAAACGAATGCGTCAATTCGTTATTAGAATTAAAGGCTTCAAGCGCTATTGATTATGATATTTTAATTGTTAATGATGGGAGCAAAGACAAAACAAAAAAAATATTAAATGATTATGGAAACAAAATTTCTATAATTTCAAGTAATCAGAATCACGGACTTTCAGAGGTTTTTAATAGTATTTTGTATTATTCAAAAAATCACAATTATGAGGGTTTATTAATTTTTGACTCAGATAATCAATATCCTTATAGGGATATACCAAGCTTATTAAATAAGCTCTATTCCGAAAATCAAGATATTGTTATTGGATCAAGGGACTTTTCATCTTTAGATCATTTTTCAAAATCTAAAAAGTTTTTTCAAAAACTAGGCTCTTTAATTGTTGGGTTGAGTTTGAGATTAAATCTTACGGATGTAACGTCAGGGTTTAGAGCATATTCAACTAAGGCTATAGATCTTCTTTTTGTTTCAAATACGTTTACATATACTTTAGAAACTCTATACCAAGCAAAGCAAAATAAATTAAAGATAGCTTCTTATGATATTTCCTATACCAATGAGACCAGGGAGTCTAGACTATTTGATTCTAATTTTGAATATATTGGTAAATCAATAAAAATAATATTTAAATCAATGTTGATATACCGGTCTAAATTAATAATGTTTTTACTAACAGTATTATTTTCTATACCCGGATTTTTATTGACTTCTAGATTTTTCATTAAATATTTTCAATATGGTTACAATACAGGAAATATTCAATCGCTAATTGTAGGTCTTGCTTACTTTAATTTTTTATTAATTTTTTTCGTCCTTGTTTATATGGTTTTAAGTAGTTATAGAAATAAAGTTTTCTTTTTAAGAAACCTTTATAAACCTAAACATAGTTAATTTTTGTTTTTTATTAAATAAATAGAATATAGATAGCTAAGAAAGTCAGCAATAATTAATAAAATTCTCAACTCAATAAGAAGATTAAAAATATTGGATTTATTAACAAGACCAGAAATAGTAAAAATAAATATTGATTCTTTTACCCCTAAACCAGCGGGTATTACCGAAACCAAAATAGATATAGCTGATGAAAATAAATATATTGCAGCATAATAAACATATTCATTTAGGCCAGATGAATAAAAGAAGTACAAAAGACAAGAAAACTGTAAAAATGTAGTACCTAGATAATACCAAAGAGTTCCCATATCTATTTTGATAAGTTTTTTATTCATAACGAAACTATTAAATAAATAAATAAGGAATAAATTGATAATGAGAATTGTGATAATTTTTATAATTTCATTATCTATCAAGGTAATTTGGAATAGCCCAAAAGTTAATCCAAAAAGAACAAGAGTAATTTGTTCAATTGCTGCTTTTCCAAGAAATCTTTTTTTACCAATTTGTTCATAATCTTGAGAAAGCCTAATAAAGAAATTGCCAAATTTAACAAATGAGTATTTACCTATATGAGATTTCATTCCAAAAAGAAATGTTTCCCTACTGTCAAGATTCTCATCTTGAGAGAAAAGTTTGGACCAACCAATAGAATGAAAAACATTAGATAGGAAAAATAGAAGAATAATCAATAATTTATCAAGACTAAAATTGATATTTAAATCATTTAAATTTACATCACTTACAAAAAAATTAAATAAATAATAAAATGCCAGAATGGTTACACCTAGCTGTATAAATCTAAAGTACCTATTGTTCATAATTATTTAAAGTATATATTTAATTTCCTTATTAAATAAGAACTAAAATAATAGTTATGAATTCGCATTTGTTTACATTTACTAATCATAGAACTGAACGAAATACCAATTTTTTTGATTTATACGAAAAAATAGATAGAACATGTATAAATTTAATGGGAAAAAATAAGCTAAATTCAAAAATTATATCTATTTTCATGTATCCATTATTTTTTATTTTACTTCTACCATTTTCAATTTTTACATTGATAAAAAATAGAAATGTTGAAAATTATGTAGTTCTTTTCCCTGGTCTATTAGAGCTGCTCTTTTTAAGAATCTTTAAACCTTTTTTTAATTATAAAATCGTTTATGACATGTTCACCTCTTTTCACTTAACACTTGTAGAAGATAGGAAAATTATTAAACCTAATAGTCTGATAGAAAAATTTATTATTTATCTCGATCGAATATTTTTCACTATTCCTGATAAGTTAATTTTTGAGACTTCAGAAATGGAACAATATGTTAAACATTTTTTAGGGATGCAAAAAGAAAAGAGTCTCGTCTTAACCTCATATAGAGATCTGCCAGAAGGCTTAGATTCAGAGAATTTAATTCATAAGGAAGAAAATATTTATCAAGTAGCTTTTTGGGGATCTTTTGAAAGGATGCATGGATTAGATACTATTTTGGATTCAGCAATTGAATTAGGCAATGAATATAAATTTTATCTTATAGGCAATGGCTCATATTTTAAACATATAAAAGGCAGAGTAGAAAAAGAAGGAATTAAGAATGTATTTTTAACAGGTTACCTTTCAAAGAACATTAAAGATGATGTTAACTTATATTCTTATATTATAAAATCTGATGTGTGCCTCGGTGCTTTTTCTGATACAAAGAAAAACAACCTTGTTATACCTGGAAAAATAGTAGAAGCATTTTTGCTTGGGAAGCCAGTGATTACTGCAAAAACTAATTACATAGAAAACAATTGTTCAAATTCGGTAGTTGCAATAAATCCTGATGACTCTAAGGAATTGACTAAAGCAATTAAAACACTTTCAATCAATAAAAGATTAAAAGAAAATATTGTTAGTAAATCAAAAAAATATTTTGAATTAAATCATTCCAAAGATTATTTTCAAAACAAATTGATAGAATTTCTAACTTAAAACTAATAATTTGTTTTACTAGTATGTGTGTTAATGAATTTTATTTATAGGAAAACTCGTTCAGTTTTATATTTGTTAATAAATTTAGTTTTATTAATCTTTCTATTTCCTTTCAATAAAAAAGCTAATATAAAACTTCACAATAATTTAAAAAGAGATCAGATTATCAATTTTATAATTGAAAAAAAATATAAAAAGAAGGCTAAATATTTGGAAATTGGTTGTGATTTAAACCAGACTTTTTCAAAAATAGATAATGAATTTAATGTTGGTATAGACCCAGTAAGAGGTGGAAATCTTAAGCTTACTTCGAAAGAATTTTTTGAAAATCACAATAGAGAAACATTTGATTTTGTTTTTATTGATGGCTCACATTTAATTGAAGATGTTTTTTATGATACTTCTCAGGCAATAAGAAATCTAAATATTGGAGGATATATATTGCTAGATGATGTTTTACCTAATAACTTGTTTAATACATTTCGTAGAAGACTTACATTGCACTCATTTCAAGATGCGTATAAGATTCTTTTTTTTCTAAGAGATTTGGAATTTATTAAAGTATATTTAATTCCAAGTGATCATGGAATGGCGCTAATTAAATTAACTGATAGTCCAAATCTTGACAAATTACGTTATGATTTTGATAACATAGATTTCGAAAGCTATATAAACCTTTTAAATAATAATGATTTTCACAAAATTAACACTGTTAACGATCTATTAGATATGGATTAATCGAGTTACATTGTAGAATTATTAATGTGAAAATTACTAAACTATTAAATTTATTTTTTCTATTTCTTATTAATCTCCTTTTCTACTTTTATGTTTTTTCATTTTTTGCTAATAGATCATCAAACCTACTAATTTCCTCATTAGGTAATTTCTCTAATGATTTATCAAACATTGGGTTTCCATATTCAGATAATGTCTCATCAAATTTTATTGTTTTTGTAATAGCTTTTTTAAATACTCTTCTCATTTCAAATTTTATAGATACAGATTTTTACAAAAAAAGACTAGAAAAAATCCTACTAGAGTTCCTTAAGCTTTTCTTAATTAATGCTGGTTCATTTACTTTTTGTTTATATATATTGCGGCTTTTCAACCTTCCTAGGTCTATTATTTTATTAAGTATTTTTCTTTATCCTTTTTTAATAAGCTTGTCGATATTTTCAATTGGAAATATTCGAAATTTTAAATTAAACAAAGGCAGGCTCATAGTGTCGGTTTCATTTTTTCTGATAATAAGTATTATTTATGGAATTTCATTAATCAATTTTAATTCCACATCAGTTTCGATAGACAGACAAGAAGGGAATGAGGACTCAGGCATATTAAATTTTGATTTAGGAGTGAGTGTAAGCACTAACGAACTAGTTTGCAATCCTTGGTCGGGTAGCGAAAACTATATCTCTTGTTTATACGGAATTGAAATAGAAGAAGATATTAATGTAGAACTACAGATTAATAATATTTCAATACGTAAAAATGGTTTGGAATATGAGATTTATTTGATTGTTGAATCTGGCAAGGTCTTAAAGCTAGAAAATGGTAGCTACTCAGAGTTTATTAATATCGAAGATAAAGTGTTTTACAAAGATGGAGGGGAAGAAGGATTGTTTGACATTGCCTTCTATCCAGATAATGATGATTTCTTAATTAGCTACACAAATTTAAATAACGGTCTACAGGTAGACCTTTATTCAAACTACGGTGGCCAAGGATATAGACCCTGGAAAACTCTTGTTGACATACCAAATAATCAATGTTGCCATTTTGCAGGGACTTTAGACTACTCAGAATATTTTGAAGGATTCTTGTTAGCGGTTGGAGACATGGAAGCTAACAATGCTTCAGTATTAAATTCAGAATCAATGAATACAATTTCACCAAGAGGTAAGATATTGTTACTTGATTCTGAAGAAAAAATATATGCACCAATAATTAGCGCAGTAGGCACTTATAAACCACCTGAAAATATTGTTGCCTATGGTTTAAGAAATCCATGGCAAGCAATAGAACACGGTGATTCAATAATTATTCCTGATGTTGGAAACCAAAACATTGAAGAATTAAATATA
>MDTG01316992.1_pt1 | contig 28170 bp, 23 predicted proteins | sample 811421 | NCBI WGS metagenome assembly MDTG01 (sample SAMN05326645, study PRJNA326480) | marine metagenome | isolation source: seawater | place: Pacific Ocean: South East | collected 2011
CGAAGATGATCCGCGACCAGTACGACTTCGAATCCCGCCGCAAGGTGGTGGCTTCGGCAGAAGGCTGGCGCAAGGACATGTGGATGCAGTTCGCCGAACTGGGCCTGATGATGGCACCGTTCAGCGAAGAAGACGGCGGCCTCGGCGGCGGTCCGATCGATGCCATGGTCGTCATGGAAGAGTTCGGCAAAGGCCTCGTTGTCGAGCCGTACGTGCCGAGCGTCGTGTGCGGCGGGGGCTTCATCAAGCGCGGCACCGACGCGCAGAAGGAAGAGTACCTCACCGGCATCATGTCGGGCGAGACGATCTTCGCCTTCGCTTATGCCGAGCCACGTGGCCGCTACAACCTGGCTGATCTCGAAACCACCGCCAAGAAAGACGGCGAAGGCTTCGTGATCAACGGGCACAAGGCTGTCGTCATCGGCGCGCCGTGGGCCACGCACCTTATCGTCACGGCACGGACCTCCGGCGACCGCCGCGACAAGAACGGCGTGACGGTCTTCGTTGTCGAGAAATCGGCACCGGGCATTACGACGCGTGACTACCCGACGGTCGATGGCCGCCGGGCGTCGGAAGTGTACTTCGAGAACGTCGCAGTAGGCGCTGAAGCCGTGATCGGCGAGGTCGACAACGGCCTGCCGTTGATCGAACTCGTCTCTGACGAAGCGATCGCAGCGCTTTGCGCCGAGGCCTGTGGCGCGATGAAAGTCGCCCATGAGATGACGGTCGAATACTCACGTCAGCGCAAGCAGTTTGGCACGCCGATCGGCAAGTTCCAGGTGCTGCAGCACCGCATGGTCGACATGTTCATGGAATATGAGCAGTCGGTTTCCATGACCTATATGGCGACACTGAAGCTGGGTGACGATGAAGTGACCCGCAAGAAAGCGGCTTCCGCTGCCAAGGTTCGCATCGGTCAGGGCGGCCGTTTCGTGGGCCAGCAGTCGATCCAGATCCATGGCGGCATGGGCATGACGGACGAACTGGCTGTCGGCCACTACTTCAAGCGCCTGACCATGATCGATTCCGAGTTCGGCAATGTCGATCATCATCTGAAGCGTTACACGGAACTCTCTGCTGCAGACGTTCCAGCGGCGGCTGAATAAGCAGGCCCTGCGAATTCAGGATAAAGACGGGGGATCGTTCAGGCGGTCCCCCGTTTCTTTTGTCAGGCAGGTTTCAGGGATGCCTGTCTGGTTAGGAAGTCTGCGACTTCCTGGTTCGACAGAATTTCCCTCGTGCGGGCCGGGGCGCCATCGGAGAGTTTCTCGCGTTCTTCCTTGTCAATCAGCAGGCGGATTATGGTGTCCGCAAACGTGGCGGGCGTGTCGGCAGTTTCGACCATGCCATCGAGCCGGCCGCCGAAGCCCTCCATTGCCAACGGGTAGGCGACGACCGGCATGCCGAGCATCAGGTATTCGGCAACTTTGATGCTGACCCCTGTCGCAAGCCGCGTCGGTGCGATGCCGACGGCATGTGATCCGCCGATGTCTTCCAGTTTTTCGACCCGTCCCAGAACCGTCATGTTTGGAGATTTCTTGAGGGACGGTTCGATCGCGTCCCCCACGCTTCCGGCAACTTTCAGCACGGCGTCAGGCTGGCGGTTCAGAATGATGGGCCAGATGTCCTTCAGGAAATGGTTGAGCGCATCCACGTTCCCTGCATGCGTGGTCCCAAGAAATACCACTTCGGCTTTCCCATCGGCGGGCAGGGTGCCGAATTCAGGCGGAACGGGGCGCAGCCATACCTTATGCGCCTCCGGAAACTGTGGCGGAAAAAACGCCATTTCATTGGCCGAGGCGTGGACGAAAAAGTCAGCCGATTTCACCCAATCGCACTCTTCGGTTTCGCTGGTTTCATAGAAATCGAAGGCGAGCCCTTTCTCGCGATAGCGGTGGGCGCGCATCCAGAGCACGTCGTGCACGAACACACCTTTGCGGGTCGGTTGCTGCAGGTGATCCAGAACAGGGCCAACGGAGCTGTATTCCGCTATTGTCAGGTCACTGGGCTGACGGTCTGCAGCGCGTGCGACGGAGCGCACTTCGCCAGGCGACATGGGCCGGCCGAAATAATTTCGCCATTGCACCTTCAAGCCGGCACGCCGCATGACCTCATGTACCAGGCGGATGGCGAAACGGGCCCAGATGCGCGGTGACAATGACCAGTAGCGTCCACCGGCCTCAATTGTGCCGTCCCAGACAATTTCATCGATCAGGGCGCGCAATCTCGGATGCACCGAAGCAAACGGACGGTTTCCGAAGGCGTGCCAGGGCGCGAAGACGACCCGGACGCGGAAACCCGCCGCTTTCGCCGTGCGCAGAAAGGTTTCGAGGAAAGCCCCGTTACCAGTGGTAATGGCGTCGAGCTGGCGCTGCACCAGAAGAGTCAGTGTCTTGGAGGCGTCGGTCATGGGCATCGGTGTTAGGGTTGTTCTTCCCTGACGCCAATGCAAGTTCACCGCCAGTGCGATGCCTCAGGCATCAATGGTTTACAGGCCCGAGCAATTTCAACCCGACTTTGTCTTCTTTCTGCCAGACGACAAGACAAGAGAGGTGAATGTCGTCGGTGCCGTCCACAGGTGAAACAGCCAGAATGGCGGGGCCAAGCGGGACGTCCTCAACCGGCCCTGTCAGGCTCACTCCCGCAGCAGACCAATCCACCATCGAGGCGCGTATCCAGGTTCCGTAGCCGTTCGGTCTCAAACGGGTTTTGCGAGCGGTGCGATGCCGCTGATAACTCCGGCGGGGGGCGATGGCAGTCATGGTAAATACGGGGTCCTTCTACCAGATGTATGCACAAGGACGCCAAATGGTTCGGAACTAAATTCAGATGCGTTCTGAAAGGAGGCCCGCCACCTCCTCTGCGATGGCAAGGGAGCTGGTCAGGCCAGGGGACTCAATGCCGAACAAGTGCACCAGTCCGGGATGGCCGTGGAGGTCCGGCCCATCGATCCGGAAGTCTGCTGCCGGCTCTCCCGGAGCGGAGAGTTTTGGCCGGCATCCGGAATAGTCTGTTGCGATCGCGTTATCCGGCAAACCGGGCCAATACTTGCGGACGGCCTCATAGAACTGATCCGCCCGGCGGAGGTCGACCTGGTAATCTATCCCGTCCGGATCGTCGTGACCCAGCCACTCCACGTCCGGCCCGAAACGCATGCGCCCGGCAAGGTCGAGGGTGATATGCACACCGAGCCCGCCTTCGACCGGCGCAGGATAAATCAGGCGTTGAAATGCCGGCTTGGTGAGGCAGCTGAAGTAATTCCCTTTTGCCAGCGTAAAAAATGGAATAAGATCAGGCGCGTAGCCGGTCATGTTGCGGGCCACCTGAACGGCGTGAAGGCCTGCGCTGTTCACCAGGATGGGGGTGGTGATGCTGGTTGGCTCTGCTCCGCCCACATCGAGGCGGAAGCGTCCATCCGAGAGTATTTCGACGCGGTTGACCGGCGCGCCAATGACGACGGTACCGCCATGGTCTTCCAGGTCTCCCTGCAGGGAAAGCATGTAGGCGTGGCTGTCGAGAATGCCTGTTTCTTCTGACAATACGGCCGCTTTGCAGGTCAGCTCGGGTTCCAGCGCAATGGCTTCTGCGCCCGTGAGGAAATGCAGGCCTTCAATATCGTTGCGCTGGCCCTGTTCGAACAGCGCCTGCATGCGCGGGATCTGCGCGTCCGATGTTCCAACGATCAGCTTGCCTGTTTTCCGGTAAGGCACCCCGCGTTGCGATAGCCACTGGTAGAGTTTCCGGCGGCCGCTGACACACATCCGGTGACGTAGAGAACCGGTTGGGTAGTAGAGGCCTGCATGGATCACTTCGCTGTTGCGCGCCGACGTGCCTGTGCCGATCCCTTCCGCGCTTTCAAGAACGAGTGTTTCACGTCCGGATCGGGCAAGGGCTGCAGCGCATGCCAGCCCGACCGCGCCAGCCCCGATGACGATGGCTTCGGTTTCCATCAACTGTCGTTAACCCTGTGTGTGGCTTTTGCCGGGATTGGTCTTTAGTGTTGCGGTTCATGCATATTAAGGACCAGCCCCGCCCGCAGGTATTTCCCGTTCCGTCCCGGTTCTCGGCATGTGGCGGGCGATTGTTCCAAAATGCATGATATTTGCCCGTAAATTGCATATCCTGACATCAGACAGAAGTGTATTTCAGAACCGATGCCGGTAGAGCCCGCCCTCATGACGTATGACGAGACCAAGGTCGCGATCATAATTCCGCTCTATAATGACGAAGCGAATATTGCGCGTGCGCTCGAAAGTGCCGTCGCGCAGAAAGCGCCTGACGGCATCCGTTTTGACGTGATCGTGGTCGATGACGGGTCACGGGATTCCGGTCCCGAGATCGCAGAGGATTATGCCCGCAGGTTCGAAAACGTCACCTTCGTGCGTATGGATCAGAATGGCGGCCCGGCGGCGGCGCGGAACCGGGCGCTGAAAGAGACCGACGCGGGCTGGTTCACACCGTTCGACAGCGACGACATTATGCTGCCGGAAAGGGTCGCCAGCCTGCTCGCAAAAGCCCGGGAAGGCGATCTTGATATTGTCGCGGACAATCTGCTGATCAGTTCCACCCGGGAGCCGGAGACGGTGCTACGCCATCTCTGGCCGGGTAAGCCCGAGGGCGATGTCCCGCTGACCACGGAGCTTTTCGTCAGCCGGTCTTATGCGGCGGAGACCGAGCGGTCCGAGCTTGGCTTTCTGAAGCCGTTGATCCGCCGCCGCGCCGTCAAATGTGGGGCAGAGCCTTACCAGCCAGATCTCCGGTTCGGCGAAGACTTCGAACTCTATGCGCGCTTACTGGCGGATGGCGCGAAAGCGGTTCTGACAGACCCGGAAGGTTATCTGTTTGTTGTCCGTGACGGCTCGGCCTCGCACCGGCAAGGCGCCGACGATCACCGCAAGCTGGCCATGATGGGCCGGGCCTTCCTGAAGCGGGACGGGCTTGCGCCGGCCGAACGCGAAGCGTTTGCGGGATTTACGCGCTATTGCGAACAGGAATGGGCGGCCTGGACCGCTATTGAAGCTATTCGGGCAAAACGGCCTTCGGGCCTGGTCCGGGCGCTCACCATATCGGGGCCGGCAAGCTGGCACGTCGCGCGCAATCTGATGAGAGCGTTTGGCGGCAAGATTTCCGGCAAGGGGCACGAGGCAGGAAAATCGGCCTGATCTCGCCATGATCGGGCGATAATTTGGTCCAGATCCTCGGTATGGGTCTCCGCAGACGTCGGGGAGTCCACAAGAGTGATCTATAGCCCTTTTTTCTTAGGTTAATTTAACGAGTTTGAAGCGCCGCCGCTTGAAAAGGTACGCGCAACAGGGGAGGTTGGCACGAAAATTCGCCGTAGTGGCTAGTTCTCGTGTATTTAAAGGTTAACAACCTCCGGAAACCTTGCGGGTCGATGGTATGACACTTGCAAAACGATTGAGGTAAATGGCGACCTGTACGGTTACTCGGCGCGCATGTGAGGGAACACAGAAAAAATGAACCACCTGAAAAGTCTTTGTCTTCTTACGGTTGCCGGCAGCAGCCTCGTTGCCGGAACCGCTGCCGCGCAAGGGCAGGGCGCCGACAATTATTACAGCAGAAACAAGTATGAAGCGGTCAAAGACCGCCAGCAGCCGGCATTCGATCCGGAGCCCATTCGACTGGGGACTTTCCTTGTCGACGCGACCGGCCTGGTTGGTGTGACCTACAATTCCAACGTCTACGCTCAGAACAACAACGAGGAATCCGATGTGATCGTCCGGATCGGCGGCGAAGTTGTCGGGCGGACGAACTGGGCGGTTCACGAAGTTGGCTTCGACGTGTCTGCCTATCAGAACGAATATCTGGACCTGTCCGATGAGTCGGCGCCGACGTTTCATGCCGGTCTTCGCGGCCGCCTGGATGTGACCCGCGACTTCTCGCTGGGCGCTCGTGTGTTCGCCGATAAAGCCGTGGAACAGCGCTATGAGCCGGCCGGCCTTGGCGGCCTGGAAAAGCCGATCGAGTACACGGTGGCGGGCGGCGAAGTCAGCGCCGACTACACCAATGACCGGTTCCGCTGGAATAACGCGGTCGGTGTGACGTCCTATGACTATAAAGACGGCCGGATCATCGGCACCGGCGCGGAAGCCGATCAGGATTTCCGTGACCGCGATAACACCTACGCCCGGACCCGTCTGTCCTACGCCATTTCACCGGATCTGGCGGTCTACACGCAGGGCACGGTTCACGACGAAGCCTACAACTCGACGCAAATCGTCGGCGGTTTGCCGCGCAAGCGTGACTCCGAAGGCTACACGGTTGCAGCCGGTGTCGATTTTGAGCTTCAATCCCTGATCCGCGGTGATGTGGCGGTCGGCTATCTCAACGAAGACAAGAAGGACGACTATTTCGCGGACGTCGACGGCCTGTCGCTTGATGCACGCATCCAGTGGTTCCCGTCGCGCCTGACCACGGTTACCTTCCTCGGCAGCCGCCGGGTTTCGGACACTGGCGTCTTCACGTCGCCGAGCGCCCTGGCCACGACCTATCGCGCCGAAGTCGATCACGAGCTTCGCCGGAACCTTATCCTGTCCGCTCATGCCGGGTTCACCGACTATGACTATCAGGAAATCGACCGGACCGACGAGATGTCGAACATCGGTGTGGCCGCGAAGTACAAGATGAACAAGCGCCTGCACGTTGATCTCTTCGCGCGGCACCTGGCCTGGGATTCCAGCGGTGCCGACGTGGCGTTTGTCCCGTCTTACGGAATCAATCTGATCGGGGTGGAGCTTCGCTTCCATCCCTAAGCAAGGGCGGACCTGTCCGCTTCTCCTGCTCACTCTAATTTTGGTGTGGTGTTTTGACCAAGAGTTTCAGCTTCGAGCTACCTTCCCAGATGACCGGCCATGACGGGCCGTCGGGCGAGGAAACATCTTTTGACCTGAAATCTCTGATCGGCATGGTCTATCGCCGGTTCTGGCTGATCGTGACCGGTTTCCTGGTCGTCTTTCTGGCAGTGGCCTATATCACCTTCACTGCGACGCCGGTTTTCAAGGCTTCGACGACGATCCAGCTGGGGTCCAACCAGGAGAACGTCATCGACCTTGGCAGCGTGCTTGGCGGCATCGTTGCCAACACGGCAGCGATCGACACCGAAGTGATGGTCATCAGCTCCAAATCCCTTCTGACGAAGGTGGCAGAGCGCCAGAAGCTGGTCGAAGATCCGGAGTTCAACTGGACCCTCGTGGAACAGAAACCCGGCCTGATTGATGGTCTGATCACGCCGATCAAGAAAAGCCTCGGCATGCGGACCGAGCGGGTCGATCCTTATGCCGGTCTCAGCGAAGAAGAACGCGAAGCCGCGATCCTTGAGGCGGTGGTCGAGGCCCTGTCAAACCGCGTGACGGTTTCCCGGGTCGGGACAACCTATCTTCTGAAGGTGACGGTGATGTCGACCTCTCCGGAGACGGCTGCCCGCCTTGCGAACGCGGTTGCGGATCAGTACCGGGTCCAGCAGCTGGATACCAAACTGGATGCAACCCGCCGTGCGACGGAGTGGCTGGGGGAGCGTGTCTCCGGGCTTCGCGATGAAGTGGCCGAGAAGGAAAAGCGCGTTGCCGTCTATCGCGCCGAGAACAATCTCGACACCGCGATGGGCACCACGCTGTCCGAACAGAAGATTGCCGATCTGACAAAGCAGAAGACTCAGCTTGATTTTGAACTCAGCCAGGCGCGGTCCCGCTATGAAAACATGCGCCGCCAGATCGATGCTGGCGAAGGGGTCGACGGCATCAGCGAAGTGCTTGATTCCGGGCTTGTTTCACGCCTCAAGGAGCAGCTGTCCGTTCTTCGCGGTCGGGTTGCTGAACTGGAAACGAAGCTGGGCCCTCAACACCCTGAACTGATCGGTGCGCGGAACGAAGTTCGTGACGTCGAGCGGCAGATGGCCGCCGAGGTCAATCGGATTGCCGACAACCTTGCGAGTGAAGTCGCTGCGAAACAAAGCCAGGTCAACGCAATCCAGAGCCGTATCAACCAGGCGAATGCCCAGCTGCGCGGCAACTCGATCGCCAGCGTGCGCCTGCGCGAGCTTGAGCGCGACGCCGAGACGAGCCGGGTTCTCTATGAGGAGTTCATTGCCCGTTCGAAGGAAACCAGCGTCCAGGATGACCTCGTCCAGGCGGATGCTGTCATCCTGTCTGCGGCGTCCGTGCCGAGCCAGCCGGCCGCACCGAAGAAGAAACTGAATCTGCTGATCGGCGCCGTGCTTGGCGCCGCAATCGGCGCCGCCATGGCGATCCTGGCTGAAATGTTCGATGCCAAGATCAGTTCGACTGAAGACATTGAGCGCAAGCTCGGTGTGACGTCGATCGGCTCCGTGCCGCTGATCCGTGCCTCCAGCCTGTTCGGGCTCGGCCAGACCAATCCGGCCGACTACCTGGTTGAGAACCCCTTATCAGCGTATGCGGAAAGCGTCCGATACTTACGCGCGGCCATTGCGTTCTCTGACCTGGACAGCGAGACGAAGACTGTGGCGATCACCTCGTCGCTGCCGGACGAAGGCAAAACCAGCCTGACGCTCAGCCTTGGCCGCATGTCGGCCATGTCCGGCTCGCGGACGATCGTCATCGACGGTGACTTCCGCCGCCGCCAGCTGACGGAAGCGGCAGGCATGTCGCCCGAGATTGGCTTCATCGAACACCTGTTCGGGGCCGGCCAGTTGTCGGACGCGATCCAGAAAGACAGCAAGACCATGCTGGACATCCTGCCGTTGTCCCAGTCTGGCCATACGCCGCATGACGTGTTCGGAACGCGCGCTTTCGATGACCTGCTCTCGCGCCTGCGCTCCATGTACGACCTGATCCTGATCGACACCGGTCCGCTTCTGCTCATGGCTGAAGCCCGCGTGGTGGCCGGCAAGGTCGACAAGACGATCCTGATGGTGCGCTGGCGCCATTCCACCCGCGCTGCCGTCAAGCAATCGCTCAGCCTGCTGCGTTCGTTCAATGCGGATGTGCTCGGCGCGACCCTCAACATGGTCGATCTCAACCGCCGTCGTCATCACCGTGATCCGGGCGCCAGCTACAAGGCTTACCGCAAGTACTACCAGATGGAGAGCAAGAAGTCCGTGTTCGGCTTCGATCTCAACGGTGGGGGCAAGCGGAAGAAAGGCGGCAAGGGCCCCGTGGCCATGCAGACGCCGCCTGAAAAGGCCAAGGGCACGATGGAAGAAGAAGTCCCTGTGGGATTTGAGTAGCCGGCACGAAGCGAGACGGTTCCATGTCAGGAGATGCGCGGATCGCGAAACCATCCATGGAGCGCGAGGCCGTGACGGGCTCGCGGCCACGGCGCGTCGCCTATTTCGGGCATGATGCCGGGGACGCTGCAATCCGCCGCCGTGTCCGGGCCTTTGCAGATGATGGCGTTTCCGTCACCGGTTTCATGATGCGCCGGGGCGATGCCTCTCCCACCGAATGGAAAAATGTTGACCTCGGACGCACGGCGGACGGCGCCTTTCTTCAGCGCATCCGGCAGGTCTTTGCTGGGGCCAGCAAGGCAGCAGCAAGGCGGGACGAACTGGCGGAAGCTGATGTGATCGTCGCGCGTAATCTTGATATGCTCGCCTGCGCTTTCCTGGCCAAACGCAAGGCAAAACTGGATACGCCGGTGATCTATGAGTCGCTGGACATTCACCGGCTCCTTTGCCGGCAGGACCCGATTGGCAAATCGCTGCGCTGGCTCGAAGGCCGTCTTCTGCGCCGGACGCGGGGGCTGATTGTCAGTTCTCCGGCATTCCTGCGAAATCATTTTGAGCGGTACTATCCCGGCCAGTTCCGGCCGTTCCTCGTAGAGAATCGACTCGCTGCCGGCGCCGAGTATGGACCGAGGCCTGTTCCGGAAATTCCAGCGAAGGGACGCCCGCTGCGTCTTGGCTGGGTCGGCGTGCTCCGGTGCCAGCGTTCGCTTGACCTGCTCTGCGCGCTGGCCGATCAGTTTCCGGAGACATTGGAAGTCCACCTTCATGGTGTGCCGGCGCGGAACGAAATTCCTGTCTTTGAGCCTGAAATCGCGAAACATGCGAACATGATCTATCATGGTCGCTACAAGTCACCCGAAGATCTGTCTGAGCTCTATTCTGGTCTCGATATGGTCTGGGCGGGGGACTTCATGGAGGCCGGATACAACTCCGTCTGGCTGTTGCCAAACCGGATTTACGAGGGCGGCTATTACTGTGTGCCCGCCATTGCACCCGCCGGGACGCAGACAGCCGAATGGGTCAGCCAGCGGCAGGGCGGGTTCATTGTCGAAGAACCGCTTGGTGACTCATTGCCCGGGCTTGTCGCGGGCCTGATCGACAATCCCCAGCCCATACTGGCGTGCGCCCGCGCGCTCGCGGCCTGTCCTGAAGATGACTTCGTCCAGCCTGTTGGCATGCTTTCGGATCTGGTAGATTCGGCGCTTGCGGAAGGCGGTGCGCCATGAACGTCATGTCCCGGAAAATGAAGGTGACCGAAGACACGACGCTGGTCTGGGCCAAGGTGTTCTCGGAAGACAAGAGTGCGCCGATCTGGTTCCAGTTCATTGTCACCGCCTGGTTCTTCGCGACCTATATCGACTTTCCAGCCGTGACAGCGGTCCGCTACCTGCTGGTGCTGGCGCTGTTCGCTGTGATCGCGCTGAAGAGTTCGACGGTCCTGCCGAACATTGTGCGCGCCTGGCCGCTCTTTGTGCTGCCGGCCTTCGCGACGTCTTCCATTCTATGGTCGCCTTATCCGTCTGAAGCGCTAAAGCAGGGCGTGTATTTCATCCTCACGCCGCTGTTCATCATCACGATCATCTCGGTGCTTGATGCCCGGCGGGCCATGCGATGTCTCATGTTTGCCGGCTGGATCACCTCTTTCATGGTGCTTGCGAAGTTCTCCTCGATCGACTCGGGCGGGCCTTATCCATCCAAGAATTACGTTGCCCTGCAGATGAACTTCATGATGCTGCTGTCTCTGGCGGCAGCTCTGAACAAGAGCGAATTGACATGGATCCGGCTGGCGGCACTGCCATTCATTCCGCTGGGGATCCTGTTCGTGGTCGCGGCCAACTCGGCAACCAACCTGGTTCTGGGCGGTGCCGGTATTATGGGCCTGATCGCCCTTCGCGTTCTCTGGGTTGATATCGGCGGTATCAAGAACGCTCGCAGCCTGCTGTTCCTGAGCGGTATTGTTTTCGTCTTTGCGATTTTGACGGTTGCCCTTGCCATGCCGGGCGAAGACTTCGTCGGCGACGTGTTGCAGGCCCTGGGCAAGGACGGAACGTTGAGCGGGCGCACCGAAATCTGGGCGGCCGGCCGTGTTGTGCAGGACCAGAACCCGCTCTTCGGCACCGGCCTTTCTGGCTTCTGGCAGCCGGACAACGGCGCCGCGCAATCGATCAACTATTATGACTTCAAGCCCTATGGCACCGTGCTGACCTTCCACAACTCCTACATGGAGGTACGGGTCCACCTCGGCTATATCGGCTGGGTGCTCTATATCGGCACATGGGTCTGGCAGGGACAGCGGGCGATCCGCAACTGGATGGTGTCTCGCGATCTGGAAGCGTCCGCGCTCCTGATGCTGCTCCTGCTTGTCTTCATCACCACTTTTACTGAGTCCACGCCCTGGGGTGTCTTCAACACGCCGGTGAATATCATGCTGTTGGCGTCCACGGCGGCCTTCAGTTCCAACCGCCGAAAGTTCGAGGGCTACGTGCCGGTCAAGGTCAGTGAATCCAGCGTCAGGCCGGTCCGCTGACGCAGCTTGCCTGAAGCTCCTCCTGCCGTAGTGGGGAGGGGAGCTGCGCTTCCGAAAATGATCTCACATTGATATTGGCTTCCCGGGCCTCTGCAGGCTTGGTGTATGGTCAATCATAACCGGTTACTGGAAATTCCATTTAAAACAGGCCGGTGCCTGGTCCTTCGGGACTGCCGGTTATGCCGCTGCTGTCCAGGTGACAATTCAGTCAGCCGTACATGGCGCCAGTTCTAAACACATTGCTGCCACCTACTGGAACCAAATTCGGACATGAAACGTATAGACTTCAACGGGCATTTAACACGCCCTTAAGAGTTAGAGGCGTTGATGGGGTGTGATGAGTAACGCCACTTCATCCGTGTCAGGGAGCAGACCTGTGGTCGACATTGCAAATGCTTCAATTGCTCACCGTACCTGGGACACGGGCGCCAATGCCGAGCAGGAAACCTATGACAAGTGGCCGGTTTGGGCCCGTCTGGTGATCATTGTGGGCCTGAGCGCATTACTGTGGGCCGGCATCATCAGCGCCCTTGTTGCATTGTTCGGCTAGAGCGCTTCTGAAGTCAGACAACAAAAAAGCCCCGGTTTGACGCCGGGGCTTTTTGTTTTGCTGAATACTTCAGGTCTGAGGATCAGCGGGCGCCTTTTGAAAGCAGGACAGCAGGGACCGTGCGGAGCATGATCATGATGTCGCCGGTGAAGGTGCGGCTGATTGCGTATTTCACGTCCAGCTGAACGCGCTCTTCATAGGTCGTGTCGCTGCGGCCTTCGACCTGCCACAGCCCCGTCAGGCCCGGACGGACAGCACAATAGTCGCGATAGTATTCGCCATACTTGGCAATTTCGTTCTCGACGATCGGGCGCGGCCCGACGAGGGACATCTCACCGCGAATGATGTTGATCAGCTGCGGCAGCTCATCGATCGAGGTTTTGCGGATGAAGTGGCCCAGCGGCGTGATGCGCGGATCGTTCACGAGCTTCTGGGTCTCTTCCCATTCAGCGCGGGCTTCAGGGTCGGTTGCCAGGATCTCCTGCAGGCGCTCGTCAGCGTTGGCGACCATGGAGCGGAGCTTGTAGCAGCTGAAGGTGCGTCCGTTGCGGCCGTAACGCTTCTGGGCATAAACCGCCTTGCCACCGTCCTGCAGGCGGATGAGTGTGGCCACGACAAGCAGCAGAGGGAAGACGAACACCAGCGCGACGCTCGCAATAACGATGTCAGTAATACGCTTGGCGCTCGTACCGGTCTCATACTCCGTGCGATCATGTCGCGTGGAGGAGTATGCGGCGGTCTCCGCATGTCGTGATTGGTTACTTAATCTCAGACCCATAACTGTCCCCGGAACTCTACCAAGAGGTGCGCGAAATCTTCCCGGAATTTCCCGCACCCAGCCAACAAACGTTAACTTGGAGAACAGGAAAACCTTTATTTCATTTGGGGAGGTTTGCAATCTGTATACCGGGATTAGGCCAAATATTTGGGCCTTTTTCCCGAAATTCGCCTGACAGGAGAAGTAATTTTCAAGTAATCGGGGTCATGTGCGCATTTATTAACCAAAATACCTCGTTTTGAGGTGCATCGGGCTGATAATGTGTGCCAGGACAGGTCAGCCCCGTACCATTACGACACGAAAAAGAAAACGGCAGGAACCTGGGTTCCTGCCGTTCTGATTCGTGAGTCTGATGGATAAAAATCAGAATCTGCGTTCACCAATCCGGATCGTGTCGCCCGGGCTGACGACCGTGGAAGTTGTGAGCTCGATCGCCTGCTCTTCATTCGAATTCACGCTCTTGATGTAAACCACGTTTTTCCGGGCGCGATAGGTCCAGCCGCCCGCCGCAGCAACAGCATTCACGACAGTCAGGCCGGAATTGTAGGGGTATTCACCGGGGCGGTTCACTTCGCCGAGGATGTAGTAGGGGCGGTAGTTGATCACCTCGGCGCTCACGCGCGGGTTCAGGACATAATCGCCTTCGAGTTTCTCGACGATGCGGCTCTCCAGCTCAGGCGTGGTGAGTCCGAGGGCCTCGACCTGTCCGATGAGCGGCATGGAGATGGAGCCGGTGCCATCCACTTCAAATTGTCCGGACAGGTCCGGCTGCCCGAAGATCGTAATGCGCAGCTGGTCGCCATTGCCCAGAGTGTAGGCGCTAACTGCTTGCTGCTGCACCACTTGCTCTCCAGAGGGGCTGGGGCCAGAAGGGATCGCTGTCTCACAGGCGGCAACCAATAAAAGCAGGCTGCCCAGAGTGGCCATGAGAAGGGGGCGCAGGAAATTCATCGTCTCTATTCTCCCAGGTTTGGCGGTCCTGCCGCGTAGCAAGACCTATTCCAGAGTTTCAGGTCGAGAGGAAGGAAACTTCATCCCGGAACAGGCGCACGGCTGAAAGTTTTCCGCTGATGAAGGCCCCCGTATCCAGTCCAATCCGGCGATTGTCCCGGAAGACTGCATCGGTGGGGGTGTGCCCGTGAACCACGACCTGAGGAAACTGTTCGGGCGCATCCAGAAATTCTTCCCGAATCCACAACATGTCGCGCACGGTCTGTTTCTCGAGCTCTTCGCCCGGGCGCAGGCCGGCATGCACGAAAAGATAGTCCCCGGCGACGTGATAGTGCTGAAGCCCTTGGTAAAACTTCAGGTGATCTTCAGGCAGTCGGTTCCGGAACTCGGTCCAGACATTATCCCAGGCGCGCTGATAGGCCTGCATCGCTTCGTGAGACTGCATGGCTGCCCGGGCATTCGGGGGCGGCTGAAGACCATAGGAGTACAGCGTTTCAGCGCCGCCATAGCGAACCCATTGCTTCCCGAAATTCACATCATTGAGGAAACGCAGCAGCGCTTCCTCATGATTGCCCATCAGGAAGACCCGCTCGAATGCCTGAACCTTGTCGCTTTGCATGAAGTCGATCACGTCTTTCGACTGCAGGCCGCGATCAATATAATCTCCAAGAAATACAAGGACTCGCTTTGTACCTTCCGGCAGGGACTTTGAGTCCTCTTCGATCTGCTCGACCAGTTTTTTCAACAGGTCGCACCGGCCGTGAACGTCACCGATTGCATAAATGCACTGGCCGTCCGGTGCCCGTGTCTGGCGGGTCACCTCAACGGGTGCCGGTTCGCTTTCAGGCTCGGCCACTTCAAGTGAGGGCTTGCCGATGCCCCGGCGGATTCGCGCACGCAGAGAGGTTGCGGATCGCGTCAGCTTGCCGATCCGTTGCAGGAAGCTTTGCCGGGTTTGGTCGGACATTTTGCTCATCTGGGCGTCAGTATTAACAATTACTTATAGCGCTTTCTGGTCTTAAACCAATCGGGGCGGGAATTTCAGGGTTTCGAACCCGTCATCGCTTCTTTCAGAAAACCGGCTGCCCAGCTCATATGCATCGTGCCGGAAATCAGGCCGGCAAGAAGGCCGCAGATGGACCGTTTCCAGACAGCCACTGCGAGAGACGCGGCGGCCAGCACGCCGACATAGCCGGCGGGCAGGATGATGGCAGGCAGGAAGAAGGGCGAAAGAACAAACCCGCTGACGCTGGCCAGCAGGGCGAAAACCGGTAAAGCCTGGCGGATCTTCAGGCGTTGGCCGTGTTTACGCACATTCCGTGCGCGGCCCTTGCCATAATTGAAATACTGCTTCGCCACCCGGTGGACAGATCCACGGGGAATGTAACGGATGCGGATCCCGGCATCGAGAAAGATCTTGCCGCCAGCCTGGGCCACCCGTTCGTCATACTCCGCATCTTCATTGTGCGAGAAGGTTTCGTCATAGCCACCGACCTGACGATACATGGCGATGTCGAAACCGGCATGATGTCCATGATCGACATAGCCGGAGACCGTGCCGCCACGATGGGCAGACCCGCCCGAACCGAGCGGCGTATCCACGATCCAGGCATTTGCCCGTTCAAAACACGTGTCGCCGACGGCATCCATTGGGATGACGACAGATGCCGCGCCCGTTGCCTGAAGTGTCCGTGCGACGGAAAGAATGAATCCCGCCGGATAGATCGAGTGGGCATCGCATCGCACGATATAGCGTGTCTCAGGTGTACTGATGCTCTGGACTGCCAGGTTCATCGCGGCTGCCTGCAGCCGTTTCGGGTTGTGAATCACCTGCAGGTTCGGGAATTCCGACTTCATGCGCTCGACAATGGCGACGGTTCCGTCGGTGCTGCCGCCATCTGCCACGACGAGCGGCACCTGGCGAAGTTGCGGGCTGCCCGCCATGAGAGAGCGGATACATGTTTCAATGTGGCGCTCTTCGTTCAGAGCCGGAATGACAGCCAGAATCGCGCCGGGCACCGGTTCCGGTGCGTTGTTGTTATCGATTTGAGCCATTGCATGCGCACTCATGGCGACCTCTGGTAACAGTTTTCCCCTGATGGGGGAGCAAATTCCATTCCACACCGCTGCGCTTTGCGGACAAAAGGCATACCCAACGTCAATCTTGCCGCGCTGGCCGAACCCCATATGGTGGGCTGAAACAGGAGGAGATGCTCAAAATGATTGGCGTTGTGGCGAAACTGACGATCCAGCCGGACAAAGAGTCTGAATTCGAGCAGGTCGGCAAGGACCTTATGGCCAAGGTCAAGGCGAACGAACCGGGCTGCCTGACCTATCAGCTCTACAAGTCCAAGAAGGACGCGCACGTCTATATCTTCATGGAGCAGTACGCTTCCGAGGAAGCCTTCAAGGCACACGGCCAGAGCGACTATTTCAAGGCTGCTGGTCCGGCGATCGGTGCTTGCCTCGCCGGTGCGCCCGAAATCCAGTATTACGACATCGTGGAATAGGAGGCCGCCATGGACCTCGCCTTCACGCCGGAAGACCGTGCGTTCCAGAAAGAAGTTCGTGACTGGATCGCCGAAAACTACACACCGGACCTGCGCGCCAAGAGTGCTGCGTCCAAGAACGGGTATCTCGACAAGGAAGGCCAGGTTGCCTGGCAGAAAAAGCTCTACGAGAAAGGCTGGGTCGCTCCGAACTGGCCGGTAGAGTTTGGCGGCCCGGGCCTGTCGGCTTCTGAGCGCTACATCCTGAACATGGAGCTTTCATCTGCGGGAACGCCGCCCGTAAGCCCCATGGGTATCTCCATGGTTGCGCCGGTGATCATGGCGTTTGGCTCTGACGAGCAGAAGAAGAAATACCTGCCGCCAATCCTGCGTTCAGACGTCTGGTGGTGCCAGGGCTATTCTGAGCCGGGGGCTGGATCCGATCTCGCCTCTCTTCAGATGAGCGCTGTGCGTGATGGCGACGACTATGTGCTGAACGGGTCGAAGATCTGGACGACCCATGCCCAGTGGGCAGACATGATCTTCTGCCTGGTGCGGACCTCGCGGGAAGGGAAGCATCAGGAAGGCATCAGCTTTATCATCTTCCCGATGACGCTGCCCGGCATCAAGATTTCGCCGCTGCCGACTCTCGATGGGCCCGCTGAAGGCGCTCAGGAAATCAATCAGGTTTTCTTTGAAGACGTTCGTGTGCCGATTGCCGAAGCGCTGGTTGGCGAAGAGAACAAGGGCTGGACCTACGCGAAGTACCTGCTTCAGTTCGAGCGCGGCAATGCCTATGCGCCGGGGCTGCGTGCCATGCTCAACAAGGCGCGTAAAATCGCCAGCGTCGAGGAAGCCGATGGGGAAGCACTGATCCGGGATACGGATTTCGCCCGGAAAATGGCGCAGCTGGAGATCAAGATCGATAGCCTGGACGCAACGGAGCAGCGGATCTTCTCGGCGCTGTCCGCCGGGCAGGCCGTCGGACCGGAAAGCTCCATGCTGAAATGCGCGGGCTCGGAAACCCAGCAGGCAATCACGGAACTCGTCGTCGAGGCCGCCGGCACCTACGGCGCGCCTTTCGTGCGGGACAATTTCGCGCTTGCGCGCGAAGGGGCGAATGCAGACCTGCCGTTTCCTTCTTATTCGGTGACCGCGGTCCCCAGCTATCTCAACTATCGCAAAACCTCCATCTATGCCGGTTCCAATGAAATCCAGCGGAACATCATGGCGAAGATGGTGCTCGGCCTCTGACGGCTGGCGATGACGGACGCTGCAACCGCGAAGGTCTCCGGGCCGAGCCTGCCGACCCGTTTAGCATTCGGGTTTGGCGGCGCCGCTGAGGGGATCAAGAACAACGGGTTCGAATACTTCCTGTTGTTCTTCTACAGCCAGATCCTCGGTGTCCCCGCGGCGATGGTCTTTCTGGCGCTGATGATTGCGCTGGTGGTTGACGCATTGTCGGACCCGATTGTTGGCTATTGGTCGGACAATCTGCGCACGCGCATCGGGCGGCGGCACCCGTTCATGTACGCAGCGCTCTTGCCGGTCGGGCTCACCTATTATCTGGCCTGGAACCCGCCTGAAGGCTTGTCGCCAAACGGGTTGTTCATCTGGCTGCTGGTCCTCACCATTAGTGTCCGGTTGTCTTTCACGATGTACGAAGTGCCCAGTACGGCGCTTGTTCCGGAACTGACGCCCGAATACGACGCCCGTACCAGCTTGATGTCCTACCGGTACTTCTTTGCCTGGGTCGGAGGCCTGTCGATCCAGATATTCCTGCTCTTCTTCCTGTTGAAGCCCAGCGAGCAGAACCCCTCCGGCTATTTTCATATTCCAGGCTGGCATCTCTACGGCCAGGTTGCCGCCGGGGTCATTCTGCTCGCGGCTGCTGTGTCGACCTTCGGGACGCATGCGCGCATTCCGCACCTCAAGGCCCCTCCGGCGCAACGGAATCTGACGCTCGGCAAGGTGTTTTCTGAAATCTTCGAGACGATTTCGAATCCGTCTTTCAGGGCCTTGTTCCTGGCCACGCTGTTCGGCCTGCTGGCCTCCGGCGTTTCGGCTTCGCTGAACCAGTACATCAATGGATATTTTTGGGGCTTTACGACAACCCAGACCGCAGGGCTGACTGTCGCCGTCTACATCTCCGCAGTACTGGCCCTGATCATCGCACCGATTGCCGGCCGGGTGTTCGGCAAGAAGCGTGCGGCGCTTTCAATCGGCGTGCTGGCATTCACCATCGCGCCAGCGCCGGTCTTTGCCCGGCTGATCGGGATCATGCCGCCGAATGGCTCGGACGCGCTCTATAACATCGTGCTGACCGTCACGATCTTCGACCTCGCCCTCATCATCGCGACTCAGATGCTGATGGGCTCGATGGTTGCTGACATCGTCGAGGATAGCGAGGTTCAGACAGGCCGGCGCTCTGAAGGCATTTTCTATGCAGGCATCAGCTTCATCCGGAAGCTGGCGCAGGCATCCGGAGTCTTTGTGGCGACTCTCGTTCTGACCTTCGCAGGCATCCAGGAGGGCGCCCAGCCAGACAAGGTGACGGACAGTTCGCTCACATCGCTCGGCTGGGGATATGCGGTGACCTTGCTGGCGGCGTGGACGCTGATGATGTTCTGCGTGAGCTTTTACCGGATCAGCCGAGAGACACACGAAAACAATCTCGCGGCCATCGCAGCGAAGGCGGCTGAAGAGGCAAGTCACTGAATTCCTGACTGAATTGTCATGAACCGCCGAATTGCCACTCCCTTGGCGCCGCAATAGAGCCATAGACATGATACACGCTCTTCGCATGACAAGACATGTTTCAAAGTTCCTGGCGGTGGCCGGGCTTTGCGTGGTGGCCCTTCTGGTGCTGGCGGTCTCACCCCTGATGGCCAACGCCCAGCGATTACCGGAGACGCGATCCGAGATAGATCTGACCTTTGCGCCGCTGGTGAAGGAAGTCTCACCGGCCGTGGTGAACGTCTTCACCCAGAAAACGGTGAAGACAGGCGTCACGCCGATGGAGATGCTTCTCTATGGCCGCGCCGCGCCGCAGAGCCGGGTTCAGAATTCCCTCGGGTCCGGAGTGATCGTGCGGGAAGACGGTGTGATCGTCACGAACAATCACGTGGTTGAAGGCGCCGACTCCTTCCGGGTCGTGCTGAGCGACCGGCGGGAATATCCGGCCGAACTCGTTCTGAATGATGAGCGGACAGATCTGGCGGTTCTGAAGATTGACACTGGTGGCGATAAGCTACCGGTTCTCCATTATGCCGACACGCGCGAAGCGCAGGTAGGGGATCTGGTCATGGCCATCGGCAACCCGTTCGGGGTCGGCCAGACGGTAACCAGCGGCATCATCTCCGCCACGGCCCGGACCGATGTCGGCATCTCCGATTATTCCTTCTTCATCCAGACCGACGCTGCCGTGAACCCTGGTAATTCGGGGGGCGCCCTGGTCGACATGAAAGGTCAGCTGGTCGGCGTGAACACGGCGATCTTCTCCCGCGGCGGCGGATCGAACGGGATCGGCTTTGCCATTCCGTCCGAAATGGTGAAGCGCGTCGTCGATGCCGCCATGAACGAGGGCACGTTTGTGCGCCCATGGCTTGGCCTTGCGGCGCAATCGGTGAGCTTTGACATGGCGAAAGCCCAGGGCCTGTCGCGCCCGATCGGCGTAATGGTCACCGAAGTCTACGATGGCGGCCCGGCGGACAAGGCAGGCCTGCGCCGCGGTGATCTGGTCACCGCCATCGACGGCCGGGAAGTCTTCGACGAAAAGGGCCTGAAATTCCTCGCGGCCATTCGAAATCCCGGCGAAAGGGCGCAGCTGAACGTTCTGCGTGGCGGCCGGAATGAGGTGATTGGCGTGAAGGTCGAACCGCCTCCCGGAGCGACAGAAGCGGACATCGTTCTGCTGGAAGGCGAGGACGTCTTCAATGGTGCTCGCGTCGTGGAGTTGTCACCTCGGCTCGCAGAAGAGAACGGGCTCGATCCATTCCAGAAAGGTTCCGGCATCTATGTCTACTCGGTCGCACGCCGCTCTATTGCGCGTAACTATTTCCGTCCGGGAGACGTTATCCGCTCTGTCAACGGAAAGAAGACGACGACCGTGAAAGACCTCGAAGCTGTCCTGCGCGACTCCGACCGAAGCTGGGACATCGAACTGGACCGCAACGGGCGGACCATTCGTGGGAAGGTCCGCCTCTAGCGCTGGATCAGTTGGCTTTCGGGTGCAGAACCACCGGAAGGTGGGTATATCCGAGGACGAAGTTCGACAGGACCCGTTCCGGTTCTCCGACGACTTCGACCTTTTCAAAGCGGTTCAGGATTTCTTCCCACAGGATGCGCAGTTGCATCTCGGCGACGCGGTTACCCATGCAGCGGTGAATTCCGAAGCCGAAGGAAACGTGACGCCGGGCGTTCTGGCGATCAATCAGGAATTCGTCCGGCCGTTCGATGGCTTCTTCATCGCGATTGCCTGAGGCGTACCACATCACCACCTTGTCACCCTTGCGGATCTTCTGTCCGCCGAGTTCGGTGTCCTCAGTTGCGATCCGGCGCATGTGGGCCAGAGGCGTCTGATAGCGGATGATCTCCGATACCATATTGGGGATGAGCGACGGGTCCGCTTTCAGCTTGTCGTATTGATCGGGGAATTTATTGAGGAAGTAGACCCCGCCCGAAATGGAATTCCGCGTGGTGTCATTTCCACCAACGATCAGCAGCATAAGATTGCCGAGCAGTTCGACTGGATTGTTGACCATGTCCTTCGTCTGCGGGTCATGGGCGAGCAGGGAAATGAAATCGAATTTCCGTGGCTGGGCTGCGCGCTGGTGCCAGAGTTCGGTGAAGCTGGCGAGGCACTCGTTGAGGTGCTGCATTCGCCATTCCATGTCGACTCCGGCAACGCCGACTGCATCGGACGTTGTTGCGACATCCGACCAGAAGGGCAGCTTGTGCCGGTCTTCAAACGGATAGTCGAACAGGGTGGCAAGCATTTGCGTCGTCAGTTCGATGGAGACCCGGTCTACCCAGTTGAATTCCTCGTTAACTGGCAGATCATCGAGAATATTGCAGACGCGCTGGCGGATCAGGTCCTCCAGTTCCGAAAGCTGGCTGGGCGCGACAGCGGGCTGCGCAGCCTTGCGCTGGATGTCATGAATCGGAGGATCCATCGCAATGAACATGGGCGGCTGGAAATCGTCAGACGGATCACCGATCACGATGCTGGGGACCGATGAGAACACTTTGTGGTTCGAATCAACGGCAATGATGTCGTTGTATTTCGTGACGGACCAATAGGCGCCGACCGCGCTTTCCGGACAATAATGGACAGGCGCTTCCTTGCGCAGCCGGCGAAAATATTCGCCCTGTTTGTTTTGCTGGAAAATTTCCGCTTTTGAAACGTCCAATCTTTCGAGCGGCAGGCTCCAGGGATCTGGTACTTCCACATCTATCGACTGCGCTGTGTCGGCCATATTTTCCTCCCAAACAGACGTTTTTCGCCCTTATGGGAAGCAGAGTACGTGCGAAGCCCGTATCTGGGAAGTTTTTATGCCGCGCCAATTGTTGTGCGGTGCAACAAGCGATCATGCCCGGCATACCCACCAGTGGCCATGTGCAGCAGGCAGCGATTGTCCCACATCAGCAGCATGTCGGGCTCCCATTTGTGCCTGTACTGGAACTCTGGCCGGGTCTGCCAGCGATAGAGTTCTGTTACCAGGTCCCAGCCTTCATCATGCTCCAGCCCGGCAATTCCCACGATGTAGCCGGCACAGCCGAAAATGGCCTTGCGGCCTGTTTCCGGATGCGTGCGGATGATGTCGTGGCGCTCCGTTGCGTCAGCATCCGCGGATGGGCGGATGTCCATGCTGCGTCCCTTGGCTTTGTCGTCATCGCCATACATGCCGACCGGAGAGTACGCGTTTCGGGCCGAGTGAATGGCGTGACGCCCTTCGAGCTTTTGCCGCAACTCGTCCGGCATCTGCTCCAGCGCCATGTACTGATTGGCGAAAAGCGTATCACCGCCGCTGGGCGGGATCGTGATGCCGAACAGGCAGGTGCCGGCCGGCGGGCGCTTCTGGAAACTCCAGTCGGAGTGCCAGCTCTCGGCAAAGATCGGTGCCGTCTCGTCGGCTGCGCGTTTGACCGCGATGATGTGCGGATGTCCTTCGATCGGAGCAATGAATGGGTCATCCCCGAACGGCCCGAAGTATTGCGTAAATCGCTCCAGGTCCGAATTGGTCATCTTCTGGTCCGGGAAAGACAGGACCTGGTGGTCCAGCCAGGCCTTCCGGATGTCAGCGATCATGTCCGTATTCAGGGGCCGGGTCAGGTCCACACCGCGCACAGTGGCGCCGCAGGCCTGCCCGGAGGGGATAATCTCCAGGCTCATATGCGTTTCCTCCGGCGCCCACCTTACCACGGCGCGCCAGCTCGCCTAGAACACAAGCCATGAGTGACCTGTTTGAATCTGCCGGTTTGTCAGACGGAGCCCCGCGCCCCCTCGCAGACCGGCTGCGCCCTCAGAAGCTGTCCGACGTCGTCGGGCAGGACCATCTTGTCGGTCCGGATGGCACCCTGTCGCGGATGCTGCAGGCCAAACGCCTGTCGTCCATTATCTTCTGGGGGCCGCCTGGTGTCGGGAAAACAACGATTGCCCGGCTGCTGGCGCAGGAAACCGATCTCGAATTCGAAGCGATCAGCGCGATTTTCTCTGGTGTGAAGGATCTGCGGGCGGCTTTCGACCGGGCTGAAGGTCGCCGGAAGGTTGGCAAGGGTACGCTCCTGTTCGTCGATGAGATCCATCGTTTCAACAAGGCGCAGCAGGACGGATTTCTTCCCTTTGTCGAAAGCGGCGTTGTCACCCTGGTTGGTGCCACGACAGAAAACCCCAGCTTTGAAATCAACGGCGCGTTGCTTTCAAGATGCCAGGTGCTCGTGCTCAAGCGGCTGGAAGAGGCCGCATTGCTGGAGCTTGTCCGGCGCGCCGAAGCGCTGGAAGGCCGCGCCCTGCCCGTCGTGGAGGAGGCGGTGGCGCCGATCCTCGCCATGGCGGATGGGGATGGGCGCTACCTCCTGAATATTGTCGAGCAGATCTATGCGCTGGCCGGCCCGAAGACGGTGCTGAGCCTGCCGCAAGTGAGGTCCGGACTACAGAAGCGCGCCCCGGCCTACGACAAGACGGGGGATGGCCACTACAATCTGATCTCGGCCTTGCACAAGGCTGTCAGGGGATCCGATCCCGACGCGGCACTCTACTGGTTCGCGCGAATGATCGATGGCGGAGAGGACCCGCTCTACCTCGCCCGCCGCCTTGTCCGCATGGCGAGCGAAGATATTGGTCTGGCCGACCCAACGGCGCTGATGGTGACCAGCGAGGCAGCCCGGGCCTATGAGCGCATGGGGTCGCCGGAGGGAGAGCTGGCGCTCGCGCATGCGGTCATCCATCTCGCAACGGCGCCGAAGTCCAATGCAGCTTATGTCGCCTGGAAAGCCGCGCTCCGGTCGGCACGCGAGACTGGCAGCCTGATGCCCCCCAAGCACATTCTGAACGCACCGACCCAAATGATGAAAGATCAGGGCTATGGTGACGGTTACGCTTATGATCATGACACGGAGGAAGGTGTTTCGGGACAGAATTATTTCCCGGATGGCATGCCTCGACAAACATTTTACCAGCCCAGAGGCGAAGGACGCGAGAAGCCGATAGCCGAACGCCTCGCATGGATCGCCGGCATTCGGGAACGAAAGGGTGGCAAGTGACACGGAACCGTCCGGTCGAGAAGGTCAGTGCGGAGGACGCCGCTTTTGTGCGGGGGCTTGTGATCTTCGAAGACGACAAGGTCATCGTCTTTGACAAACCGTCAGGCCTCGCCGTTCAGGGCGGTGGGGGTGTCGAGCGGTCGCTGGATGGATTGCTGGCGGCATTCGCCAGATCCAACGGAAAACGTCCGCGCCTCGTACATCGCCTCGATAGGGGAACCTCGGGCGTGGTGATCACCGCACGGACCCAGCCGGCGGCTGCATTCCTGTCTGAAGAGTTTGCAGCCCGTCGGACCGAGAAAATCTATCTGGCCCTTGTGCGGGGTGTCCTGCCGCCCGCAGATAGCGGAATCCTGAAGACGCCACTGGTAAAAGTCGAAGAAGGCGGTCGGCCGCGTATGATCGCTTCAAAGCCTGACCGCAAAGGCTCGCAGGCTGCGACAACGCACTGGCAGATACTTGCCCGGAACGGAGATGCGGCGCTGGTGGAGGCGCGTCCGGAAACCGGCAGGATGCATCAGATCCGGGCGCACCTTTCCATGGCACGCATGCCAATACTTGGGGACTGGCTGTATGGCACGGGCGCTCAAAGCGCCCCGCGTCTCATGCTGCATGCCAGAAGACTGTCGATCCGGCACCCGGATGGAGACGAGATGCATTTTGAAGCGCCAATCCCGAAAGACTTCGCAGCGCTTGCAGCAGAACTGGGGCTTCAGTCCGGCTTGTAATAGCTGCGGTACCAATCGACGAAGGACTCAATGCCGCGCTGAACATCCGTTGTGGGGACATATCCGGTCAGAGCCTTAAGCAGGCTGACGTCGGCATAGGTCTGCTTCACGTCGCCCGGCTGCATGTCGAGCATGTTCTTGACGGCCTTTTTGCCAATGGCGCGTTCAATCGCTTCAATATAGTCCATCAAGCGGACGGGCGCAGCGTGGCCGATATTCACCAGCCGATATGGGGCGACCGGGCTCAGGGAGTCGTTTCGTGTGACCGGCTGTCCGGCAACGGGTGGTGTGTCGATCAGGCGGCGGATCGCTTCAACAAGGTCATCGATATAGGTGAAGTCGCGCATCAGGTCGCCATGATTGTAGACGTCTATCGGCTCACCCTTGAAGATACGGTTGGTGAAAAGGAAGAAGGCCATGTCCGGCCGGCCCCATGGTCCATACACGCTGAAGAAGCGGAGCAGGGTGGTCGGCGTGCCGTAGAGGTGGGAGTGGCTGTGCGCGATCAGTTCGCTGGACAGTTTGGAGGCGGCATAAATCGTCAGCGGGTGCGGCGCCGGATCCGTCTCTTCGAACGGGAACTTCTGGTTCGCGCCGTATGCGGACGAAGTGGACGCAAGAACCAGGTGCTTGGTTTCGTGCTGCCGGGCGAGTTCGATCACATTGAACGACCCGACAATGTTTGAGGAGATATATTCGCGGGGGTGTTCCAGACTGTAGCGGACACCGGCTTGCGCCGCGAGGTGGACGACAACATCCGGCATGCTGTCGCGAAAGGCTTCCGTCATGGCCGCCTCATCTTCCACTTTCACTTCGTGCATTCGGAAGTTGTCGTAGGCGTCCAGCCTTTTTACCCGGTCGCGCTTCAGCGAAACATCATAATAGGCGGAGAAACAGTCGACGCCCGTCACCTCGTGGCCTTCCTTCACGAGACGCAAGGACAATTCATTGCCGATGAAGCCGGCTGCGCCGGTGACGAGAACTTTCATACCTGTGACCTGTTTTGCCTTCCGGGCTATATGATCGCCGTCATCCGTACAAGCACGTGAAGCCGTAACCAAGAAAGGCCTTCCGATGCTTCGAAAGGCCTTTACAATTCAGAAATGGGCTGGCGCCGCGGCTTACCGCTCGCGGATGCGCGGCCCCATGGCCTGCGCTTCGCCGGAGCTGAGGGCTCGGGCCGTGGCCAGTTCCTCCAGCAGGACCTGAACCCGCTTGTCGTCTGTCAGGCTGGAAATGGCAGCCATCGACTCGGCGGTTTCCGCAGATGCGCCGAACAGGCTTTCCAGGGCTTCGAAGCCGGACTTGCGGTGCGGGTAGTAGATCAGGCGCGGTGTCGTGTCCGCGTCGATGCCTGCCAGTTCCTTCGCTTTGGCAATCGCGTCAGTATAGGATCCGATCTCGTCGACCAGGCCGCGTTCGAGGGCGTCTTCGCCGCTCCAGACGTGACCTCTGGCAACCTCGTTCACTTCGTCGAAGGTCATGCCGCGGCCTTCAGCGACGATGCCGACGAAACGGTCATATCCGCGTTTGAGCGATGCTTTGACCTCGGCCTCCTGTTCGGGAGTGAACCGGTCCATGCCGTATGCATCGGCAAATTCGCCGCCGACCGAGATCGTGTCGAACGTGATACCCAGCTTGTTGAAGCCGCCGGCGAGGGCGAACTTGCCGCCGAAGATACCGATGGAGCCGGTGATCGTGGAGCGGTTGGCGACGATATAGTCGGCGCCTGCCGAGACGTAGTATCCGCCCGAAGCCGCCAGTGAGCCCATGGAGACCACGACCGGCTTGCCGTCTGCCTGAACCCGTTCAATGGCGTTCCAGATCTGGTCAGAAGCGGTCGGGGAACCTCCGGGGCTGTCGACGCGGAACACGATGGCTTTCACCTTGTCGTTCTTGCCGGCATCGAGAATGGCCCGGGCGACCGTGTCCGAAGCGAACGCCGGTGCGGATTCGAAGGGGGAGCCACCATTGGCGCTTCCAGTCACAACCGCGCCTTCTCCGCCGACAATGGCGATTGCCGGCGCCTTCAGCGGAAGGGAAGGCGGGGTGTAGCTGGCGAGGTCCATGAACTCGGCGCCTTTTCCTGCCTTTTCCTTTGCGGCCTCTTCGGCTTCTTCGGGATAGCCTTCCTTGTCCATCAGCTTGTTGGCGATGGCCTGCTCTGACGTCATCGGACCGCTTTCCAGAAGCGCTTTGACATCCGCAACCGACAGGTCGCGATCTGCTGCAATGTCATCCAGCGACTGCGTCCAGAGGGATTCGGCCAGCTGGGTCATCGCTTCGCGGTGAGGCTCAGTGTAGCTGGTCTCATTATAGGAGTTTGGCGCATTCTTGTATTCGTAGAAGGGATAGATTTCCGGGGTGACGTCGATCTTGTCGAACAGGCCCTTGAGGAATTCCGTCTCGAACGTCACGCCAGCCGCGAAGACTTCGGAGCCAGGCTGGATCCAGACTTCATCCGCCGGTGTGATCGAGCGCAGGGCTGACGGGCCGCCAACACCAAAGGCACCTTGCGTATGCGCAATCACGAACTTTCCGGAGTCTCGGAAACTGAGCAGCGCTTCACGCAATTCTTCTGCGCGGGAACTCCCAATGCCGACTGTCGCGCCTCTCAGATAGAGGCCTTTCACCGAGTCGTCAGTTTCAGCTGCCTGAAGTTTGGTCAAAAGGTCTACAAAACCGGGCGTTTCTGAAAAAGCTGCAAATCCGCTGACAGGGGCCTGATCCGTGTATTCGGCGTTCAGGTCGAGCGAGAGAATGATGTTGTCCGGTGCATCGGGTGCAGAGGACGCTGCGCTGAAAATGATTCCGACGAAGAAGATCGCCATCAGGATCAGGAAGATGAACATGGCGACGAGGGCACCTGCCATCGACAGGAAAAAAGTTTTCATTGGGGTGTGGTCTCCGGTTCTGACCAATGTGCGATATTACGCTGATATTGTCGATTATCGATAAAATGTAAAGGTCAGGCTCTGCTGAGAGGCGAAATTTGCAGCAAATCACACATATAGAGAAAGAACTGCTGGAAAGCGGTGCGAACGGGTGTTGCCAGCGATACAAAGAGTGGCTATCTCGGCGCCTCCGTTGGGGTGTCGCCAAGTGGTAAGGCACCGGTTTTTGGTACCGGCATTCCCAGGTTCGAATCCTGGCACCCCAG
>MDTG01447418.1_pt1 | contig 28170 bp, 22 predicted proteins | sample 811421 | NCBI WGS metagenome assembly MDTG01 (sample SAMN05326645, study PRJNA326480) | marine metagenome | isolation source: seawater | place: Pacific Ocean: South East | collected 2011
AAACCGGAAACTTGACCTCAACCTCAGATCCGAAACATACATAAAAGGCGGGTCAGTTCTCGGCGGAAATCCCGGGTCACTTCTCAACGAAAATCAACACATAGAGGTCCTTCTCGACGTTCTGCGCCTGCGTTTCGAGATGCGCGGCGACCGTCTCGAAGAGAGCACGGCGGTCGTCGACGCTCGATCGCAGGACTTCAATGAACGTCTTCAGCATGATCGCCCTTCGTGCGTTCGATGTCCGGCGCATTCTCGCTGTGATCCTCGGCGAGCCGGCGCGTGATCGTCTCGATCAGTGGATACATCCATGCCGGGACCGCGCGGAAGTTCTCGCGCAGATCATCCGCGACCTTCTCGCGGTTCGGATCGCGCGACAGATGCCGAACGATGCCGTTCACGGCGGCGTCGAGGCTCGCCTTCTCATCCCGAAACCATGTCAGCGCCTGGACGACGCGCATGGCTGGCCGCCCGGCCCAGAACGCCGTCTTCGCCGCGACGCGTTTGAAGTCGAGCTTGTAGATGACCGGCTTCGTCACCTTCGCATCGCCGGCGCTCGCCTCGATCTCGATCGTCCGGGGATAGGTGTCGGCATAGATCGTCGAGCGCGCCGGTACGGCCGTCGTCAGGCCGAGATCGTTCGCCGCGGTCATGCCGTCGATGAGGACGCGCAGCTTGTCGCGCCGGGCAATGGCGTCGATGAAGGAGGCGCGAGGCGGAAACACCATCTTGCCGGTCAGCTTGCTGACGCCGGGCTTGTCGTAAAGGCCGCGATAGGGCCGGCGGATGTCGCCGCGCAGAGTCAGCCGCTGCAGCGCCTTCTCGACGGCGTTCGGCGTCCCGATGTCGAGGAAATCGGCGCGCGACCACACCCCGGCCGGCGCCGCCTGGGCGATCCGGGCATGGATGCGGTCGAGGGTGTCGGACGTCGGGTCGGGCATTGGCCCCTCAGTTCTGTCCGAAGATTATATCTAAACTTTGGTCAGTAGCAATCTGGAACTCGCTCTGTCCAGAATTTGTATTCAAACTTTGGTCAGTAGAAGGCCGCTTGCCCCTCCTTCTCCTTCCGGACGACCCCTCGCAGGACGATTCAGACGAGTCTGATTGACTCTCTAGGACGACAAGAACAAACATAGAACATATCAGATGCAGAGAGCGTTGCAAAGGACATGAGTACGTCCGCCCCCCGATCAGTCGTGTCCGAGCTCCAGGCACGCATCGCCCGGCTCGAGGGCAGGACCGCGCAGCAGCGCGCGGTCCTGCCCTTCGGCGTGGCGGCGATCGACCGGGTTCTTCCGGAAGGAGGGTTGCTGCGCGGTGCGCTGCATGAGGTCGCCGGAGGCGGCAACGGCGCAGTGGACGGCGCGGCCGCCGCCCTGTTCGCCGCCGGCGTCGCGGCGCGCAGCGGCGGCAAGGTGCTGTGGTGCGTGACGCGCATGGATCTGTTCGCGCCGGCGCTCGCCCAGGCCGGTCTCGCGCCTGGCCGCGTCGTCTATGTCGAGTGCGGCGACGAGAAGGCCCTGCTCGCCTGTTTCGAGGAAGGGCTACGGCATCCCGGATTGGGCGCCGTCGTCGCCGAGGTGTCGCGCCTCTCCATGACCGCCTCGCGCCGGCTCCAGCTCGCGGCCGAGGCCTCCGGCACGCTCGGCCTCGCGGTCCGGCGCTGGCGCCGACAGACCGAGGCGGCGGATTTCGGCATGCCGACCGCGGCCACCACGCGATGGCGCGTGTCGGCCCTGCCGTCGGCGCCGCTCCCGGTCCCCGGCGTCGGGCGACCGCGCTGGCTGCTCGAGCTCATCCGATCGCGCGCCGGAGAACGCGCGGATTTCGTTGTGGAGGCGTGTGATGACCAGGGTCGTCTCGCTCTTCCTTCCAACCTGGCCGACGGACAGGGTGCGAAGGATGTTGGGCGACGCCGCGCCTCCGCCTGAGACGCCGCTCGTCCTTGTCGGCCGTGAGGGTCGCCGACGTGAGATCCTGGCCGCCGATGCGGCCGCGCAGCGCGCGGGCCTGCGCATCGGCATGGCCGCCAGCAAGGCGCAGGCGCTGGTGCGGGATCTCGTCATGCGCGACGCCGAGCCGGACGCGGACCTCGCCGCGCTCGACCGGCTCGCGCTCTGGGCGCTGCGCCGCTATTCGCCGATTGTCGCGGCAAACCCGCCCGACGGCCTCGTGATCGAAGCGACCGGCGCCACCCATCTTCACGGCGGCGAGACCGCCATGCTCGCCGACATGGTGGCGCGGCTGAAAGCTGCCGGCCTGTCCGCGCGCGCGGCGATGGCCGACACCTGGGGCGCGGCGCATGCGCTCGCGCGCTTCGCCGCACAGCCGACGCTCGTCGTTCCCGCCGGGGAGAGCGCCGCAGCGATCATGTCCCTGCCGATCGCGGCATTGCGGCTGCCGGCCACGACCGTCGACAGCCTGCGCCGGCTTGGCCTCGACCATATCGGCGATCTCGAGCGCACCCCGCGCGCGCCGCTCGCGCTGCGCTTCGGGTCCGACATCGGCCGCCGCCTCGACCAGGCGATGCGCCGTCTCAGCGAGCCGATCGACCCGATCCGTCCCGCCGAGATCGCCGAGGTGCGGCGTCAATTTCCCGAGCCGATCTCAGCGGCCGAGACGATCGCCCGCTACATCGCCAAGCTGGTGAGCGAGCTTTGCATCCTGCTCGAGGCGCGCGGGCAGGGCGCCCGGCGCCTCGACCTTCTCTGTCACCGCGTCGATGCGCGGATGGTGGCGGTCCGCGTCGGCACGGCCTTGCCGGTGCGCGACGCCAGGCGCCTGACGCGGCTCCTCACCGACAAGATCGAGACCATTGATCCCGGCTTCGGCATCGAGCTGATGCGGCTTGCCGCGACGATCGCCGAGCCCTTGGACGCGAAGCAGATCATCTCCGATCTCGCCGCGCCGCCGGAGGCGGACATCAGCGACCTGATCGACACGCTGTCCAATCGCATCGGCGGCGAACGGCTCTATCGCATCGTGCCCCTTCAAAGCGACGTGCCGGAACGATCGGTCGCGCGCGCGTCGCCGGCGTCGCCGGACGCCGGCGCATCCTGGTCAGGATCGTGGCCGCGCCCGGTGCGGCTCCTTGCCTCGCCCGAGCCGATCGAGACCGTGGCGCTTCTGCCCGATCATCCGCCCGTGACATTCGTTTGGCGCGGCATGCGCCGGCGCGTGCGGCGCGCCGATGGGCCCGAGCGGATCTTCGAGGAATGGTGGCGCAGCGACGCCGAGCTCGACGCCGTGCGTGATTACTTCCGCGTCGAGGACGAGCAGGGCGAGCGGTTCTGGATTTATCGCGCCGGCGACGGCGAGCATGGCGAGACCGGCTCGCAGCGCTGGTATCTGCACGGAATCTTCGGATGAGCGGCCCGCGCTATGTCGAGCTGCAGGCGACCTCGCACTTCTCGTTTCTACGAGGCGCGAGCAGCGCCGAAGAATTGTTCGCGCAGGCGGCCATGCTCGGCATCGAGGCGCTCGGCATCGTCGACCGCAATTCCTTGGCCGGCATCGTCCGCGCCCATGAGGCCGCCAAGGTGACGGGCGTGCGCCTGATCGTCGGCTGCCGCCTCGACCTCGCCGACGGCTTCTCGCTGCTCGTTTATCCGACCGACCGCGCGGCCTATGCGCGGCTCTGCCGTCTGCTGTCGGAAGGCAAGCGCCGCGCCGGCAAAGCGAAATGCCACCTCGAATGGCGCGATGTCGTCGCCTATGGCGAGGGCCTGATCGCCATCCTTCTCCCGGATGACGCCGACGCGCCCTGCGCCGAACGGCTGCGCCGCCTGCGCGAGGCGTTCGGCGATCGCGGTTACCTCGCCTTGACGCTGCGCCGCAGGCCCAACGACCAGCTCCGGCTGCACGAGCTGGCGAACCTCGCGGCGTCGCTGCGCGTCGATACCGTCGTGACCAATGACGTGCTGTTTCACGAACCTCGGCGTCGCATCATGCAGGATGTCGTCACCGCGATCCGCAATAACGTCACGATTGACGCACTCGGCTTCAGGCGTGAACGCCATGCCGATCGCTTCCTCAAACTGCCTGAAGAGATGCACCGGCTGTTTGCGCGCTATCCCGAGGCGCTCGCGCGTACGCTTGCGATCGCGAAGCGCTGCACCTTCTCAATGTCCGAGCTCGAATATCAATATCCGGAAGAGCGGACGATGCCGGACCTCACGCCGCAGGAGGCGCTGGAGAAGTTTACATGGGAGAGCGCCGCGGAGCGTTATCCCGAAGGCGTGCCCGACAGGGTGCGCAAGATCCTCGCGCATGAGCTGGCGCTGATCCGCACGCTCGATTACGCCCCGTATTTTCTCACCGTCAACGCAATCGTCCGCTTCGCCAGATCGAAGGGCATCCTGTGCCAGGGCCGCGGCTCGGCCGCCAATTCCGCCGTGTGCTACGTGCTCGGCATCACATCTATCGACCCGGATCGTAACGACCTGCTGTTCGAGCGGTTCGTCAGCGTCGAGCGCAAGGAGCCGCCCGACATCGACGTCGATTTCGAGCACGAACGACGCGAAGTGGTGATTCAATGGGTCTATGAGACCTACGGCCGCGACCGCGCGGCTTTGTGCTCGACAGTGATCCGCTACAGATCGAAAGGCGCGCTGCGCGACGTCGGCAAGGCGCTGGGCCTGACTGAGGACACCATCAAGATGCTGTCCGGCCAGGTCTGGGGCTGGTCGAGGACCGGCATCGAGGACAAGCACGCGGCCGACCTCAACATGAATCTCGGCGACCGGCGCCTTCGCCTCGCGCTCGAGCTGGCGCGCGCGCTGATCGGCACGCCGCGCCATCTCAGCCAGCACCCAGGCGGCTTCGTCCTAACGCGCGACAGGCTCGACGATCTCGTGCCGATCGAGCCCGCGGCGATGCCGGATAGGCAAGTCGTTGAGTGGGATAAGGATGACGTCGACGCCTTGCGCATGATGAAGATGGATTGTCTCGCGCTCGGCATGCTGTCCTGCATGAAGCGCGCCTTCGATCTTCTGGCGGAGCACAAGGGCGTCACGCTCGATCTCGCGACCATTCCCGCCGAGGACCCGCGCACCTACGCGATGATCCGCCGCGCCGACACGCTCGGCGTCTTCCAGATCGAGAGCCGGGCGCAGATGAGCATGTTGCCGAGGCTGAAGCCGCGCACCTTCTACGATCTCGTCATCGAGGTCGCGATCGTGCGGCCGGGACCGATCCAGGGCGACATGGTCCATCCGTACCTGCGCCGGCGCGAGGGCAAGGAGGACGTCGTCTATCCGACGCCGGAGCTCGAAGCGGTTCTCGGCAAGACCTTGGGAGTGCCGCTGTTTCAGGAACAGGCGATGCGGATCGCGATCACGGCGGCCGGCTTCACGCCCGGCGAAGCCGATCAGCTTCGCCGCAGCATGGCCACGTTCAAACACACGGGCGGCGTCTCGGCCTTCAAGGACAAATTGGTCAACGGCATGATCGACAATGGCTACGCCCGCGATTTCGCCGAGAAGACGTTCTCGCAGCTCGAGGGCTTTGGGAGTTACGGCTTTCCTGAAAGCCATGCCGCTTCGTTCGCCTTGCTGGCTTACGCGTCGTCCTGGATGAAATGCCATCATGCGGATGTCTTCTGCGCGGCCCTGCTCAATGCCCAGCCGATGGGATTCTATGCGCCGGCGCAAATCGTTCGCGATGCGCGCGATCACGGCGTCGAGGTACGCCCCGTCGACGTCAACCGATCCCGATGGGATTGCACGCTGGAGCCGACCGAGCATGAGGACCGCTTCGCAGTCAGACTCGGCATGCGCATGGTGCGCAGCCTGGCCAATGGCGACGCCGCGCAGATCATCGCCGCCCGTGCCGATCGGCCATTCTCGTCGGTCGACGATCTATGGCGCCGCGCCGCCGTGCCGGCTGCGGCGCTCGTTCACCTCGCCGACGCCGATGCGTTTCGGCCGGCCTTCGGTCTGCCGCGGCGCGATGCCATGTGGGCCATCAAGGCGTTGCGCGACGAACCGCTGCCGCTCTTCGCGGCCGCCGCGGCGCGCGAAGCGCGGACCGTGCCGGAGATCCACGAGCCGGCCGTCGCGTTACGCCCCATGAAGGCCGGCGGCGAGGTGGTCGAGGATTACGGCCATGTCGGCCTGACGCTACGCGCCCATCCGTTGTCGTTCCTGCGCGCCGATCTCGCGCGCCGGCGCATTGTCACTTGCACGGAGGCGATGGCGGGGCGCGACGGCCGCTGGCTCGAGGCTGCCGGGCTCGTCCTGGTGCGGCAAATGCCCGGCAGCGCCAAAGGCGTAATGTTTATCACGATCGAGGACGAGACCGGCATCGCCAATCTTGTCATCTGGCCGCAGGTCTTCGAGCAATACCGGCGCGTCGTGCTGTCGGCGGGTATGCTTTTGGTGCGCGGGCGAATTCAGCGGGAAGGGGAGGTGGTGCATCTCGTGGCGCGCCATCTGTCCGATCTATCGGGTGAGCTTGCCAGCGTCGGCGAGCGCGACGACGCATTTCCGCTGCCGCATGGCCGCGGCGACGAACTGCATCACGGCAGCCCCACGCCTGATCCGCGCGGCCTGCCGAAAGGCCCGCGGCCGCGCAACATCGTCGACCCGTACGGACACATCGACCAGATCAAGGTGAAGCCGCGGGATTTCAGATAAGCGGTGACAGCGTCGTGGACGGACAATCGGTCCGCTTCCGGCCAAGGCCGGCCAAGCGTGCGATAACAAAGCGCAGCGACTTTATTCCAATATCCGTACTGTGTAATCTAGCCGCTGGGGGAGGCGCGTGTGGAAGACCAAGCTGACATCTCAAAGACGTTGCCGGCGGATGAGCTGGCGGACCCAGAACAGCCGCCCGCCAACTCCGCCAAAATCCAGTACGGAAAAGTCATCCCGCCGCAGCAACAGATTCTGATCTACTCGCCGGAAGAATGGGAGACGTTCATACAGGAATGGGCGACCGGCAAGAAGACTGGTTACGCTAAGGTCGTCCGTCTCGCCGGCGCAACGGATATGGGTATCGATGTTGCCGGGCTGGAGGATGCGTCGGGTTTTTTTGGCATCTGGGATAACTTCCAATGCAAGCACTACGATTCCGCGCTGACACCAAGCGACGTCTTGCCAGAAATCGGGAAGATGCTCTGGCACTCATTTAATAAGGAGTTTTCACCCCCACGCGCATACTTTTTCATGGCGCCGAAAGGGTGCGGTATCAGCCTGCAAAAGCTGCTTCTGAAGCCGACCGCGCTCAAGGAGAAGCTATTCGAGAAATGGGGTGAATGGTGCGCAGGGAAAATAACATCAACCCAAACCATCCAGCTCCAAGGCGCCTTCCTGACCTATTGCGAGCAGTACGACTACAGCTCGTTCAGCTACAAGAATCCGCTCGAGGTCATCGACGAGCATAGACACACCCCCTACTTTTCCGCGAGGTTTGGCGGTGGGCTCGCAGCGCGGCCCGTACCAGGAAAGCCACCCGTCGTTCCCGCAGATGACGAGAGTCGCTATTTGCATCACCTCTTCGAAGCCTATGGCGACAACAAGAAGATGATGCTTACAAAGCTCGACGACCTCAGCTCATGGCCCGAGTTGACAAGCCACTATCACCGGCAACGCGAAAACTTTTACCAAGCCGAATCGCTGCGGAACTTTGCTCGCGATACAGTGCCCCCGGGCACCTTCGAATCGCTGCAAGACGAGGTGCATGCCGGTATCGTGGACATTGCCGAAGCGGTTCATGCGGACGGCCTCGCCTGCCTGACGGCCGTTACCCATGCTGCGACCATGTTGCCCCTGACCGAGAACGGCCTCATCAGCGTTGTGAAGATTCACGATCGACGCGGGATCTGTCACCAGCTCGCCAATGTGGATCGCCTCAAATGGAAGAAGTGACCGCTATCAGGCGGAGGGGCCTGCCTTTCAATAGCCCGCTTGAGACGGGCATCCGATCCGTTGGAGTGCTTGCGGCTCTGTTTCCGAAGGCATTCGACCTCCAGCGCATGGTCGCATTCGACTATCTCGTCGTACACACCGCCGACGTGGGAGGCCCGGCGAGCCTGCACCCGGAGCTGCCTCTTCGAAGTGCGGAGCTTCTGGTTAGGAGGGAACTTGTTGAGCGCGGCCTCCATCTGATGATGTCCAGAGAGCTGGTCGAGCGCGTCGTGGATAGCTCTGGCATCGTCTATCGCGCGGGTGAGATGGCGGAGGTTTTCCTCTCCACTCTAACCAGCGAGTATATGAACCTCTTGCAGCTTCGCGCTCAATGGGTGGCAGAAGTTTTTGGCGATATGGGCGACGATGACTTCCGGACCCTAATGCGCGAGAATTTCGACAAATGGGTTGAGCAGTTCCACGTCGTAGAGAAAAGTTCGGCGGGAGGTGCGTCTTGACAGCAGCAGCACTTGCCTTGCGACACTTGGCTTTTACCGGCCCGAATAAGTCAACAGCAGAGATCGAGTTTGGTGCCGGTCTCAATGTCATTTATGGCGCGTCCGAGACAGGCAAATCGTTCATTCTGGAATCGATCGACTTCATGCTCGGAGGTGGAGAAGACCTTCGCGATATACCTGAGCGCGTAGGCTACGATCGGGTATGGCTCGGCTTCGAGTCACCAGAAGGAAAGCCCTATACGCTTGCGCGCGCGGTGGTGGGCGGCAAGTACTCGCTCTTTGAAGGGCTGCATAAATCGATCCCGGCGGACCAAACACCGATCGTTCTCAACGGCAAGCATAATCCCCAGCGCAATAACAACGTCTCGATGTTTCTGCTTGGCCTTCTCGGGCTCTCCGGCAAACGCATTCAGAAGAATGCGCGCGGCGAGACCAACTCGCTGAGCTTTCGGAATCTTGTGCATCTTTGTGTAGTGCCCGAAGGGGACATCCAGAAGCGCGGTTCCCCGATCGAATCCGGTGACTACCTGACGCGGACACCAGAAATGTCTGTATTCAAGCTTCTCGTAACGGGGGTCGATGACAGCGCCGTGCAGGCTGTTGACGAGGATCGAACACGCGTTACGAGCAGGACGGCAAAGACCGAGATCATCAACGAATTGATCTCAAGCTATAAGGATAAGCTGACCAGCATCGTCGGTGAGGAAGACGACGTGGCCGAGTTGGAAGACCAGCTCGGCAGACTTGAGGATACTCTTGAGATTGAGAAGACCGGCCTACAGCAGCTCGAATTCGAGTTCAGAGAAATTGCGGCGCGGAGGCGCTCGTTTCGTGCCGCAATCGATGATGCAGATATTCGCCGCGCTGAAATTGAAGAGTTGCTCGCGCGCTTCGATCTGCTTTCCCAAAGCTACCAGTCGGACCTGCGCCGGCTCGCCGGCCTCAGGGAGGCGGGGTCGCTGTTAGGGGCATTAGCACCGGGGCGCTGTCCGCTTTGCGGCGCATTGGCTGAGCACCAAAATCCAGACGATGATAGTTGCGACGGCAACATCGAGGTCGTCGTTGCAGCGGCGGACGCAGAAGCGTCCAAAATTCAATTGCTTGCCAAAGAACTCGCCGAGACTGTCCAGCAGCTCAACGACGAAATTGCGTCAATTGAGGCATCGAAGCCGGGCCTGGAGCAACAGCTTACGGCTACCGATGCGGAGCTATTGCGCATCACCCCGACCCTGCAAGGTCAGCGGGCCACTTATTCCGAGATCACGGAGAAGCGTACGTCTGTGACTAATGCGCTTTCGCTGTTCCAGTCGATCTCCGACCTGGAGGAGCGAAAGGCCGAACTCGAGGAAGACGTGTCCGAGCCGCAAGCAGCGCCTGCACAGCCAGCGTCGGGTCTTTCAGAGTCAGTGTTGGATCTGTTCTCGGAGCAATTGCGCTTGCTCCTCAAGGCCTGGAATTTTCCGGAGACGGAGCGAGTGCATTTTGACCGATCTTCGAAAGACTTTGTGATCTCCGGGAAACCTCGAGGCAGTCGCGGCAAAGGTATGCGTGCCATCACGCACTCGGCGTTCAACGTCGCGCTTCTTGAGTTCACGCGGGACAACGACTTGCCGCACCCTGGATTTGTCGTGCTGGACACCCCGCTGCTAGCGTATCGCGAGCCTGAACACGACGAGGACGATCTGTCGGAAACTGACGTTCGCGACCATTTCTACGAGTATCTCTCAAAGCATGACGATCGGCAGGTCATCATCTTGGAGAACGACACGCCGTCGAACGCTGTGCGCACTAGGTCTCAGACCACGTTCTTTACCAAGAACGAGCAACTCGGAAGATACGGCCTGTTTCCGCGGCCAGCGGTGAAGCGGACATAGGCAGCGTCGCTTCTAGGTGTTTCCCCACATGCTACGCATGCGCGCCTTCATGTCGATCGGCGTCCGCGTCGACCGTGCAGCAGCACTGGCCGCTTGAGCACGCGGCCAGTGGCGGCTCTGGAAATGCTTCGTGATGGCGTTCGGGATGAAGCGCGTGCGCTGCGCATAGACGTGGCGATCACCGAAGCTGCGCTGGCCATGCGTGAAGAAACGCTGCGGGACCATCAGATGAAGCTGATCCTTGGCCCGCGTCATGGCGACGTAGAGAAGCCGGCGTTCCTCCTCGATCTCCGGCGTCGAGCCGACGCCGAGGTCGGACGGAATGCACCCATCGACCACGTTGAGGACGAAGACTGACGACCATTCCTGGCCCTTGGCGGAATGAATGGTCGAGAGGATCAGATAATCCTCATCGAGCAGTGGCGGACCGGCCTGGTCGCTCGTCGCATCGGGCGGGTCGAGCGTCAGTTCGGTCAGGAAACGCTCGCGAGTCGGATAACTGGCTGCGATCTGCGCAAGCTGCGTAAGGTCGGCCTGCCTTTGTAGGGCGTCCTCGTAGCGTTGCTCCATGAAGGGCAGATACCAGCGGCAGGCGAGATCGAGCTCGGACGGCCATCCGGCTGCGCCGAGATGTAGCGCGCTCATCGTCTCGACGAACTTCTGCCAATGCGCGACCGCAGCAACCGGAGGGCGAAAGCCGTGCAGGCCGGTGGCCGCGCTGCCGCTAGCGGCGGTGCCGTCGAGAAGCTTAGCAGCCGTGCCCGGGCCGACGCCGGGCAGGAGCTGCGCCACACGAAACCCGGCGACGCGATCACGCAGATTGTGCGCCCAGCGCAGCACGGCGAGCACATCCTTGATGTGCGCCGCCTCGATAAACTTGAGGCCGCCGAATTTGACGAATGGAATGTTGCGACGGGTCAGCTCGACTTCGAGCGTCGCGCTGTGGCTCGACGTCCGGAACAGGACCGCCTGCGATTTGAGGCGCTGTCCGGCCTCGCGATTGGCGAGAATGTTTTCGACGATGTAGCCGGCCTGGGCATTGTCATCGGCGACGTTGACGAGCGCGGGCAGATCGGATGATGCGCGATAAGACCAGAGGTTCTTGGTGAAGCGCTCGGAGGCGAGATCAATCACCGCATTTGCCGCGGCAAGGATCGGCTGCGTCGAGCGATAATTCTGCTCGAGCGTGATCAGCTCGGCCTTCGGCGTGAAGTGACCGGGAAAATCGAGAATGTTGCGCACCGTCGCCGCGCGGAACGAATAGATCGACTGAGCGTCGTCGCCGACGACGGTGAGGCCGCGGCCGGTCGGCTTGAAGTTCAGCAGGATCGAGGCCTGAAGCCTGTTCGTGTCCTGATACTCGTCGATCAGGACGTGATCGAAGCGGCCTGAGAGATCGTCGGCGAGCGCCGGCGCCATCATCATCTGCGCCCAGTAGAGCAGCAGATCGTCGTAATCGAGCACGTTCTGTTTCTGCTTGGCCTCGACATAGGCGCCGAACAGCCTTTGCAGTTCGGCCTCCCATTCGGCGCACCAGGGGAAGACGCCGCCGAGCACTTCGCCGAGCGGCGTTTCCGCATTCACGGCGCGCGAATAGATCGCCAGACACGTATCCTTCATCGGGAAGCGCTTCTCCATCTTGGAAAAGCCGAGATCGTGCCGCGCGAGGTTCATCAGGTCGGCGGAATCTTCCCTGTCGTGGATCGTGAACGCCGCATCCAGTCCGATGTCCGCCGCGTATTCACGCAGGAGCCGGGCGCCCATCGCATGGAATGTCCCCGACCAGGCCAGCGCATCGGCCATCGCGCCGGCGTTCGGTCCGAGCGCCTTCGCCATGATCCGCTCGACGCGGCGCTGCATCTCGACCGCGGCGCGCCGCGAGAATGTCAGCAGCATGATGCGGCGCGGGTCGGCGCCTGAAACGACCAGATGCGCGACGCGATGCGCCAGCGTGTTGGTCTTGCCCGAGCCGGCGCCGGCGATGATGAGCAGAGGCGGGACATCGTTCAGGTCAGCGCAGCCATGTTCCACGGCGCGCCGTTGCTTCGGATTCAGCCCGGCCAGAGGGCCGTCTCTCCCCGCGTCTGTTTGGCTTGCCGTCCTGACCTGCTGCAGCATTCCCACTTGCCCCGAATCTCGAGGCTATAGTACAAATCATGAACAGGCATTTAAGTCGACCAGATTTGCGAGGCGGGCGGTGGGCTTTCGACGACGCGATCCATCTCGCCATTCCCGCCTATCGCACGGCGAAGGGCACACAGGTGACGTCGCGAAGCTGGCGCCTCGTCCACGGCAGAGACGGCCAGTGGCGGTCGGAGCGGATTCCCTGACACCTCGTCCGCGGGGTCAGAAAAGCATCAGATCCGACGACGACGTTGCCGGTTCGCCCCGGATCACCGTCCCCACGAACGCCTCTTCGATCGCCTTGCGTTTCTCGGCAGTCCAGCCCTCGACATGCTGCGGAGATACGAAGAAGTTCTCGGCCCGATCCACCAGCATGTGCGAGAGCGCGGACAGGCGCGCGTCCCCGCTCTTCAGGAAAATCGGCGCGACGTAGCGGCGGGCCTTTCCGGACTGCTCCTTCGGATAGCTCACGATCACGGCGGCTTCCGTCGTTGATGTCGGAATGACATTGAGAGTCACCGCTGCGAACCGTTTGCCCCACGCCTTGTCGTCAACTGAGAAGAATGAGGACGACGCCAGCACGGGCTTGCGGCCCTCAATCACAAACGTCGAATGGAGCACGTCTCCAAATCGGCTTTTCGCGAATGGCCGGTCGTAAAACTCCAAGCGATGCTTCCACACGCCCCAGGCCTTAATCATGTGCGCCGTAGCTTCCGTCATAGCCGGCGATGGCATGTCCTTTGGTACGAGGCCTTCCGCTATCTGACGTTCGAGCGTGGTCTGCAGACGCATCGCTGCTTCCATTACGGTGTGCAGCTCTCGTGTGAGAGACCGATAGGCGATCAGAAACAGTTGCTCCGCATCGTCAAGCGACAGCGGCTTTGTGTCGAGGGGCTTGAAAATCTCCGTGTCGTGCCGGCTGCAAAAGCCTGGAAATGTGGACGCCTGATTGCGCCCGACTTTCTCGAAAAGGCATTCCGGCGAGCCATTTTTGACGCGCATGCGGAGCTCTTAGACGTGATTGTCTTCGGCAATAAGGCCGAGAGACGTCGCGTTCTGCACGGAATGGGCGTTGATCGCCTTTTCGGTGCATGAAAGTGTTGGATCTAAGCATTTCTCGAAGCGGACTTTCATCGTCTCGAAGAAGTGCGAAATGTTCGATTGCCCTTCCCCCACGTTTACCCCCAGATTTGTATCTTTGCAGGACACTAGCATCGACGCGCGTTGGCGGCGAAGTTGTTGGCCGAATTGAGATCAACGTGAAGGTCGAGGAATATTTCTGACAGCGCCGCCGCCGCTAGCGAATCCCAAAAGCTGGGGCGACATCCTCATTCCAAATCTGAATCGCGGGGACGCCGGCTCTCGCTTCGAGATTCACGCGCTCGAGGGGGACGTCGGGGGCCGTCGATCCCGAAGCGACATATCGCAGCTCCAGCCCACCCAGGCCAACCTTGCGAGCCGGGAAAATCGCGCCAAAGCGCTTCTGGTCGGACAACGCCCGGTGCATTTCCGCGTCCGTTCCCGATCGAAGCAGCGCGGGTGCAATAACATCGTCAGCGCGGGCTTTGACGACCTCCGTTCGCTCTGCAAGCACGACCTTCGGTGCGAGCGCCTGGAACGCTTCATCTCCTGCGCGCCAACGCTGATGATAGAGCGTCAGATCAACGATATCGAAAGGCGGAGCGATCAACCAGTAGTGTCCCGTCTCAAAGCCCCGACCCTCGTCCTCGTCGACGATTGCGAAATGCCGAGACGCTCCGTCGACCGTCTTTATCGCAACGGAGCCTCGCATCACGGTATTCCAGACCCCCAGACGATCCAGCATCCTCGTCAGCATCCCGGTTACGGCGATGCAGGAGCCGAACCACTGATGGCGATCCATTCGCGCCGAGATGATTGGAGCGAGCTTCCCCAGGACGTCTCGGACATGCGCGTCGTATTCGGGCAACCGCTCGCGATGTATGACCCACTCGGCATAGGCCTCAAGAAAACGCCGATCCCGGCGCTCCTCCGTCAAGAATCCGGGATCGTCGTAGAAACCAGGAGTCGATATGTCGATGCCGAGCTGCTCGAAACGGCGCGACAGTTCGTTTCGCCGCACAACTGAAGCACCCAGCATCTTCTTTCGCTTCGCATCTCCCATCCCGCACCCCGTGAACTTCACTGCCATCACATTGCATTCGACTTTGTAACAAAGGCCTATGTTTCTGCGCTTAATCCGATCCGCTCCGTACCAACTCGACACCGAGGGAACCCTTCGGTAGCGGCCTCAGCAACTCGCTTTCAGGTTTCGTCAGATAGAGCCAAGCACTCCAATCGCTCGGTGCCAGGATTACGACCTGCCGATTGTGATAGGGCGCGATGTCCTCGCCGGGCGACGTCGTAAGCATGGTGAAACTCGGCGGATGGTTGCCCTGGCCTTCGCGCCAGAGGCCGGCGATCGCCGTGATCGGCGAGCCCTTCAGCGCGAAGCGATATTTCGCTTTCGGATATTTCTTGCCGACGAACTCGAAGAAGGCGCTGCTCGGGATGATGCAGCGGTTGCTGTTGTCGAAGCGCCGTCCCTCCGACCGGAAATTGAATACGGGACCGCCGCGGCCTGACGGCGGGAAGCTGAAATTCATCGAGGCGAGCTCGACATGATTGTCGGCAATGCGCATCACCGGGCCGCGATCGTTGATCTTGATGTCGTCGGCTTCCGGGAGATCGAGCTCAGTCTGCTGCGTCGGGATGCCCAGCTCCAGGTTCTGCATCATCTTGCAGTATTCCTGCCAGCGGACATGCTGCTCGTAATTGTTGCACATGGGCCCCAATGTAGGGGCTCATCGCCGTTCAGACGAGATGGCGTCTCCCTGCGGGACCGCGCCGGCGGCTTGTGCTGAAGCCCCTCTTGCGCGGGTCTTCACCCTTCGGGCTTTCGTCGCTGACGCGGCTATGCGGGCAAGGAGCGGGAGACGATCGCGGGGTATGTGCTATTCGGTCGGGTTCCAGATCACCGCGAACTCGTCGTCGCTCTCCGACCCCGCCGCGCGGCCGAGATTGGCGAACAGCTTGCGCGGACCGAACTCGGGCGCCGAGATCGAGACGAAACATAATCGGCGCCGGTCTCCTTGCCCTGGCGAATCCACGCGTCGCCGATTTCCGCGCCGTTGGCATAGACCCGAAAATCCGGTTGATCGCTGTCCGGCTTCTTCTCTTTGTTCGGCATAATCTTCAGCGCCGCCGAGATCGAGAGCGTCCACAGCGTGCCGCGATAGGAGCCATCGTCGAGTTTGTTGACGTAGCCGATTGCGGGCATGGGCGTCCTCCTCTCTAAGGCGAAAGCATCGCCGGTCCTTTGCGCCGAGCGTCGACCTGCATGAGGTCGAAGCGCGCGGATCGCACCCCGGCGGATATGCCGGGTCCGGGATGGTCATGACGCCACCCCGCTGTCGATGGTCTCGGAGCTGGTCGGCCGGAAGAGGTGGTCGGCCGGGTGGGGCCGGGCCGTGGCAGGCGAGGCGCTCGCCTGTGCGTGGCTGAGGTGTCATCCGGCGAGGGGACATGCCCGCTCTCAAATGGGCTTTCCCTTGATCCGGGACCGGCCTTCCACGATCAACCCACGAGGGGTTCGCTACGCAAGCGTGCGACCGTCTCCGGCTGCGCCTTCGAGGTGATCGCGGCCGCTCACGGACACTTCGGACGCCTGTCGAGCGGGACGGTCCCGCTCCCGAAGACAGGAGCCTCGCATGTCGCACAATCTCGATCTCGCCCAGAACCACGCCTGGGATCTCGCCCGCACCCTGATGGTGCCGGTCGTTCTCTTCCAGTCCGACGACGCCTTCGGCGTCATGGTCGCCAGCGAATATGACGGCGACGAGGACAGCATCGTCCACGAATACGATCCGTGGCGTCCGGCTCATTGAGCCGGGCGTCAGCGCCCCTGCTGCCGCTTGCGCCTTGCCGGGCGCAAGGGAGGCTGCGCCGCGGCGATGCCCCGGCAATTCCGACGGCTTGTCATCGCGCCCTTGCCCCCGGCAGGCTTCGCGGCCGGTCGGCGTGGTCCCGCGCATGGCGGGAAAAGCGAAGCCAACCGAGGAAAGGGCTGGACATCGCCGGCATGGCGGGTTCGGCATAGGGTCATGGATAAGAAGGACATCGACGAGCTGCGCAGGAAGGTGCCCTGCGCGGCCATTCTGGAGAAGGCCGGATTCAAGGTCGATCTGAAGGAGAGCACCCGCAAAGCGGTGAAGTACCGCCGCGGCGACGGCGAGATCGTCATCGTCATCCATGACGGCCGCGGCTGGTTCGACCCGATGTCGGAGGCCAAGGGCGACATCTTCTCGCTTGCCGAGCATCTCGGCGCGGACGGCTTTCCTGACGCGCTGAAGCAGGTCGCCGATCTCGTCGGCTTCACGCCGACCGAGCCGGCCTGGAAACGTCCGGTCCGGAAGAAGCCGACCGCGCCGCTGGCCCGCCGCTGGGCCGAGCGCCTGAAACCGCGCCCCGGCTCGCCGGCCTGGCGCTATCTTGCCGAGACGCGCGCCATTCCCGATCACCTCATTCAGGAGGCCGTCGATCAGGACGTCCTGCGCGAGGGACCGCGCGGCAGCATGTGGGCGGCGCATACCGACGAGTCGGGCGCCGTCGCCGGCTGGGAGGAGCGCGGCCCGGAATGGCGCGGCTTCGCGACGGACGGGTCGAAGGTGCTGTTCCGGATCGGCGCCGCCGATCCGAAGCGCGTCTGCATCACCGAGGCGGCGATCGACGCCACCAGCCTCGCCGCCATCGAGGGCCTGCGCCACGGCTCGCTCTATGTCAGCACCGGCGGCGGCTGGTCGCCGGCGACGGAAGCGGCGATCCGCGCGCTCGCCGCCCGGCCGGGCGTGCTGCTCGTCGCCGCGACCGATAGCAACCTGCAGGGTGACGTGTTCGGCGATCGCATCCGCGCCATCGCCGGGGAAGCCGGCTGCGGCTACGACCGGCTGCGGCCGTCGCGCGACGACTGGAACGAGGACCTGCAGGCGGCCTTGCGCCCGCCGCGCTGACGGCTCGGGCTGGGGAGAAGTCCGAAGAAGGATGGAGAGGGAAAGAGTGCTCGCTGCCGCATGCCCGGCCGGCGCGTCAAGGGAGGCTTCGCCCGCGTGCCGCGGCCCTTGACCCGCCGGACCGGAGAGGCGGCCGCCCCGAGGGTGTCTTCAACACCCGAAGGGAAGGACGACTCCTATGCCCATCTTCACGATCGAAACCACCTATCGCCTGCCGGTCTATCGGCAGCGCAACTACGAGGCGGACAGCCTCGCCGAGGCCTGCCGGCTCGCCGTCGAGGACGACGACTGGGACAACGAGAAGCAGGACTACGAGACCGCCGGCGAGACCTATGTCACCGGCGTCTGGGAAGGCCGTGACAGCGCCTATAGCGGCCCGTCCGTGCCGGTCCCTTCGCACTATCGCGAGACCGTGCAGCGCAATGCCGATCACTTCGAGGTGCTGCTTGGCCTGGTGAAGGTGCTGAGCGGCGCCGAGGCGTCGGATCGCGCCTATTGGCAGGCCCGCGCCGTGTCCGCGATCGCCAAGGCCGAGGCCATCCTCGCCGGCGCCCGCGATCCGGACTGATCCGGCGCCGGCATCCACCATCCCCGCAATGCCGGGCTTTGTCATTTTCAGGAGGCCGACATGGCCAGCTACTACGTGCCGACCGTCGTGCAGACGACGATTCCGAACATCGCCATGACGCCGCTCGAGCGCCTCGTGCTCTCGAACATCTTCAGCGCCGAGGCTGATGACGACGGGCTCTACTTCTTCGCCGAGGAAAGCCCGGCCGAGTGCATCGAGGTCGACGCCGCCGAGCTGCGCGCCGCGCATCGGGACTCGGCCGGCATCGACAGCGCACTCGACTCCATCGCCGCGGAGCGCCTGGCGGAGAGCGCCGATGCCGACACGCATATCGAGTTCGACCTATCCATGACGTCATGGGCGACGATCTTTCAGGACATCGTGCGGCGATCGTCAACGCTCTGGGAAATCGTCGTGACGTCGGCCTTCACCTGCTCGCGGATGCGTCCGGACGGATTCGGCGGCATGGCCACCCTCATCACCGCCGACGCGATCCGATCCTGCGCGACCGACGAGATGATCGCGCAGTTCCGCGATGAAGCCGCCGCGGCGGCCGCGCCGCGCAGCCATGTGCTCCTGCGTTTCGACGAAGCCGAGGTGCGCACGATGATCGGCGAGGTCATCGTTTATGACAGCGCGCTGACGCGCCTGTCGCCGGATGCGGTGAGCGACGACGACATCCATGCCGCGAGCCTCGCCGTCGTGGCCGCCACGGATCTCGCGGAGAACGAGGCTCGGCGCTGTTCAAGGCCGCGCTCGGCGCGATCGGCAATGCCGAGCGGCGTCTCGCGGAGGAGGAAAAGGAAGGGAGGAAAGAAGAGGAATGAAGGCGCGATGCCGCATGCCCGGCCGGCGCGTCAAGGGAGGCTTCGCCCGCGTGCCGCGGCCCTTGACCCGCCGGACCGGAGAGGCGGCCCGCGGGAAGGCGTGATGAAGGGCTGAAATGATGAGGGATCAGGCGATCGCTCGCGCTTCGGCCCGCAAGGCTGAAAGGAGCCGCCATGCACGCCGTCCCGACAATCCGCAAGGTCTTCCAGGGCGTCGCCACGCGCCATGAGATGTACCGCATGTTCAACCGCCATCGCGCCGATCCCGCCTATGGCGCAGGCGACGCCGACCATCTCTTCGCCGGAGAGTGGTTCGAGATCGCCGAGGCCGAGCATGACTACATGCTCGAGATCCTGCCGCCGCTGTTCATGCGCGCCGATATGTTCGCGATGCGCGAGTTCATGACGGACAGCGTGACCAGCATCTTCTTCGCGCTCGTCATCGACGGCCGCCAGCGCTGGTTTCACGGCTATTGCGATCTCTCCGACCGCGCGTCGCCCGACCGGATGAAGGCCGCGATCATCGAGCGCGAGTCGCGGCCGGTCCGCGCCATGACGCGCGAGGAACGGCTCGAGCATATCTGGTCGAGCACGCATGACGACTATCGCGGCTATGCCGGCGAACGCTGGCCCGTCGCCATGCGCGGCCGCCGCACCGTGCTCGTCTGTGCCGGCCGGCACGGCACCGTGCTGAAGCTGCTCGACGAGCTCAGCGACGCCGAGATCGCGGCGAAGCTGCCGATTCAGCTCCGGCATCTGCCCGAGACGATCGCGGCTTAGCCCCGCGCCGTCACTCTCGACCTGCGAACAGCCCGGCCGCGCGCCCGGCTTCGCATTTCCGCAGCCGGCCGGTCGCGCCGGCTCCTCCCGTCAATCCCGCAACGCCGCCCCGTCCGCCGCCCTCCGCGGCGGCGGCGCGGTCGCGCGCGCCCAGCAGAAGGACTTTCCCAATGGCGCAGGACGACCCTTTCACCCTCGACCTCTTCGGAAACACCGCGCTTTCGTCGGGCCTCGGCCTCGGCGCCACCGCCTTCGCCGCCGACATCACCGGCGATGACGATCCCGACGACGATCCGCCGCCGTCGACGCCGTCCCCCGCGGCGCCGGCGGCCGCATCGGCGCGGCCCGCTCGATCCGATTCACGCAAGCGGGGCGCCAATTTTCATCTCGCCGGCGACCGCGGCCTGGCGAGGGGCTGGAAACAGCGCGCCCGCGACAGCATCGCGGCGGTGCGGCTCGCGACTGAGATCGAGGCCGATGAACGGCCCGCCACGCGCGATGAGCAGGAGCGGCTGATCCGCTTCACCGGCTTCGGCGCCTCCGAGCTCGCCAATGGCGTCTTCCGCCACCCGGGCGAGACGGCCTTTGCGAAAGGCTGGGACGAGATCGGCGCCGAGCTGCAGGATGCCGTCGACGATGCCGACTACGCCTCGCTGGCGCGTTGCACGCAGTATGCCCATTTCACGCCGGAGTTCATCGTCCGCGCCATCTGGGCGGGCGTGCAGCGGCTCGGCTGGCGCGGCGGCCGGGCGCTCGAGCCCGGCATCGGCACCGGCCTGTTTCCGGCGCTCATGCCGGAGGCGCTGTGCGACGTCACCCACGTCACCGGCGTCGAGCTCGATCCCGTCACCGCACGCATCGCCCGGCTCCTGCAGCCGCGTGCTCGCATCGTTGCCGGCGACTTCGCGCGCACGGAGCTGCCGGCGCGGTTCGATCTTGTCGTTGGCAACCCGCCGTTCTCCGATCGCACCGTGAGCTCGGATCGCGCGCTGCGCTCCCTCGGCCTGCGCCTCCACGACTATTTCATCGTCAAGGCGATCCGGCTGTTGAAGCCGGGCGCGCTCGCGGCCTTCGTCACTTCGCACGGCACGATGGACAAGGCCGACAGCGGCGCGCGCGAGGAGATCGCGAAGCACGCCGATCTCATCGGCGCGATCCGCCTGCCCGAGGGCAGCTTTCGCGCCGACGCCGGCACCGACGTCGTTGTCGACGTGCTGTTCTTCCGCCGGCGCAAGCATGGCGAAGCGGAAGGCGACTTATCCTGGCTCGATCTCGAGGAGGTGCGCGCCGCGACCGCGGACGACGGCGCCATCCGCGTCAATCGCTGGTTCGCCCGCCATCCCGACATGGTGCTCGGTGCGCACGCGCTGACCTCCGGCCCCTTCGGCGAGACCTACACTTGCCTGCCAAATGCCGGCGCGGATCTCGAATCCGCGCTCGCCGCTGCGATCACTTCTCTTCCGGATGACCTCTATGACGGCGAGCCGGAGCCGATCGACTTCGATGCGGAGGGCGAGGCGCCCTCTGCGCAGGCGTCCGGCGCCGGAAGCCTCACGGCGCGGGAGGGAAGCTACCTCCTCGATACCCGTCACGGCCTGATGCAGGTCCTCGACGGCAGTCCCGTCGCCGTCACCGTCCGCAAGGGCCGCAGCGCCGACGGGATTCCGGAAAAGCACGTCCGCATCATCAGCAAGCTCATCCCGATCCGCGAAGCCGTGCGCGAGGTCCTGAAATGCCAGGAGCTCGACCGGCCGTGGAAGGACGCGCAGGTCAGGCTGCGGATCGCCTGGTCGAATTTCGTGCGCAGCTTCGGCCCGATCAACACGACCGTCGTCTCCACGAGCGAGGATGAGGAGACCGGCGAGGTCCGCGAGACGCATCGCCGTCCCAATCTCCAGCCCTTCCTCGACGATCCCGATTGCTGGCTCGTAGCGTCGATCGAGGATTACGACCTCGAATCCGACACCGCGCGGCCGGGGCCGATCTTCACCGAGCGCGTGATCGCGCCGCCGGCGCCGCCCGTCATCACCAGCGCGGTCGACGCGCTGGCCGTCGTGCTCAACGAGCGCGGCCATGTCGATCCCGACCACATCGCGGAGCTGCTGCATCGCGATGTCGAGGACGTGATCGCCGAGCTCGGCAGCGCCATCTTCCGCGATCCGTCGGACGGCTCGTGGCAGAGCGCCGACGCCTATCTCTCCGGCGCCGTCAGGTCGAAGCTCGTGACGGCCGAGGCCGCGGCGGCGCTCGATCCCGCCTATGAGCGCAATGTCGCGGCGCTGCGCGATGTGCAGCCCGCCGATCTCAGGCCTTCCGACATCACCGCGCGGCTCGGGGCGCCGTGGATTCCGGCGGACGACATCGTCGCCTTCGTCAAGGAGACGATGGGCGCGGACATCAAGATCCACCACATGCCGGAACTGGCGTCGTGGACGGTCGAGGCCCGCCAGCTCGGCTGGATCGCCGCCGGCACGTCGGAATGGGGCACCGAGCGGCGGCACGCCGGCCAGCTTCTCTCCGACGCGCTCAATTCGTCCGTGCCGCAGATCTTCGACACGATCAAAGACGGCGACAGCGAGCGCCGCGTCCTCAACGTCGTCGACACCGAGGCGGCGAAGGAGAAGCTGCAAAAGATCAAGACCGCGTTCCAGACCTGGATCTGGACCGATCCGGATCGCACGGATCGGCTGGCGCGCGCCTACAACGACCGCTTCAACAACATCGTGCCGCGCGTCTTTGACGGCTCGCATCTGAAGCTGCCGGGCGCGTCCGGCGCCTTCGTGCTCTACGATCACCAGAAGCGCGGCATCTGGCGCATCATCGCCGCGGGCGCGACCTATCTCGCCCATGCCGTCGGCGCCGGCAAGACCATGACGATGGCGGCCGCCATCATGGAGCAGCGCCGGCTCGGCCTCATCGCCAAGGCGATGCTCGTCGTGCCCGGCCATTGCCTGGCGCAGGCCGCGCGCGAATTTCTGGCGCTCTATCCGAACGCCCGCATCCTCGTCGCCGACGAGACCAATTTCAGCAAGGACAAGCGCGCCAGATTCTTGTCGCGGGCGGCCACGGCGACCTGGGACGCGATCATCATCACGCACTCGGCCTTCCGCTTCATCGGCGTGCCGTCGGCTTTCGAGCAGCAGATGATCCAGGACGAGCTGGAGCTCTATGAAACGCTGCTGACCAAGGTCGAGAGCGACGACCGCGTCTCGCGCAAGCGCCTCGAGCGCTTGAAGGAGGGATTGAAGGAGCGCTTGGAGTCGCTCGCCACCCGCAAGGACGATCTCCTCACCATCTCGGAGATCGGCGTCGACCAGATCATCGTCGACGAGGCGCAGGAGTTCCGCAAGCTCTCCTTCGCGACGAATATGTCGACGCTGAAAGGCGTCGATCCGAACGGCTCGCAGCGCGCCTGGGACCTCTATGTGAAGTCCCGCTTCATCGAGACGAAAAATCCCGGCCGCGCGCTCATCTTGGCGTCCGGAACGCCGATCACCAACACGCTCGGTGAGATGTATTCGGTGCAGCGCTATCTCGGCTACGCCGCTCTCCTCGAGCGCGGCTTGCACGAGTTCGACGCCTGGGCCTCGACCTTCGGCGATGTCTCGACCGAGCTCGAGCTTCAGCCGTCCGGCCGATACAAGCCGGTCACACGCTTCGCGACCTTCGTCAACGTCCCCGAGCTGATCGCCATGTTCCGGTCCTTCGCCGACGTGGTGACGGCGGACGACCTGCGCCGATACGTGAAGATTCCGGCGATCTCGACCGGCAAGCGCCAGATCATGACGGCGAAGCCGACGCCGGCGTTCAAGCGTTACCAGATCCAGCTCGATGCGCGCATCAAGGCGATCGAGATGCGCGACCGGCCGCCGGAGCCCGGCGACGACATCCTGCTCTCCGTCATCACCGACGGCCGCCATGCCGCGATCGACCTCCGCCTTGTCGATGCGGACAACGACAACGAGGCGGACAACAAGCTGAACCTGATGATCGGCAACGCGCTGCGCATCTGGCGGGAAACCGCGGACAACGCCTATGTGCGTACCGACGGCAAGCCCTATGAGCTGCCCGGCGCCGCGCAGATGATCTTCTCCGATCTCGGGACCATTTCCGTGGAGAAGAGCCGCGGCTTCTCGGCCTATCGCTGGATCAGGGACGAGCTGATCCGCATGGGCGTGCCGGCGTCTGAGATCGCCTTCATGCAGGACTACAAGAAGTCGGAGGCGAAGCAGCGCCTGTTCGGCCACGTGCGCGCCGGCAAGGTTCGCTTCCTGATCGGCTCCTCCGATACGATGGGCACCGGCGTCAACGCGCAGCTCCGCCTGAAGGCGCTGCATCATCTGGACGTCCCGTGGCTCCCGTCGCAGATCGCTCAGCGCGAAGGCCGGATCGAGCGTCAGGGCAATCAGCATGACGTCATCGACATCTTCGCCTATGCGACCGAAGGCTCGCTCGACGCCACGATGTGGCAGAACAATGAGCGCAAGGCCCGCTTCATCGCGGCCGCGCTGTCCGGCGACATCTCGATCCGGCGCCTGGAGGATCTCGGCGAAGGCCAGGCCAACCAGTTCGCGATGGCGAAGGCGATCGCATCGGGCGACCAGCGTCTGATGCTCAAGGCCGGGCTCGAGGCCGACATCGCGCGGCTCGAACGGCTGCGCGCCGCCCATATCGACGATCAGCATGCGGTGCGCCGCCAGCTCCGCGATGCCGAGCGCGACATCGAGTTCTGCACCCGGCGCATCGCCGAGATCGGCGAGGATATTGAGCGCCTCACACCGACGAGCGGCGAGGCCTTCGCGGCGACGATCGCCGGCACGCGCCATGTCGAGCGCAAGGATGCCGGCCGTGCGCTGATGAAGGAAATCCTGACCCTCGTCCAGCTTCAGCAGGAGGGTGAGAGCATCATCGCGTCGATCGGCGGCTTCGATCTCGAATATTCCGGCGAGCGCTTCGGCCGTGACGGCTATCGTTACAGCACCATGCTGCTCCGCACCGGATCGGAATACGAGATCGAGCTGCCCGTCACAGTCACGCCGCTCGGCGCGATCTCGCGTCTCGAGCACGCGATCGACGATTTCGAAGGCGAGCGCGAGCGCTACCGCCAGCGCCTGGCCGATGCCCGCCGCAGGCTCGCCTCCTATCAGGCGCGCGATGACGGCGATTCTTCCTTCGACGGCGAACTGGCGGAAAAGCGTCGGCAATTGGCGGAGGTGGAGGAAGCCCTGGCGAGCGATGTCGAGGGTGGCGGCGAGCAGGCCGCCGCGGCGTGAAGAAAAGGATGATGAGAAAGGCCCGCTCGCAGATCGGCCAGGCCGGCAACGCTTGAGTTCAACCGCCGCCTGCGCGAGCCCGGCCCGTCGTCCTTCGCAGGGCTGTTGGCCCCGCTCGTCCGGCCGGGCAGGGGCTGCTCGGCCGCAGTTGTGCCGGCCCGACCGCTCCGCGGGCCGGGGGGTGTCTTCGGAAAGAAGACGAGGAAGGGCCGCGAGGCGCGGTCCGCCAACCCCGAAAAGGAGCATCCCATGTATCTCTTGAAAGTCGATCCGCGCGCGCTCGTCGAGAATCCCGACCATTCGCGCCAGACCAAGTCGACGCCGCAGGCCGACGCGCTGTTGCTGGCGTCCATCAAGGCCGTCGGCATCGTGCAGCCGCCCGTCGTGTCGCAGCAGGCCGATGGCGGCAACGGCTTCCTCATCAACGCCGGCCGGCGCCGCGTGCGCCTCGCCATCGCCGCGGGCCTCGAGGAAATCGACGTGCTCGTCGACGATGCGGCGAACGACAACGGCGCCATGCGCTCCTTTGTCGAGAACATCGCGCGCGAGCCGCTGAACCCGGTCGATCAGTGGCGCGCCATCGAACGCCTTGTCGCCCTCGGCTGGACGGAAGAGGCGATCGGCGTCGCCCTGACGCTGCCGGTGCGGCAGGTCAGGAAGCTCCGCCTGCTCGCAAATGTGCTGCCGGCGATGCTCGATCATATGGCCAAGGGCGACATGCCCGACGAGCGTCAGCTCCGCACGATCGCGGCGGCCTCGCCCGACGAGCAGAAGGAGGTCTGGAAGAAGCACAAGCCGTCGAAGGCCGATCCGCAGGTGTCGTGGTGGAGCGTCGCGCAGGCGCTGACCAAGGCCCGCATGTACGCACGTCATGCGAGCTTCGGCGACGACCTCGCCCAGGCCTACGGCATCCAGTGGGTCGAGGACCTGTTCGCGCCGGCCGATGAGGACAGCCGCTACACCACGGACGTCGAGGCCTTCCTCGGCGCGCAGCAGGAGTGGATGGCGGCGAACCTGCCGAGGAAGGGCATCATCGCCGAAGCGACGAACTATGGCGAGGTGAAGCTGCCGCCGAAGGCCGAGCGCGTCTATGGCAAGCCGTCGAAGAGCGATTGCACGGCCATGTATCTCGACCGCGACGGCCGCGTGCAGACGGTGCATTACCGCATGCCCGCGGCGAAGAAGCCGAAGGGCAAGGGCGCGTCCGCCGCCATTGATGCGGCAGATGAGACCGGCGCGATCTCTAAGCCGCGTCCCGACGTGACGCGCAAGGGCGTCGAGATGATCGGCGACTTCCGCACCGACGCGCTGCATGAGGCGCTCGCCCGCGCGCCGATCGAGGACGATGCGCTGATGGCGCTGCTGATCCTCGCCTTCGCGGGTCAGAACGTCTCCGTCGCGTCCGCCAGCGCCGGGACTTATTACGGCAATCGCCGGATCGCCCGCCATGCGGTGAACCTGTTCGATCAGGAAGGTCAACTCGTGCTCGACAACGACGCGCTCCGCGTCGCGGCACGGTCGATCCTCGCCGAGGTGCTGTCGTGCCGGGAGAACCGTACCGACAGCGGCATCGTCGCGCGCGTTGCCGGCGATGTCGTCGGCGCCGACAACTTCCTGCCGAATATGGGCAGCGACGACTTCCTGTCGTGCCTCTCGCGCAACGCGCTGGAGGGCTCGTGCAAGGATACGCCGGTCCTGCCGCGCCAGAAGGTGAAGGACACGCGGGCCGCCCTCGTCGAGCACTTCAAGGAGGGCCGCTTCGTCCATCCGGCCGCGTTGTTCGCGCCGGACAAGACCGCGCTCCTGAGCTGGATCGCGTCGAACGCCGTCGCCGAAGACGACGAGTCCGACGAGCCGCTCGACGACAGCGAGAATGGCGGCGAAGCCGCTGACGACGAGGCCTTCCGCGAAGCCGCGGAATAGCGCCGGCCTTCTCCTCTCCCGAACGACAACCCGCCGCCGGTCCATGCCGGCGGCGGCTTCTTTTCCACCATCCGCACAGGAGGACATCATGTCAGCACAATTGATCTACGACCTCGCGCCGCTCGGCTCGATCATCCGTTTCTCCGACGGCGCGCCGCGCCCGCCGGAACGCCATCGCAGGAAGCTCAGCGCCTGGGAGAACAACAACAGCGGCGGCCGCCTCATCCGCAAGCAGGCCGAGCGCCGCGTCGGCAATACCGTCATCGGCGCGAGCATCACCTTGCATGCCGGCGACTATGGCAGCGCCGGCGTCGTGGTGCTTCGCGTCCACCGCACGTTTTCGGTCGACAGCAGCCTGACGTTCGTCGTGACCGAGCGACCGAAGGTCGGTTCGGTCCAGGTGCTCGACCGGCCGGGCGACGACGGCGAGCTGGTCTATCTCGCCGTCCATCGCGCCGACGCGCAGGAGTGGCTGACGCGGCACGGCAATCCGAACGCCGTGCTGCGCGAGATTTCGGCCGACGAGGTCGCGGCCGCCGTCGTGGAGGGGAGGACGGCTGCATGAGCACGACCGCACCCTCCACCACGATGATCGCGGATTCCGCGACCGCATTTCCGCCGATCGCGTTCGGCCGCACGGCAGACGGAATCCTCGTCGCCCATGTCGCCGACACGGCCTTCGCGATGCTGCCGGCGCGCGACGGCCGGCACTATCTCGCCACGGGCTGGCGCATCGGCCGGCCGATGGCCGAATGGGAGCGCTCCGACTTCTACGCTCATGCCGGCGAGCTCGCCGACGAGGCGGCCTTCCGCGGCAAGGTCGCGGAAAATGCGGAGCATCAGCGCGAGAAGCGCGCGCTCGGCCGCCGCGAGATCGGCTCCACGGCGAACACGCCGTGGAGCCGGTCGCAGGGCGTGACCGTCTATGCCGAGGGCGTGGTCTGTCATTCGACGGCTGGGCACGGCGGTTTCCACCTCTCGGCCGAGCGTAATCGCAAGGTCCATTCCATGCTGCGGTCGCGCGGCGGCTGGTACGAGGAAGATGCAGGCTGGGCGATCGTCGCGCTCACCTTCCCGCATCTCTTCACCAGCTATGAGCGGCGCTGCGCCGAGCGCACGATCAAGGATAGCTGGCCGGACGCCTGGGAAGCGATCTTCGGCACGATCCTTCAGCCCGGCGAGTCTCTTGAAAGGGATCGCCGCGCCTTCGAGCAGCGGCACGCGGGCGACTGGATCGTCGTATCGGCGATCACATCGGATCAGCAGCCGGGCTTTGTCGAAGTCGTCGCCACGCCCGGCGGCCGCCGCGGCGCGGGCACTGAGGAACGGCGCTTCCTCGTGCCGTCCGGCGAGTACGAGGTCGGACGCTTCGGCTTCGTCGTCGATGAGGCGCGTCATCCGGTCTATTCGGG
>MDTG01328318.1_pt1 | contig 28158 bp, 23 predicted proteins | sample 811421 | NCBI WGS metagenome assembly MDTG01 (sample SAMN05326645, study PRJNA326480) | marine metagenome | isolation source: seawater | place: Pacific Ocean: South East | collected 2011
AATTTATGGTTTATGTTTTTATCAACTTACGAAAACAAATTGGACAAAAAAGGAAGGGTGTCAGTGCCTGCAAGTTTTAGATCATATTTGTCTAATCTTGGATATAATGGAGTAGTTTGTTACCCCTCATTTAATAATCAATCGATAGAAGCTTGGCCGCAAGATAGAATTGAAAAAATTTCAAACACAATAGACTCTTTAAATCCTTTTGAAGAAAAAAGAGATTTTTTTGCAACATCAATTTTATCTGAAAGTACAAATTTGCAATTTGATAGTGAAGGTAGAATTTCACTTACTCCAAAATTATTAAAACATGCAAAAATAAAAAATAGCATGGTATTTGTTGGTCAAGGTAAAACATTTCAAATCTGGGAACCAACTGTATTTGAAAAATTTAAGGTCAGTGCAAGAAAAAAAGCAAATTTGAATCGTGCAAGTCTTAAATGGGAGCAACAATTAAACAAATAAATAGGGGGGATGAAATGACAATTAACTTTAAAGCACCAGAAATAAAAGAGTTACAGCCACGACTTTTGGTAATGGGAGTTGGCGGAGCCGGAGGAAATGCTATTAATGAGATGATAGAGAATGGAATGGAGGGTGTCGAATTTATAGCTGTAAATACTGATGCACAAGATTTAAAACACAGTAAAGCAAAATCTAAAATTCAAATTGGCTTGAATTTAACAAAAGGATTAGGTGCTGGTGCAAAAATTGACATTGGTCAAGCAGCTGCCGATGAGTCATTAAATGAAATAATAAATGTTTTACAAGGTGCTAACATGGTTTTTATAGCTGCTGGAATGGGTGGTGGAACAGGAACTGGTGCAGCTCATGTAATTGCTAGAGCAGCAAAGGAATTGAATATATTAACTGTTGGGGTTGTTACTCTTCCATTTTTATATGAGGGCCCTGCAAGAATGAAAAGGGCTCAAGTTGGTCTAGAGGAATTAAGAAAACATGTGGATACAATTATAGTAATTCCAAACCAAAACTTATTTAAGATTGCAAATGAACAAACTACATTTGAAGAGTCATTTAATCTATCTAATAATGTATTGATGCATGGAGTTCAGAGTGTAACAGATTTAATGGTAAGGCCCGGTATTATAAACCTCGATTTTGCTGATGTAGAAACTGTAATGGCATCTATGGGAAAAGCAATGATGGGAACTGGAGAAGCTGAAGGAGAAGGTAGGGCAATGAAAGCTACTGAGATGGCTATTAGCAATCCTTTAATTGACGATTATACTCTTAAAGGTGCAAAAGGTTTATTAGTAAATATTACTGGCGGCAAAGATCTTAAATTATTCGAAGTTGATGAGGTCGTTCATAAAATTAGATCAGAAGTTGAAGCTGATGCTGAGGTAATAATTGGAGCTATTACTGATCCTTCACTTGAAGGTAAAATAAGAGTTTCAATTGTAGCCACATCTTTAGATGGTCAACAACCAGAAACGAAATCAGTAATAAATATGGTTCATCGAATTCAAAATCGAAATACTGGATATTCTGATTTTTCAAATTTAGCCTCAAACAACACATTTAATTTTTCAACCACTAGTGCTGCCCCCCTTTCTCACGGTGCTAATGCTTTGAAGCTTGAAAATGAAATTATTTCTGATGATTTAAGTGGGACTGTTGATGATGTTAACCAACAATATCATGAAGAATTATTAAAAAATCAACATGTAGAAAACATTGTAGAAAATACTTCTGAAGAAAATGAAATGTCTTTTTCACAAGAGGCATTAGATACATCAGATGTAAATAATGCATCTTCTAATGATTTAAAAGAATTTGGTGTAGATACTGACGGTCCAGATCTATTTAGTTCAGAAAATCAAACTAATGTTTCAGATGATTTACTTGGAACCTCTGAGAAAGACAGTGATGAGGACGATTTAGAAATACCAGCATTTTTACGAAGACAAAAAAATTAATGTTCTTCGAAAAGATAAATGGAAGCCATCATGGTATCGGAAACTCCCAAACATTATCCGGTACTGCTTAATGAATTAATAAGCATTATTACCCCTCAACATGGTGGCACATTTATAGATTGTACTTTTGGCCAAGGAGGATACACAAAAAAAATTCTAAGTTATCAAAATACAAACATTATTGCTCTAGACAGAGATATAGAAACTGAAGTTTATGCCAAAAAGATCTCTGAAAAATTTAATAAAAGATTCATATTTAAGAATAAAAGATTCAGTCAATTAAATGATCTTAAATTAAAAAATATGAATGTACGATGCATATTTTTTGATTTGGGATATTCATATATTCAAATAAAAGATCCAAATAAAGGGCTTTCTTTTAATTCTTCAGGATTTTTAAATATGCAAATGGGTATGAATAACTTTTCTGCGAAAGATGTTATTCATAAATTAGACTCAATGGAACTTGAAAAAATTTTCAAATTTTTTGGGGAGGAAAAAGATGCAAAAAGAATTGCAAATCAAATTGTAAAAGAAAGACAAAATAAAGAAATAGATACTCAAAATCTTGTAAATTTAATAGAAAAAATAAAAAAGAAAAAAAATTTTAAGATTCATAGTGCTACAAAAGTTTTTCAAGCATTAAGGATTTTTGTTAATCAAGAGATTAGTGAACTTGTATATGGATTAATTAATGCAACAAAGGTATTAAATAAAAATGGTATATTAGCAGTTGTCTCTTTTCACTCTTTAGAAGATAAAATTGTAAAATATTTTTTTAGAAGTTTGTCTCAAAATAAAAGTATATCTAGATATCAACCAGATATAAAACCTAAAAAAAATTTGTTTAAGATGGTACAAAAAAAACCAATCACACCATCAACATTTGAATTATCAAAAAATCCACCATCTAGGACAGCTAAATTAAGATATATAATTAAAGATGATAATTTCTATGAATTTAAAACAGATATTCTTGAAAAATTTAATTACCTCTTAGAAATTGAAAACTTTGGAAAAAAATTATGAAAAAATTTTTTTTTACTCTAAGTATTTTTATTTTAATCTTATTAACTGCAATTATTAAAAATTCTACTAAAGAAATTGAGGATAAAATTTTTATTACCCATGAAAATATAAGAGTTTTAGAAAAAGAATTTGGAAATTTAAATTTAGAGTTCACTTATCTAAGTTCGTCAGAAAAACTTTTAAATCATCAATCAACCTATTTTGAAAAAAAATTGATCAAAAAAGAGCTAGATAAGATTAAAATAATTAAAAAAGATAAAAATGACATCATAATAACCGACCTAGAAATTTTTGAAAAAAATAATGAATAAAAGGTATAATAAAATCATTTTAGAAGAATCAGGAATAAATTTACTAAAAGTAAACGACAAGACTAAATTGAATATACGTTTTAATAGAATAGCCTTCATTTTCTTTATTTTTTTTATAATTTCTTTAATATATTCAATTCACTTATTGCATTTAGGTTCAAGGAAATTAGTTAATATAGAAAAAAGTTTAGATACATCTATCTCAAAAAAATTATACAGGGCTGATATAATTGATCGTAATGGAACTATTTTAGTCAAAACAGTAAGTTCTATTGATGTAGGAATTAATCCAAAAGATGTTATCGACAAAAAAAAACTCATAATCAATCTTAAATATATTTTTCCAGAAAAAGATTATTCCTCAATAAAAAATAAATTAGATAAAAAAAAATTTTTTTGGTTTGAAAAAAAAATATCTGAAGAAAAATATGAAAAATTGATGAAACTTGGTGATAAGTCGATAAGACCAGAGGAAAAAATTATCAGACTATATCCTCAGGGAAATTTATTTAGTCATATTATAGGTCAGATAGATGATGATAATAATGGTATTTCAGGATTAGAAAAGACATTAGATAAAAAATTAAAAAAAAATCTTACTCCTATTAATTTGACTGTTGATAGCGATATTCAGTTTTTGATTAGAGAAGAATTGATAAAATTTAAAGGAATATTTAGAGCAAAAGGAGCAGCTGCAATCTTAATGAATGTAAATAATGGAGATATACTTTCATTAGTTTCCTTGCCAGACTTTAACTTGAATAAAAGGAAAAAAATTACTGATGTAAATTATATTAATAAAGTAACCAAAGGGACATATGAATTTGGATCTGTTTTTAAAACTTTCACTTTGGCGGCAGCTTTAAATGAAAGATTAATTGAAAAAGACACGAAATTTAAAAATTTACCTAAGTCAATAAATTGCGGTGGGTTTCCCATCAGAGAGTATGATGAAAAAATGCCATCAAATTTGACAGCAGAACAAATTTTGGTCAGATCTGGAAATATTGGGTCTGTGAGAATAGCCCAAATGGTTGGTGCAGAAAAGTTTCAACAATTTTTAGAAAAAATTGGGATTTTGGGAAAAATAAATTTTGATATAGATGAAATTGCAAATACTAAAAAATTTATTTTTGGGAAATGTAAATTAGCTACAGCATCTTTTGGTCACGGAATATCAACAACAATATTACAATTAGCAAAAGGTTATTCTATTATTGCAAATGGAGGATTTGATATTACTCCAAAACTAATAAAAGGTGATAAGTTAATGAAAGATAAAAAAAGAGTTTTGACCTCTGATGTATCAGAGAGATTAATAAAGATTTTACGAAAAGTTGTTTCTTCTAATATTGGTACAGCCAATTTAGCAGATGTAAAAGGGTATGAAATTGCTGGTAAAACTGGAACAGCTCAACAACCAATCAAGGGCGAATATTCAAAAATAAAAATTAATACATTTGCATCAATATTTCCTTCTTCAAAGCCTAAATTTGTTCTTGTTTTAATGTTGGAGTCTCCCAAGGGATCACCAACGTATATTTATAATTATAGAAATAAGAATGGTAGCTTTAAAGGAACACCTTTTAATACGGCTGGTTGGACAACAGTAGAAGTTGCTGGTCAAATTCTAGATAAAATTGGGCCTATTTTAGCCACAAAATATCTTCAAGTTAATTAAATGTATCTTAAAGATTATTTCTCAAACCTTAAGAAAAAATACTATAATTATTCCTTTTCGGGGATAGCATCTCAAAGTTCAAAAATAAAAAAAAATTTTATTTTTTTTGCAATCAAAGGAAATAAATATGACGGACACGATTTTATTGGTGAAGCTATTAAAAATGGTGCAAAAATTATCATCCATGAAAAAAGATTTACAGGAATTGAGAATAAGATTTTATTTATTAATTCAAAAAATATAAGAAAATTACTTGCTGAAGTTTCTTTTAAAATAAACCCAAAAATTCCAAAAAATTTAATAGCCGTCACTGGTACTAATGGTAAATCTTCCATTTCCGATTTTTATTATCAAATTCTTAAATTAAATAAAATAAAAGTTGCTTCGATTGGTACACTTGGAATAAAGAAGAATAATTCAATAAAAATTTTAGCAAATACGACAATGGATCCAATTAATTTAAGTATTGAATTAAAAAAATTAAAAAATCAAAAAATAGAAAATGTGATAATGGAGGCATCGAGTCATGGATTAAAACAACATAGACTTGATGGATTGGTTTTTAATATTGGAGTATTTAGCAATCTATCTCACGATCATTTAGATTATCACAAAAATTTGAGGGATTATTTTGAATCAAAATTATATTTGTTTAAAAACCTGATTAAGAAAAATGGAAATATAATCACCGATCAATCAATTAAGCAATTTTTTAAGATCAAAAATATTTCTAAGAACAAAAATCTTCAACTAAATTATTTGTCGTTAAAAAAAGAAAACTCACAAATCTTTATTGCATCACACAAGTTCAAAAATGAGAGTCAATTAATTGAATTAAATTACAGAAAAAATAGATTTAAATTTTTGTTAAATTTAATTGGAAAAGTACAATTAAAGAATTTATTGATGGCAGTGATTGCTGCAGAAAAAAGTGGATTAAATATAAAAAATATTTTTAATTGTTTGAGTAAAATTAAACCAATTAACGGTAGATTGGAGAAAATTGGTAAAATCAATAACAATTCTAAAGTTATTTTAGACTATGCTCATACACCTGATGCTTTAAAAATAGTTTTAGAAAATTTAAATGATCAGTTTTTGAAAAAAAAAATTTCTATTGTTTTTGGCTGTGGTGGGGACAGGGATAAATCCAAAAGAAAAATAATGGGAAAAATAGCAAATTTATACTGTGATAGAATTTATCTTACAGATGATAATCCTAGAAATGAAAATCCTAAATCAATAAGAAAAGAAATTAAAAAAGGATTAAATTCAAAAAAAATTTTTGAAATTGCAGATAGAAAAAAAGCGATCAATCAGGCTATTTTAGATTTAAAAAGTGGAGAAATACTTTTGGTAGCTGGCAAAGGTCATGAAAAAACACAAATCTACAAAAAACAAATTAGATACTTCTCAGATAAAGAAATTATTTTAAAATCGATAAATAAAAAGAATCATGAAATTTCTAAGAATATAAAACTTAATATTATTAAAGATTTATCAAATTCAAATTTAAACTTTAAAAATTTAAATATAAAAAAAATAATAATTAATTCAAAGGAGGTGAATAAAAATGATATCTTTTTTACAATAAAAGGAAAAAAAAATGATGCACACAATTATTTAAAAGAGGTTTTTGAAAGAAAAGCATCTTTAGCAATTGTAAATAAACTAAACAAATATCATAGTCCATTAAAACAAATTAAAGTAAGCAATACTTTAGAATTTTTAACTTCTTGCGCTAGTAGATTTAGAAATAATATTGATACTAAAATTATTGCCATAACAGGAAGCTGCGGAAAAACTTCACTTAAAGATTTACTTAGTTTAACTTTGAGAAAATCTTTTAAAACTTCATTTTCTAAAAAATCTTTTAATAATAAATATGGAGTTCCATTAAGTTTATTAAATATTAATTCTAATGATATTTTTGGAGTGCTAGAGGTAGGAATGGATAAAAAAGGAGAGATTGATTTTTTATCTAAAATGATCATGCCTGATATAGGCATAATAACAAATGTAAGTTTTGCACATATCAAAAATTTTAAAAATATATCTGAAATTGCATCTGCTAAGGGAGAAATTATTAATAATATAAAAAAAGATGGATCTGTTATATTAAATGCAGATGACGATTTTTTTACATTTCATAAAAGAATAGCAGAAAAAAGAAAGCTAAAAATTTTTACTTTCTCAAAAAATAAAAAGAATACAACTGTGAACCTAAAAAAAATTATTAAGCAAAAAAATAAATATAAAATAATTTTAAGAGTAAATAATTCGGAAAAATACTTTTTTATAAGAAAGAATTTTCAAAATTTTATATATAATCTAATGGCCACCCTAACAGTTATGCAAATTTACATTAATATAAATAAATTAAGTAAAAATGAATTTTTGAATATAGAAACAACGAAGGGAAGAGGTGATATAATAAAATTAAATTTAAATGGCAAATCTATCTTTTTGGTAGATGAGAGCTACAATTCTAATCCTTTGTCATTAAGTTCAGCACTAGAAAATTTTGACAAAATTCTAGTCAACAAAAATAAAAAACATATAATTCTTGGAGATATGCTCGAGCTAGGAAAACATTCTAAAAAATTACATAAAGATATGGGCCAAAAAATAAACAAAATTTCATTAAATAAAGTTCATGTTATTGGAAAAGAAATAAAAGAAACTTTTAAAAAGATAAAATTAAAAAAAAGAGGCAGTATTTTAAAAAATGATTCGGAATTAAACAAATTAATTCTCGAAGAATTAAGAGATGGTGATTATTTAATGATAAAAGGATCAAATTCAACGGGTTTATTTAATTTCGTAACTAAATTAAAAAAGGTTGGTATTAATGCTTTATAATTTTCTTTTAAATTTTGTAGATACTTTTTCATTCTTAAATATCTTTAAATATATAACAGTTAGGACAGGTTTATCTTTTTTTACGTCTTTTATTATTGTGCTTTTTATAGGAAATCCTTTTATAAGATATTTTTCCAACAAGGATATATTCAATCCAATTAGAGAAGATGGACCTACGGAACATATAATTAAAAAAATAGGCACACCTACTATGGGAGGTCTAATTATCTTAACTGGTTTATTAATTTCAGTTCTCATGTGGGGAAATCTAAAAAATGTTTATGTTATTTTTGCTTTATATATTGCTATTTCCTTTGGGGCACTTGGAGCTTATGATGATTATCAAAAAATAAGGTATAAAAATTCCTCAGGAATTTCATCTAGAATAAAAATTCTTTTTCAATTTTTGCTAGCTATTATAGGAATTTTATTTCTCGTAAAATTTTCAACAAATGATCAATTAACTAATTTATATTTTCCTTTATTTAAAAACCTTGTTATTAATTTGGGATGGTTTTTTATACCTTTTACAATTTTTGTAATTGTTGGATCCTCTAATGCAGTAAATTTAACCGATGGTTTGGATGGACTAGCTACTGTTCCAGTAATTTTGGTTGCTGCTTGTTTTGCTTTTATAAGTTATGTTACTGGAAATGTAGTATTTTCAGAATATCTGCATATCCCTTATGTAGAGGGAACTGGTGAAGTTTCAATTTTCTGTGGAGCAATCATTGGATCTTGTTTAGGTTTTTTATGGTTTAATGCACCACCAGCAAAAATTTTTATGGGAGATACCGGGTCTTTATCTTTAGGAGGATCATTAGGAGCAGTTGGCATTATCACTAAACATGAAATTGTTTTAGCTATAATTGGTGGTTTATTTGTATTAGAAGCTGTATCAGTTATGGTTCAAGTAATATCATTCAAATTAACAGGAAAAAGAGTTTTTAAGATGGCCCCTATTCATCACCATTTTGAAAAAAAAGGGTGGGCTGAGTCAACGGTGGTTATTAGATTTTGGATAATTTCAATAATATTAGCAATGATAGGGCTAGCAACATTAAAATTAAGATGATTCCTAATAAGAGTTTTTTTTTTAATAAAAAAATTTTAATTTATGGCTTAGGAAAAAGTGGCTTATCAGTATTTAATTTTTTAAAAAAACAAAATCATTTATTAATTTTTGATGATGAAGATCAAAAAAAAAATAAATTTTTGGCATCCAATAAGATTAGTTTAAAAAATATAGATCAAGAAAAATTTGATTGCATTATATTAAGCCCAGGAATAGATATAAAAAAATGTAAACTTTCAAAAATTTTATTAAATAATTCAGATAAAATTTTTACAGATCTAGACATTTTTTATTCATATTATGGAAAAAATAATGAAAGTATCGCTATAACTGGTACCAATGGTAAATCGACAACAGCTCAGATTTTATATGAAATTCTATCAAGTCAAAAGAAAGATGTTAGAATTGTAGGAAATATAGGTAATCCAATTTTATCAGAAAAAAAAATTTCAAAGAATACTTTTTTTGTAATTGAGACATCTTCATATCAATTAGAATATAGTCAATTATTTCGATCTAAATATTCTGTAATTTTGAATATTTCTGCAGATCATTTAGAACGTCATGGAAATTTAAAAAATTACATAAATGCAAAATTTAAACTATTAGAGCAAAAAAAATCAAATTCTATTGTCTTTTTAAACAAATACGATTTTCACACTAAAAAAAAAATTAAGTCAAAAAAATATAATAATAGAATTATTAATGTCGATACAAAAAAAAATGATATTTTAATAAAAAATATAAATAATGAATATTTCAAATCAGATGGTAACAAAGAAAATTTAAATTTTGCAATAGCAATATCAAAACAACTAAGAATTAAAAAAAAAGTGATTTTAAATTCACTTAAAAAATTTAAGGGTTTAAAATTTCGTCAACAATTAATTTATGAAGATAAAAATTTAAAAGTCATTAATGATTCAAAATCTACTAGCTTTGCTTCAACAGAAAGTTCATTAAAAAATTTAAAGAATGTTTATTGGATTCTCGGTGGAATTCCAAAAAAAGGAGATTCATTTAATATGAAAAAAAAAGAGTGTAAAAATTTTAAAGCTTTTATTTTTGGTAAAAATTATTTAATTTTTTTAAAAGAATTAAAATCAAAGATAAATTGTAAAATTAGTAAAGATATAAAGACTTCATTAAAAAGTATCTTAGATGAGATTTCAAAAAAAATGATTTATGAAAAAATTACAATTCTTTTTAGTCCAGCTAGTGCGTCTTTTGATGAATTTAAGAATTTTGAAGAAAGAGGAGAATATTTTAATAAATTAGTCAATAGTTTGTTTAATGGAAAAAATAAAATTAATTAACAATTTTTACTACAGTTGGTGGAAAAATTTAGATAAATCAATCTTATTTATAATTTTGTTGTTGTTTTTTATTGGACTATTTTTTTCTCTTGTATCTACTTCACTAGTCGCATCAGATAAATTAAATACTAATGATTACTTTTTCTTCTTTAAACATTTAGCCTACATTTTTTTAGGCTTATTTATAATTTTCACTATTTCTTCAGCTAATTACAAAAACTTATTGGCATTTTCAGTATTTTTTTTTTTTTTATTTCATTAGTATTTTTGTTTTTGGTACCTTTAATAGGTGTAGAGGTCAAAGGCTCAAAAAGATGGATAGATTTAATTTTTTTACCAAGATTTCAGCCAATTGAAATACTTAAGCCTTTTTTAATTGTAATGGTAGCAATGATTTTATGTAGTAAAAAAATTAAAGATAAAACCTTAAAGTATTTTCTCTCATTTATATTAACAGGAATAGTTTCATCTTTATTAATATTACAACCAGATATTGGCCAAACATTATTAGTTGTTTTTAGTTGGGGTATTTTAATTTTCATTTCTGGAGTAAGTATATTATTTTTATTATCTTTATTATTAATTCTTCTAATTTCTTGTTTCTATTTGATAATGTTTGTCTCAAAGTTTGCCTATATTAAAAGTAGAATATTTTCTTTTTTTAATAGGGATTTAGGCACTCATAATTTCCAATCAGATAAAGCTTTAGATTCTATAGTGAGTGGTGGTTTTTTTGGAAAAGGTATTGGTGAAGGTACTTTGAAAAATAGGGTGCCAGAGGCTCATACTGATTATATAATTTCAGTTATTTCTGAGGAATTTGGGGTAATTTCAATTATTTTAATATTATTCATTTTTTTAGGTTTTATTTATTTAGTGTTTAAAAAGATTAATTTTGAAAAAAATGATAAAATAAAATTGATCTTGACCGGATGTATAAGTTTAATTTTATTACAAGCTATAATTCACATTGGAGTAAATATTAGATTGTTTCCCACAACAGGAATGACTTTGCCATATTTAAGTTATGGTGGTTCATCAATAGTAAGTGTATCGATTCTATCTGGCATAATTTTAAACCTTACAAAAAGAAAGTTAGAATAGAACAATTATGAAAAAAAAAATTTTAATTTCAACAGGAGGATCTGGTGGCCATGTAAATCCAGCTGTAGGAATTCATGAACATTTAAAGGATAAATATGATGTTATTTTATCTACTGATTTACGAGGTAAAAATTTTTTAGATAAAGAACTTGATAGTTATTTAGTTATTAATACACCAAAATTTAATAATAAATTTTTTTTCCCTATAAATATTATAACTGTAATTTTTTTAACAATTCGTAGTTTTTTTTTATTACGCAAAGAGAAAATAGAATTCTTATTTTCTACAGGTGGATACATGTCTTTACCATTGTGTTTAGCCTCTATACTTCTCAAGATAGATATTTATTTACTAGAACCTAATATGGTTTTAGGTAGAGCTAATAAATTTTTCTTAAATTCATGTAAAAAAATATTTTGTTATTCAAGAAATATAAAAAATTTTCCTAAAAATAATGAAAATAAAAAAGTCGTAATTAACCCAATAGTAAGAAAAAGATTTTTTGAAAATAATGATATTGACATCAAAAAAGACAAATTTGTAATAATAGTAGTAGGGGGAAGTCAAGGTGCAAATATTTTTGATAAATTTTTTAATGAAGCTTTTATAAATATAAATAAGTTATACCCTCTTAAAATTTTTCATCAGACTCATAAAAATAACGTAAATATTTTGAATAAATTTTATTCTGAGAATCAAATTGAGAATAAAGTTTTTTCATATGACAAAGACTTATCAAAAATGATAAAAGATTCTGATTTATGTGTTACTAGAGCTGGAGCATCAACATTATCAGAACTTGTTGTAACCAATATACCCTTTTTAGCTATTCCCCTACCAACCTCAAAAGATAATCATCAATTTGAAAATGCATCTTTCTATAAAGATAATGGTTATTGTTGGATTATTAATCAAAATGAACTTAGTCAAAAAAAAATTGAGGACTTTTTTTTTAAAATTCTTAAAAATCCTGATGAATATGATAATAAAAAAATGAATATTAAAAATTTTAGAATAAACAACTCATGGATAAATGATAATAAAAAAATTTTAGAATTAATTGGATGAAAATAGAATTAGCAAAAACTGAAGTTATACATTTTGTGGGCGTAGGTGGAATTGGAATGAGTGGCTTAGCATTGATAATGAAAAGTAAAGGTTTTAATATTCAAGGAAGCGATATTTTTTACAACAAAAATATTGATAGATTAAAAAAAGAAAAAATTAAAATTTTTATTGGTCATAAGAAGCAAAATTTAAAGAAAGTATCAATCGTTGTTATTTCATCTGCTATAAAAAAAAATAACCCAGAATTAATCGAGGCAAAAAAAAAAGGTTTACCAATTTACAAAAGAGGTGAGATGCTAGCTCACATAGTTTCATTAAACAAAAATATAGCAGTAGTTGGATCACATGGCAAAACAACAACTACTTCGCTGATTGCTTCGATCTTTCAAAAATCAAAATTAGACCCTACAATTATTAATGGGGGTGTTATTAATTCTATTAATAATTCTGCAAGATTGGGAAAAAGTGATTGGTCCATATTAGAAGCAGACGAGTCAGATGGTAGCTTTGTCTACATACCACCAACATATTCAATAATTACTAATATTGACCGAGAACACATGGATTATTATAAATCTTTACAAGATCTTAATTCTCATTTTGAAAAATTTGTAAATAAAGTTCCATCATTTGGTAAATCATTTATTTGTATTGATGATTTCAATAATAGGAAATTGATAAAAAAACTCAAAAATAAAAATTTTTATACATATGGAATTTCAATAAAATCCAATTATCAAATAAAAAATATTAGATTACTTAGAGAATATTCAGAGTTTGATTTAATTATAAATTTACCAAATAAGAAAAAAAAATTGATAAAAAATTTTACTGTACCTTTAATTGGTTTACATAATATTCGAAATTCAGTTGCAGCTATAGCTGTTTCTCTTACAGTTGGATTATCAATACAAAATATAAAAAATGGATTAAAAAATTTTAAGGGTGTTCAAAGAAGATTTAATAAAATATTTACTTACAATGGAATTGATTTTTATGATGATTATGCACATCATCCAACTGAAATTAAGGAAGTTCTTAGAGGTGTAAAAAAAGTTTACAATGGTTATGAGAAGGTTTGCATATTCCAGCCTCATAGAATATCAAGACTAAAAGACCTCAAAAAAGAATTTTCATATGCTTTTAAAGAGGCTGATGTAGTTTTTTTATTTCCAATTTATACAGCTGGTGAAAAAATGAAATTAGGTTTTAATTATTTAAGTTTTGCAAAGTCATTGATTAAAAATTCTAGGGTTAAATTATTTTTGATACAAAATAAATATCAGTTAGCAAATTTTATAAAAAAAAATTTCTTTGGGAAAAAAATCGTAATTTCAATGGGAGCAGGTTCAATTTCTGGATGGATCAGGGAAATGCCAAAATTAATAAAATGAAAATAGATGAATTGAGAGAATTATTGAAAGAATTTGGTGCAAACGTAAATTTTGAATATGATTTAAAAAAAAAAAATTGGTTTAATATTGGTGGAAATTCAAAAGTTTTTTTTAAGGCTGATACATTAAAAGATTTAATATTATTTTTAAAGAAAATTTACAATAAAGAAAAAATTTTTGTTCTGGGGGCAGGATCTAACGTTCTAATACCTGACAATATGTTTGATGGTGTTGTCATTAAGCTTGGAAAAAATTTTAATAATATTTCAAAACACTCAAAAGATTTAATAATTGCTGGAAGCTCTGTTACTGATAAAGCATTGTCTATATTCGCAATGGAAAATTCCATAGGTGGTTTTGAATTTTTATCTTGTATACCTGGATCTGTGGGTGGTGGAATTAGAATGAATGCGGGATGTTTTGGAAAAGAATTTAAGGATATACTTATTTCGGTTCAGGCAATAAATAAAAGTGGACAAGTAATAACAATACCCAAAAAAGATATAATTTTTAAATATAGAAATAATAATTTATCTGAAGATTTGATTTTTTTGAGTGCTACATTCAAAGGTATTAATTCCAATAAAGATAGTATTAAAAACTTAATGAATTCATTAAAAGAGAAAAAGGACAAATCTCAGCCAACTAGAATAAAAACAAGTGGAAGCACATTTAAAAATCCGATAAATCAAACTAATAAAAAAGTTTGGGAAATAATTAAAGAATGCATTCCTCTTGATATTAATTTTGGAGATGCATGTATATCAGAAAAACATTGTAATTTTTTTGTAAATAAAGGAAATGCTAAATATGACGATATGAAAAATTTAATTGAATATGTCTACGAAAGAGTAAATAAAAAAACAGGTATTAAATTAGAAAAAGAAATTAAAATATTGGAGTGAATTGAATAAAAAGATCTTAATTTTATCAGGTGGGATTTCTAAAGAGAGATCAATAAGTTTAGATACTGGTTTACAGGTAGCTAAAGAACTAAAAAAAAAAAATTATAAAGTAAAGATTTGTGAGCCTAATTTTGAGCTAGAGAAAAACATCAAAGATTTTAAACCTAATATTATATTTAATGCTTTACATGGTCAGTTTGGAGAAGATGGATATATCCAAAGTATTTTAGAAAATTTTGGGATTCCTTATACCCACTCAGGTATTATTGCGTCTGCAAAAGCTATGGACAAAGAAATATCAAAAAAAATATTTATCAAAAATAGAATACTTACCCCAAAATTTATTAAATATTCATTTGAAAATAAAAGAAAGAACTTAAAAAATTTCGTAGAAAAAAAGATAGGGTATCCAGTAGTAATAAAACCAATCAATGAAGGCTCAAGTGTGAATGTTTTTATTTGCAACAAAATTAATTTACTTAAGAAATTAAAATTTTTGAGTTCCTATAAAGAAATATTAATTGAAAAGTTTATACCCGGAAGAGAAATACAAGTAGCCATAATGGGAAAAAAAAGACTAGGAGCAATAGAATTAAAACCTAAAAGGGCTTTTTATGATTATAAAGCGAAATATGATGTTAAAGCAAAAACAGAACACATTATACCTGTAGATTTAAATGATAAGGAATTAAATAATGTTCTAAATATTGCTTACAAAACACACAAATTAATTGGTTGTAGGGGTATTTCTAGATCTGATTTTAAATTTTATAAAGGAAAGTTTTATCTTTTAGAAATCAATACTCAGCCAGGCATGACAAAACTTTCTTTAGTGCCAGAGATAGCAGCATATAAAGGTATTAGTTTTATAAAATTGATTGAATGGATATTAGAAGATGCATCTACACTTAAATAAGAAAATTTTATTTTATATTATTTTTTTATTTTTATTTGGATCTATCAATAATATTAATTTGAGATCAATTAATTTTCTTAAGATTAAAAATTTTGAATTTTCTGGTTTGGATAATTTTAATTATCTTAACTTCAAAAAAAAAATTATAGACACAAACTCTAAAAATATTTTTTTTCTTCAAAAGAATGATATTAAAAAAATTGTTGATAAATACAATATGATAGAAAATATCTACGTTTTTAAGAAATACCCATCAACTTTGAGGATTGAAATAAAAAATACTAAATTTTTAGCAAATACTTTAAATGATGGAAAATTTTTTCTCATAGGTTCTAACGGAAAATTAATAGAGTCTAAAGAGATTAATGAAGATTTACCAAAAGTTTTTGGAAAATTTTCCTATGAAAATTTCTTTAAAATTAAACAAGAGATTGACCAATCAAGTATAAATTATGAGGATATTAAAAACTTATTTTTTTTTCCATCTAAAAGGTGGGACATAGAATTTAAAGATGGATTATTATTAAGATTACCAACTCAAAATGTTGATTTAGCATTAAAAAATAGTTTTCAAGTATTAAATTCTAAAAATTTTAAAAATATAAAGTCTATTGATCTTAGAATTTTAAATCAAATAATAATCAATGAATAATTATCAAGAATTTAAAATTTTTTTATATTTAGGTTTAAAGGAAATAACCGTAACAGTCTTTGACGATAAAGATGATCAAATTTATCAAGATATTTTTATTAAAGAAAAAGATTTATATGAAACTAATGAGGTTATTTTAAATACCTTTCTTGATAGAAATATCTACAAGATTGAAAAACATATAAATATTTTTGTTAAAGAAATCAATTTAGTTATTGATACTGATTTATTTAAATCAATTAGTATTTCGACTAAAAGAAAATCTTTTGGAAAAAAAATTACTTTTTACGAGATGAAGCAAATGCTTTTTGAAATAAGAGAGGAAATCAAAAAAGATAATGTAGACGAAACCATTATACACATGTTAATTAAAAATTATTTTGCAAATGGTCAAAAACTAAATTATTTAGATAAAGAATTAAATTGTGATAATTTGATTATTGAAGTTGAATTTATTTGTTTATCAAACCATTTCATAAATGAATTAAATAAAAAATTTAAACACTATCAAGTAGAAATAAATAAGATTATTTCAGCTAACTACGTCCGTAATTTTAATTCTAACAGTAAACTGTCTATAAATCAGGCAGCTTTTAAAGTTTTAAAGGGTGAAAATTTCAATGAGGTACTAATTGTTCCAAAAAATACTAATAAAATGGGGTTTTTTGAGAAATTTTTTTACCTTTTTAGCTAAAAGTATTTATTTGTAACATTTCTTGAATTTAGAAAAATTGTAGTTGGATGTATCTAATTCCAATGTCATTTTTACACCAAAAAACTATCTCTAAAAGCATCAAGTTTTCAGGAGTGGGACTGCATTCAGGAAATAAAGTTAGCTTAGAGATAAAACCAGCAGCAATCAATACTGGGATAATTTTTAAAAGAATTGATCTTAAAGAAAATAACGTGATTTATCCAAGTGTAAACAATGTATCTAAAGCAATGCTTTGTACTACAATCACTAATGATTATGATGTTTCAGTTTCAACAATAGAGCATTTGATGGGAGCGTTGTTTGGTTTGGGTGTTGATAATGCTTTAATTGAAATTAATAATGAAGAAGTTCCTATTTTAGATGGTTCAGCAAAAGAATATGTGAAAGAAATAATGAAACATGGGCTTAAAGTAAGTGAAAGCCCAATTAAAGTAATTAGAATTAATAAAAATATTGAAATAACTGAAGGTAGTAAATTTATATCTATAGAGCCTAGCAAAATTAATTTAGAAATTGATTTTGAAATAAAATATGAAAATGAATTAATAAGTAAACAGAGAAATATTTTAAAAGTTTATGAAGATGATTTAGCTGATGTTTTTAATTCTAGAACTTTTTGCTTATATGAGGATATTGAAAAATTAAAATCAATGGGTTTTGCAAAAGGCGGATCATTAGATAATGCTATAGTTGTAAAAGATGGTGATGTATTAAATGAAGAGAAATTACGTAATGAAAAAGAATTTGTTAATCACAAGATTTTAGATTGTATGGGTGATTTATTTTTATCTGGTTATAAGATAATTGGTAAAATAAAGTGTTCACAGGGAGGCCATAAATTAACTAATGATTTATTAAGAAAAGTTTTTGAAAATAAAGAAAATTTCTCAATATTTGAAATAACTGAGAAAAACATTCCATATACCTTGGTGAATAGACAAAATCTCAAGTCTATTGCATAATAATATTCTGAAAATAATATAATCTGTTAATAATATATGATGAAAAAATCATACAAATTTTTTATATTTATTTTAATAATTTTAAGTCAATTTTCATGTTCAAAAGAGGAAAAAGTAACAGTCCTTAAAAGTCTTGATCTGGAAACCCAGATGATTGACCTTTATAATGAAGGTTATGATGAGTTTCTAAAAGGGGATACTTTATTTGCTGCTCAAAAATTTAATGAGGCAGAAATTATTTTTCCGCAATCAGATTGGGCACCCTTAGCTGCCTTAATGTCGGCTTATGTTTATTATTCAGATGATTATTATTCTGACGCAATTTATCATTTAGAAAGATATTTAAAAGTATACCCAAATCATGAGGACAAAGATTATGCACATTTTTTATTAGCAATGTGTTATTATGAAAATATAGTTGATGAGGGGAGAGACTTAGGTCCATTGTTAAATGCCAAAAAAGAGTTTGAATTTATAGTAAAAAATTATCCAGCCACTGAATTTGCAGCAGATGCTCAATTTAAGATTGAGTTAATTAAAGATAGATTAGCTGGAAAAGAAATGTTCATAGGAAGACATTATCTTAAATCAAAAAAATGGATTGCTGCAATTAATAGATTTAAGAATGTGCTAGAAAACTATGAGACTACTATTTATGTTGAAGAAGCAATTCATAGACTTGCTGAAGCTCATTATATAATTGGATTAGAGGAAGAAGCTAAAAGATATGCTAGCTTGCTTGGGTATAATTATGGATCCAGCAAATGGTATAAAGCTACTTATAAAATTTTTAATAAAGATTATGATATATCGGAAAAAAAAATATTTGATCAAAAAATTGAGGATAAACAATCGCTATTTCAAAGATTTAAAAAAAGATTTAAAAACCTTTTCAACTAAATGAAAGATAAAGAAATTAAGAAAATTTACCTTAATAAACTCAGAGAAATTAAAAAATATAATGAGTTTTATTATGATAAAAATAATTCACTTATAACTGATGCTGAGTATGATCTAAAAAAAAAAGAGATAATTGACTTAGAAAAAAAATATCAATTCCTATCTAGCAATAATTCACCAAGCAAAACAGTAGGATTTAAACCATCTAAAATTTTTAAAAAAATGAAGCATAAAGTTCCAATGCTTTCTTTATCCAATGCTTTTAATGAGGAGGATTTAATAAATTTTGAAAAAAAGATTTACAATTATTTAGACCTTAGTAAAAATTTTGAACTTGAATACTCTATTGAACCAAAAATTGATGGAATATCTGCGTCTCTTACATATAAAAACGGTAATTTGACAACAGGTTTATCCAGAGGAGATGGATCTGAAGGAGAAGATATTACTCAAAATTTGAAAACAATAAAAGATATTCCACAAAAAATAAATGCTAAGGATTTTCCCGAGGAAATAGATATTAGAGGTGAGGTGTTTATCAAGAATAGTGATTTTAAAAAAATTGAGAGTAAATTTGCAAATCCTAGAAATGCTGCATCAGGCTCATTGAGACAAAAGGATCCAAAAATAACTTCAAAGATACCTTTAAGATTTATAGCTTACACCTATGGTTTTGAAAAAAATTTGAAATTAAAAAAACAGACTGACTTTATTAAAAAACTTCAGGATTGGGGATTTAAAACAAATCCTTTTAATAAAAAAATTAGTGGAGTACAAAACTTGGTAAATAATCATAACTCATTTGAAAATAAAAGATCTGAAATTGATTTTGATATAGACGGACTTGTGTATAAAATAAATGATTTTAAACTTCAAAAAAGATTAGGTTTTGTAGCTAATGCTCCACGTTGGGCAATTGCTCATAAATTTACTGCTAATAGTTCAATATCAAACATTACCAATATTGAAATTCAAATAGGAAGAACTGGAGCTTTGACTCCGGTGGCTAAGATCAATCCTGTTAATATTGGAGGTGTTTTAGTTTCTAATGCAACACTTCATAATGAAGATGAAATAAAGAGAAAAGATATAAGAATAGGAGACACTGTAGTTGTAGAGAGAGCAGGCGATGTAATTCCACATGTTATATCTGTTGATTTAAAAAAAAGACCAAAAAAATCAAAAAAATTTGAATTTCCTACCAAGTGCCCTTCCTGTGGATCAGAAACAGTAAAAGAATATAATATTACAACTAAAAAAAAGGATGCAGTGAGAAGGTGTACGAGTCAAGGATTTGATTGTGAACGAATTTCAATTGAAAAATTAAAACATTTTGTATCTAAAGAGGCATTTAATATTGATGGTTTTGGAAAAAAAATAGTAGAGGATTTTTGGAATAAACAAATAATTAAATACCCTCAAGATATATTTAATTTAGATTATAATAAAATTAAGACTTTCGATGGCTGGGGGAATTTGTCCGTTTCAAATTTAAAATTTTCAATTGAAAGTAAGAAAGAAATCGATTTTTATAGATTTATATATTCTCTGGGAATAAGACATATTGGTTTAGAAATTTCTAAAATTATTGCAAATCATCTCAAATTTCCTTCTAACTTTTTTAAACTTCATAAAAATGACTCGATTAAAGATTTACTCAATATTGATGGAATTGGACAAACCCAAATAAATTCTTTAATTTCTTTTTTCAAAAATATCACTAATAAAGAAATACTGAACGAATTAGAAAAAGTTTTAAGAATAAAAAAAGTTGTTACAAATAAAAGTAATGGAAAATTTATGAATAAAACTTTTTTAATCACTGGAAAATTATCTGGTATGAGTAGATCTGAGGTAAAATCTTTAATAGAATCCAAGTCAGGTAAAATTTTAAGTAATGTAAATAAAAAACTTAACTATTTAATTGTTGGTGAAAAACCAACAATTAAAAAAGTTAGCTTAGCTGAACAATTAGATATAAATATTATAAATCAAGATGAATTAAAAAAAATGCTAGATTAGGCTTGCTAACCAAGTTTTTTCTTTTTTACTCAAAAATTTCGAATACCTCGAATAAATATCCAGATGATATCGAAATAAATAAGATTTTTCTTTTTTATCAAGTAAATTATAATTAATTAAATCATTTTCAATAGGAGCAAAAGTTAAGTTTCTAAACTCTATATTCTTTTTTATTTTTTTTATGTAGACTAAATTTTCTATTCTTATACCAAATTTTTTTTCTTTATAAAAACCTGGTTCATTACTTAAAATCATACCAGCTTTTAGTTTAATAGTATTGTATTTAGATATAGATTGAGGTCCTTCATGCACATTAAGAAAAAAACCTACACCATGACCTGTCCCATGCGCATAATCTAATTTTTTTTGTTTTAAAAATTTTCTGGCATTTACATCAATTTTTTTTCCAGTATTTTTTTGAATTAGGTTACTATTGTATACGGCAATATGACCCTTTAAAACTCTAGTAAAAATATCTTTAATTTGATTAGTGGGTTTTTGAAAACAAATTGTCCTTGTTACATCAGTTGTTCCATATTTATATTGTCCACCAGAATCAAATAAAAAAATATCTTTTTTATTAATTAATCTACAATTTTTTTTATTAGCTCTATAATGCACAATTGCACCATTAGGACCAGCACCAGCGATAGTATTAAAACTTGGATATAAATAATTTTTACTTTTTTTTCTAAATGTTTCTAACTTATTTTGAGCATCTATTTCGCTAATTTCTCCTTTGTAATGTTTAATCCAATAAATAAATCTTGTTAATGCCAAACCATCTTCAAAATGAGCATTAACCATATGATTAATTTCAGTTTGATTTTTAATTGATTTAAATGCATAGATTGGTTCAGGATATTTTGATATTTTAAGTTTTCTTCTGATCAATTTTTCCAAAAATAAAGAACAGGTTTTAAAATCAATCACTATATTTCCCGACTTAATAGACGTTAAAAAATTTTCTATTTGATCAAAATTTATTATTTGTTCTTTTTTTAAGACTTGATCTCCTATTATTTTTTTAGTTTTTGTCTTATCAGCTAATAAATGAATATTACCGATTTTATCCATTAATAAATAACTATTTGGTATTGGAGAATTAGGGTTGTCATAACCTCTTATATTGAGTGTCCACGCAACATTTTCAGGAGCTGTGATAAACAGGTAGTCACATTTTACTTTTCTTAAATATTTTTTAATTCTCTCAATTTTTGAGTTTTTTTTCTCACCTATTATGTTGTCATTTAATTTAAAAAATAATTTTACTTTATTCCTTCTTAAGGGAAAAATTAAATCCACTAAATTTTGATCTATGTATTTAATTGAAGTGTTTTTATGAAAAAGTTTTTTTAAACTATTTGAGGTTATAAGTTTTGGATCTATTCCTAAAGTAATTTTTTTTAAAATTTTTTTTGGATTATTCTTAGTAATATCGATTATTTTAAAATTTTTTCCAGACTCAATTTTTGCTTGTAAAGTATATCTACCATCAACAAAAAGATAATTATTTTTTTTTGTTATTATAGCTAAGCCAGCAGATCCAGAAAAATTTGAAATTTTATATAATCTTTTTTTAGGATCATATTCAGAGAAAAATTCGTCATTTTTTGGAATTATATATCCATCGATTTTATATTTTGAAAAACTATGTCTTAAAAGATCAATATATTTTTTTTTCATTTAATTCTTTTTTGATATCTTATCCATCCAGGACTTCTAGTTTCATCTTGGTCCTCGAAATCTTGATTAAAATCAAAATCACTATCCTTGTTCAAGTCTTCATCATTCATGGTATTTTTTTCCATGTATTCATCTGGGAGTTCATCTATGAACCTTGAAGCCAAACTATCTATCCAATCACCTTGATAAAATCTGCTCATTGAAAATGATATATTCGCGATCTTTTTTGCTCTTGTTATTCCTACATAAGCAAGTCTTCTTTCTTCTTCCAAACCATTTTGTCCTTTTTCCTCAATTGATTTTTGATGCGGAAATAAACCTTCTTCCCAACCAGGCAAAAAAATTACGTCAAATTCCAATCCTTTGGCAGCGTGCATCGTCATCATATTTATTTTTTCTCCTTCCCAATCTTCATCAATTGAAGTTGCTAAAGATACGTGTTCTAAAAAACCTTCAAGATTATCAAACTCTTTCATTGCACTCAGAAGTTCTTTTATATTTTCAAGTCTATTCTCATTTTCAAGATCTTTTTTATTTTTCAGCATTGCTGAATAGCCAGACTCATCTAAAATGATTTGTAATAGTTTAACGTGATTAATTTTTTTGATATTCAAATCATAGCGCCATTTTTCTATAAGACTTAAAAAAGAACTAAGTCCAATTTTTGTTTTTGGTTTAATTAAGTTCATCTCGACTAATTGTTTTGAGGACTTTTCTAAACAAACAGAGTTTCTTTTTGAATTTTCATGTATTTGTTTAATTGTGCTGTCTCCAATAGATCTTTTTGGATTGTTTACAATTCTTTCAAATGCTAGATCATCTTTTTCTTGAAAAATAATTCTTAGGTAAGCGATACAATCTTTAATTTCAGCCCTTTCATAAAATTTAGTGCCACCCACAATTCTATATGGCATACCAATTTTTAAAAACCTTTCTTCAAATTCTCTAGTTTGAAAAATTGCCCTAACTAAAATAGCTATATTATTTAATGAAAATTTTTTTTGATTCTTTTCAATTTCATCAGAAATACCTACAGCTTCGTCTTTACCACTTCTAAAACAATTTAATTTTACCGGTTCTCCAATATCTTTTGTGGATTCTAAAGTTTTACCTACTCTATTTTGATTATTAGAAATTAGAGTAGAAGCTACTGATAAAATATTTTGTGAAGATCTATAATTTTTTTCTAGTCTTATAATTTTTGTGTTTTTGTAATTTTTATCAAAATCTAAAAAATTTTTTATTTCTGCTCCTCGCCAGCTATATATGGATTGATCATCATCACCGACACAGCATATGTTATTATTTTTTTCTGCAAGCAAGTTTAACCATTTACTTTGAATAAAGTTTGTATCCTGATATTCATCTACGAGAATATATTTGAAATTTTTTGAATAAATTTCTCTTATCTCAGTATTATTTTCAAGTATTTTGACTGTATGAAGAATTAAATCTCCAAAATCACAAGAATTTAAATCTGATAATTTTTTCTGATATATTTTGTATATTGGTAGTACTGTTTTTTCATAAATATTCTTATTATTTGTTATTACTTCATTAGGGTATAAACCTTTATTTTTCCATTTATCTATAATTGCCAAAATATATCTTGGTGCTAATAATTTAATATCAATATTCTCTGCTTTGCAAATATTTTTAATAAGTCTAATTTGATCATCAGTATCTATAATTGTAAAATTGGAGTTAAGATTTGCTGCGATGGCATGCTTTCTTAAAAGTTTTGCACATATAGAATGAAAAGTCCCTAACCATGATAATCCAGTCGCTGATGACCCCAAAATATTACTTACTCTTTTTTGCATTTCTCTTGCCGCTTTGTTGGTAAAAGTTACAGCCAGAATTTGATTTGGAAACGCCTTTTTCTCTTTTATGATATTTGCTATTCTAGTTGTTAATACCCTAGTTTTACCAGATCCAGCGCCAGCTACTATTAAAAGTGGACCATCAAGGTAATTTATTGCCTCTTTTTGAGCATCATTGAGGTTTCTTAAATATTCAGAGTTTATCATTTTAAATTTTTTATTATAAGTACATATTTTTTAAATGAATAATTTTATAAATACATTTTTTCTAAAGTTTAATAACTTTATTGGTTCATATAATAAACTATTAAATACTTTTTTTAATAAACTAAATTATAAAAACTTAGGTATCTTAATTGCTGATAAAAGACTAATAATAACATCAGCAATCATCATTGTTTCAATTGTCGCACATTTTTCAACCCCGGCCTTTTATAAAACAGAAAGGGTTAAAAACTTACTTGAGAATCAGCTAGGTAATGAATTTAATTTTAATTTTAATCTAGGAGAAAAAATAGATTATGCGATTTTTCCAAGACCGCACTTTCATATAAGAGATATTACTTTAGATGGGGATGGAAAAGAATTTGCAACTATAGAAACATTTAAAGTTTATTTGTCTTTTAAAAAATTTTTCGAAAAAGAAAAATTAAAAATAGACCATCTTAAAATTAAAAAAGCAAAATTTAATTTTGAAACCATTGATTATTCCCCATTGTTAAATTTCTTTGACAAAAAATTTAGCGACTTAAAGGTAGATATTACAAATAGCAAAGTTTTTCTAAAAGATAAAGATGATGATACATTGTCAATTTTAAAAATGGATAAAGCAAAAATATTTTTTGATCCTCAATATCTTAAAAATAAATTTAATATAAATGGAGAAATTTTCAATAATCCAATTATTATATCTTTAAAAAATGATTTTGAAAAAAAAGATTTAGATTTAGATATTAAATTAGACAAGATAGGTATTCAATTTAAGAACGATATTAATTATTATAGTCCTTTAAAATTAGGATCTACAACCATTTCAAATTATGGAAAAAATTACACAATTAATTATACTTTTGATGATAAGAAGTTTGAATTTAAATCTGGGAAGAAAATTGAAGAAAAGTATCTCTATGAAGGTAAGGCTATTTTAAAACCCTTTTTTTTAAACACAGATATAAATTTGAAGAATTTAAGTTTGATTGATTTAGTTCAAGCAGAGACACTTTTCATGAAATTGATAAGATCAAATTTATTTTTAAATGAAAATTTAAATTTAGTTATAAATTTAAAATCTAAAAATGTATCAGATTATAGATTTTTGAGAGATTTACTTTTAAAAATTGAACTTAACCAGGGGTTATTAACTATTAAAGATACAAGTTTAGAATTTTCAGATATTGCCTCGATAAAATTATTAAATGGAAATTTTAAAGATGATAACAATGATAATTATTTTTCTGCGGAATTTGATATTGATATTTTAGATAGTGATAAATTGTATAAATTTTTTCAAACAAAAAAGAGGTTTCGGAAAAAAATTAAAAAAATTAATTTTTTAGTTAATTATGATTTTTCATCTGAGGTTATCAAGATAGATAGAATAAGTATTGATAATAAAGTAGATGACCTCATACAAAATTTTGTAAGAGATTTTAATGCTCAAGAAAATCGTTTAAAAAATAGAGTTGAGTTGAGAAATCTATTTAATTTATTAATAGAAAATTATGATGGATAGATCATTTTTTTTGGATCAACAATTTTGTCATAGTCTTTTTCGTTGATGAGACCTGTTTTTAAAGCTTCTTCTCTTAAAGTCGTATTATTTTTAAGAGCTGTTTTAGCAATTCTTGCTGAATTATCGTAACCAATATGTGGCGCTAGAGCAGTAACTAACATTAAAGAGTTATCTAAAAACTTTTTAATTTTTACTTTATCAGCCTTAATACCTTTTACGCAATATTGTGAGAAATTTTTTGTACTGTCCGCAAGTAAATCTATTGATTGCAAAATATTATGTGCAATTAATGGTTTAAATACATTTAATTCAAAATGTCCGTGCGAACCAGCCATTGTTATACCATTATGATTTCCAATAACTTTCACACAAACCATAGTAACAGCCTCTGACTGTGTAGGGTTAACTTTGCCTGGCATGATTGAAGAACCTGGCTCATTAGTTGGTAAAATAATTTCGCCATAACCTGCTCTTGGACCTGAACCCAGAAATCTAATATCATTTGCGATTTTCATTAAACTAACTGCAGTAGTGTTTAAAGTGCCTGAAAAATTAACAATTTCATCATGAGCAGCTAAAGCTGCAAATTTATTTTTTGTTGGTTTAAAAGGTAGTTTGGTGATTTTTTTGATTTCATTAATTATTTTTTTATCAAAACCTTTTTTACTATTAATTCCTGTCCCAACCGCTGTGCCACCTTGAGCCAAAAAATATATTTCCTTAAGAGCATTTTTTATTCTTGAAATACAATCCTCTAGTTGTGATTGATATCCTGAAAATTCTTGTCCTAAAGATAATGGTGTTGCATCTTGCAAATGAGTTCTACCAACCTTGACAATATTTTTAAATTGAGAGACTTTTTTTTTTAATTCTTTGTTTAATAATTCTAATGAAGGTATTAATTTGTTTTTTGTTTCAATTGCTATAGCTATATGCATTGCAGTGGGGAAGACATCATTTGTAGATTGAGATTTATTTACATGATCATTTGGATGAACTGGTTTTTTTGAGCCTTTTTTTCCACCCAATATTTCAATAGCTCTATTAGCTATCACTTCGTTTACGATCATGTTTGTTTGAGTACCAGACCCAGTTTGCCAAACTTTTAATGGAAAATGCTCATCCAATTTTCCTAAAATAATTTCATTTGATGCCTTAATTATTGCTTTTGCAATATTTGGAGAAATTTGTTTTTCTTTACCATGAACGGTTGCAGCAGCTCTTTTAATAATTGCAATTGATTTAATTAAAATTGGTCTAACTAAAAATTCACCAATATCAAAATATTTTTTTGATCTTTGAGTAGACGCTCCCCAATATTTATCATTGGGAACATTTATTGATCCTATACTGTCAAATTCTTTTCTTAATTTCATTGATTATTCAGTAATTATTAATTTATTATAATATACATTAATTTTATAAAACTTACAGGAGCATTATGTCAAATTTTAGAAAGGTAGGAATTTTTATGAAAACCTTTGGTCAAGAGGTTAAAATTAAACCTTCTTTTAGTACTGATAAAATAAATAAACTTAGATTTGACCTTATTAAGGAAGAGTTAACCGAATTTAAGGAGGCACTTGATAAAAAAGATTTAATAGAAGTTGCAGATGCGTTAACAGATATTTTATATGTTACTTATGGAGCAGGACATGCCTTTGGTATAGATTTAGATAAATGTTTTGACGAAGTACAAAACTCAAATATGAGCAAATTGGATGAAAATGGAAAACCAATTTATAATGATGTTGGAAAAGTTATGAAAGGTCCAGGATATTTTAAACCTGATTTTTCAAAGATTATTAAAGTTTAAGCCACTCTGGAATGATAATTTTAAAAACACCATTTTTAGTTTTGAATGTTTGATCTTTATTAAAATTTTTATCTAAAAACTTAATTAATGCAAAAGGATACTCTTCATTGATTAAAATTTTACCTATCTCAGTATCATTAATATAAACTTTTTCGTCTTCATTTAATTCACCACTAATCATTTTTACTGGTAGTAATCTTTTTGAAAGTTTATTTTTTAATTTAATTCTTGCGGTATTTTCTTGA
>MDTG01157430.1_pt1 | contig 28139 bp, 21 predicted proteins | sample 811421 | NCBI WGS metagenome assembly MDTG01 (sample SAMN05326645, study PRJNA326480) | marine metagenome | isolation source: seawater | place: Pacific Ocean: South East | collected 2011
CGGGATCGGCGTGCGGCCCCGATGAGAGCGCTGGAAGCCAGCCGCGATCGAAGCAGTGGAAAGAGCGTTCGCCGTTCGGTGATGTCGAGCGGACGAACCGCGTGATATCCCTCCACCACCGCCGCGGCGAGGTCCAGATCGTCGGCGTCCGGATGCTGGGCCGCGTATGCGAGGGTCAGGCCGAGATCCTGGACCAGCGTTCCGTGAAGCGCATCGCCGAGATCCAGGATGCCGACCACCCGGTCTCCGTCCAGAAGGATGTTCTCGTCGTTGGCGTCGCCATGCAGCATTCCCGAAGGTGCCGATCCAAGCAGCGGGGCCACGATCGCAGCGTGGTCCTGCATCACCATCTCGAGGATTCGACGCCGGTCCGCATCCTTCACCAGCGGGATGCTCACCCGGTGCCGCGTGCAGTCGCCGAGATTCCAATCGTGATTCCGTCTTCCTCCGGGCGGATCGAAATCCCGCAGCGCCACATGCATGCGGGCCAGGTTTCCACCGATCTCGATGCCGGCCTTCCGGGTCACCGCAGCGTCGCGCCAGGCCGTTCCCCCGAGGAACCGGTGGATTCTCGCCCGGGCCGGGACTCCCGCGATCTCGACCACCCGGTCGGTCCGCCCCTCCGCATCCGGAACGATCTCCGGAACCGGCAACCCCGCCTCGGCGAGGCGCTGGAGCATCGCGGTCTCGAGATCCACATCCGCCGATGGATCGGTCGCGATCCGCAGGACGAGCAAGGTCTCATCGCGAGCTTCGACCAGGAGATTCAAGTTCTCTCCGGCGAGTCGGACCCGGGGCTGGAGTTCGCCCCAGCCGTCATCGATCGTGGTGCGGATCGATTCCAGGACGGCGGCAGTGGCGGCGTCGATCGTCATGACTCTGTTTCCGGACTCAGGTCGTCGAGGATCCCAGTCCACGGGCCAGGCGGAGATAGCTCTCCATCTGGGCGAGGACCTCCTCCATCGAGTCACCGCCGAACTTGGCACGCACCGCACGGGCGATCTCCAGGGCGACGACGTTCTCCGCGACCACGCTGGCCGCCGAGATGGCGCTGATGTCGCTTCGCTCGTACTGGCTCTTCTCCGGCTCGCGGCTCACGAGATTCACGCTGGGCAGGCCCTGGAGCAGGGTGGCGATCGGCTTCATCGTGCCCCGGACCACGACCGGCATCCCGTCGGTCATGCCGCCCTCGAGTCCACCCGCATTGTTGCGGTTGCGGACGAAGCCGAGATTCCGTTCGTTGGTGCGGGCAGCATCGAAACCGATCGGATCGTGCACCTCGGATCCGTTGCGACGACCGCACTCCGTGCCCATTCCGATCTCCACCGCCTTGAAGGCCTGGATCCCCATGACCGCGCCGGCCAGCCTCGAGTCGAGGCGATCACTCCACTGGACGCAGGATCCCAGGCCGGGAGGACATCCGAAGACGTGCACCTCGACGAAGCCACCGACGGTGTCCTTGTCGATCTTGGCCTGGCGGATGCTCGCGATCATCGCGTCGCTCGCGACGGGATCGGGCAGATAGACCTTGCTCTCGTCCCGGGCGGCGCGAAGATCCCGCCAGTTGGACTCGGTGACCTCGAAATCCCCCATCGCCGCGGGATCGGGACCTCCCCCGCGAACGAAGCCGAAGACGTGGATTCCCAGATCCCTCAGCATGCACCTCGCCAGGGCCCCCATTCCAGTGCGGCCGGCGGTCTCGCGGGCGCTCGCTCTTTCCAGGGTCTCCCGGCAGTCGGGAACCAGCCACTTCAGGCTTCCCGCCAGATCCGCGTGACCCGGACGAGGCCTTTCGACCGGCGGGGTCCGCTTGAGATCGTCGAGACGACTGTCGCGGTTCGGAACCAGCATCGCGACCGGGGCCCCGGTGGTTCGTCCGAGCCGGACGCCACCGAGATACTGGGCGGAGTCCGTCTCGATCTTCTGACGCGCCCCGCGACCGTAGCCACCCTGGCGACGTCGGAGTTCACCGTCGATGAATTCGGTGTCGACCTCCACGCCGCGGGGGATCCCCTCGAGGAAGGAGACGACACCCGGGCCGTGGGATTCGCCGGCGGTGCGATAGGTGAGTTCGGCCATGGTGCTCCAGAAACTCCCCGTTCGGGGGATCGAGACCGTTCAGTCCGCGCCGCCCACCAGTCGGCGAGCGAGGTCGTCGATCTCGATTTCGCCCAGGTGGGGTGCGGAGATGATGAAGAGTGACTTCAGGGGGGACAGGACGATCGGCGCGGACGAGGGCAGACCATCGACCACGATCACGATCGGCCGCGAAAGCTGTTCGATCGAAAGTCGCTCCAGCCTGGCCGCCCCCCGGGGATCGAGGCGGATCAGGAGTTCGGGGCTTCCGGAGGCCTCGATCCTCTTCTCGACCGAATCGATCATGTCTTCGTGGACCGCAACTGCCGGGTCCATCCAGATCCGGCTTCCTCCGACCACGAGCTCGGTGCGATCCCAGCCATCGACCTCGCTGATCGAACCCGCCCGGAGCTCCAGCACGTGGTTCGTGGTCGCCTTGCCTCCGCTGCATCCGACCTGCAGGGCGAAGGCGAGGACGACGAGGACCCGCGGGAATCGACGGCTCGGCGGTGAGAAGGTCTTGGACATGAACGAAGTGTATCGGCCCGACACCGGGAGCCCTAGCATGTGGGACATGGAACCCACTCCTCCCTCCAGTCCTCCCTCCGACACGCTCACCCCCGCGGAGATCGTCGCCGCCCTCGATCGACACATCGTCGGTCAACAGGATGCGAAGCGAGCGGTGGCGGTCGCGATGCGAAACCGCTGGCGGCGGCGAAGGCTTCCAAACGAGATCGCCCGCGAGGTCGTGCCGAGGAACATCGTGATGCTCGGCCCGACGGGCGTGGGCAAGACCGAGATCGCCCGGCGACTGGCGACCCTGCTCAAGGCGCCGTTCATCAAGGTGGAAGCCACGAAGTTCACCGAGGTCGGCTACGTGGGACGGGACGTCGAATCGATCATCCGGGATCTCCTCGAGGTCGCGATCCGGATGACCCGGCAGGAGCAGGCCCACGCGGTTCGAGAACGGGCCGAGCTGGCCGCCAAGGATCGACTGGTGTCGATCCTGCTCGGTGAGGAATCCACCGAGGAACGACCTTCCGATGAGAACCGCCACGCGAACGGGGACGACCCGCACGAGCGGGTCCGGGCCCGTCTCCGGGAAAAACTCGATGCCGGCCTCTTCGACGATCAGGAAGTGGAGATCACGGTCCGGGAGAAGCCCACCCTTCCCGCGATGGGCATGGGGCCGGAACAGAACGACCCGACGATGGGCGGCATCGGTTCGATGCTCGAATCGATGCTTCCCACCAAGTCCCACCGCCGCAAGGTCCGCACCCCGCGCGCCCTCGAGATCCTGATCGACCAGGAGACCGAACCGTTGATCGACCAGGAACGGGCGATCGAGGCCGCGATCGAACGCACGGAGATGGACGGCATCGTCTTCATCGACGAAATCGACAAGGTCGCGACCACCGACGAGCGGGGAGGCGACGTCAGTCGGCAGGGCGTGCAGCGGGATCTGCTTCCCATCGTCGAAGGCTCGAACGTCACCACCAAGCACGGGGTGGTGCGAACCGACGGCATCCTCTTCATCGCGGCGGGAGCCTTCCACCAGGCTTCGATCAGCGACCTGATGCCAGAGCTGCAGGGACGCTTCCCGATCCGCGTGGAGCTCTCCGGCCTGGGCCCGGAGGACTTCCGCCGGATTCTGGTGGAGCCCGAAGCCAACCTCGTCGTCCAGCAGAAGATGCTGCTGGGAACCGAGGGGATCGAAGTGGAGGTGAGCGACGATGCGATCGAGGCGATGGCGGAACTCGCCGCCGCCGCGAACGACCGCCTGGAGAACATCGGAGCCCGCCGGCTGATGACCGTCATCGAGCGGGTCTTCGAGGAGGTCTCCTTCGATGCCGGGGATCGGGCCGCACGGGGCGAGCGACGGCTCGAAGTCGATGCGCGGTTCGTGCGCGATCGCGTCGAACCGCTGCTCGGCGACGAGGACCTGGGACGATTCGTGCTCTGACGCCATGCAGAGATCCATCCGGCGCGGGATCATGTCGGCATGAACGAACCCGAACGTCGCATCGCCCTCGTCACCGGGGCCAGCACGGGCATCGGCGCCGTGTTCGCCGATCATCTCGCCGGCCGGGGCTTCGATCTGGTGCTGACCGCACGCCGACTCGATGCCCTGCGTGCAGTCGCGGAGCGGCTTCAGGACCAGTACGAGGTCTCCTGCCGGGTGATTCCCGCGGATCTCTCCGAACCCGAGGCCCCGCGACGAATCCTCTACGAACTCGCACGCGACGAGATCGACATCGATGTCCTGGTCAACAACGCCGGTTACGGACTGCCGAAGACGCTGGTGGAGACCGACTGGCCGGAGGTCAGATCGTTCATGGAGGTCATGGCGGTCTCCTGGCTGCACCTGATCCGACTCTTCGCTCCGCCCATGCTCGACCGCGGGTGGGGACGCATCGTGAACGTCGCCTCCCTTGCCGCCTACGCCCCCGAACCCCCGGGAAGTCTCTACTCCGGGATCAAGTCGCAGATGGTGACCACCAGTCGAGGCCTGCGGCGCCAGTTCCTCGGCACCGGCGTGCACTGCACCGCGGTCTGCCCCGGATTCACCCACTCCGAGTTCCACGCCCGCCTCGGCATGCCGGACGTTTCCGATCAAATGCCTCGCTGGATGTGGCAGTCGGCGGAAGCGGTGGTTGAAGAGGGATGGAACGCCTGCGAGGCGAACCGTCCCGTGGTGGTGACCGGCCGATGGAACAAGCTCCTGCGCAGTCTCCTGGCCCTGGTGCCGACCTCCCTTGCCGAACGGACGACCCCCAAGTCGATCGAAGACATTCGAAGTCGCAAGGCCGGATCGACGCCCGACGACGCCTGATCCGCTGGCCCGTCGCCTTCGATGCGGGATTCACCCCGCTCCGGACAAGGAGACCAGGACTCCCGACGCCAGATCGACCCGGGGCGATGGATGCGCCCACGCCTTCCAGAAGGTGGCCAGGTCGGGGTCGCGATGATCCTGAAATCGCAACCGCTCCACCCCCGCGGGTCCGACCAGGGTGGCTTCCACCCGCCATCCGATTCGTGGCGGATCGTGCAACAGGAGCACGCTGTCCTCCAGAGTCCATGCCTTACCCCGGGCCACCAGGAATCCCGGACCCACCAGGATCCTCATGGACAGTCGTCGAGTGGACCGCCGCCATCGCACGTACCAGGGGATGTCCCGGATCACGCTCGCTCCGAGAAGCAGGAGGGGGATTCCGCAGGGAATGAACGTCGCCACCCCCCCGAACCAGGCGAAGAAACCAAGCGAACCGAGCAGCGACAGCGCGATGATGCAGAGCGATACCACGGATCGAGTGGACCAGGACGGCCGTCCGCCTTCGGCCAGTGGCGTCGGATCGGACAGATCGCCGACCGGCATGATCCCTTCGACGTGACGTGCGGATCTGGCACCCACGACCGCGATCGCCTCCGGATCCAGCCGGCGAACGACCTCGATGAATTCGTCGCATCGCGGCGACCTTCCGAGCAGGCGTCGCCAGGGTCGAGGCAGTCGTCTCGCGGCCCGCACCACGGCCTGGATCTCGGGATCGAGCCGATCGAACGACCGATCCCTCCATCTGATGATCTGCCATTGAGTGATCAGGCCCACCAGCATGCCGGCGCCCATGCTCAGCAGGAATCCCAGGGGGGACTCCCCGAAAACGAGCTGCATCGCGGCGACGATCCCTCCCAGAAGCAGCGACATGATCAGAACCTCCCCCCACCGGGGGACATGCTGGAAATAACCACTGCGCAGAAATCGATCGAATCCGGCGATGATGATCCGGGGACGGTCCTGCGATCCGCCGGCCCCCTCGGTCATGACCCGCCGGCTCGCACTTGGGAGGCGAAGAGGTCGTCGGGCGGAGCCTTGCCCGTCCAGGCGAGGAACTGGGCTTCGGCCTGGGCCACGAACATCGACAGTCCGGAGACCGTCCTTGCTCCCCGGCTTTCGGCGAGTCGAAGCAACGGCGTCATCGCAGGTGAGTAGACGGTGTCCATGACCACCATCGATTCATCGATGGCCATGCCCTCGGGCAACGGGGAATCGTCTGGTGCCGGGCCTCCCGTCATTCCGATCGGAGTGGCGTTCACGATCGCGTCGAAATCGGCGGTCGGTGCCTCCGGCGCCTCCACGCCCGGATCGAACTCCTCCGCGAGAGAGACTGCTCTTTCGTGCGTCCGATTGAACACGTGGACCAGGGCGCCGCGATCCGTGAGCCCCGCGATCACCGCCCGGGCGACGCCGCCCGCTCCGAACACCGCGATCCGTCGTCCAGTGAAATCCGCCTGCGGACCGCCGGGAAGATCGAAACCGGCGGCGAGCGAGGACACCGCGGCGTGCACGTCGGTGTTCAGGCATCGCATTCCGCGGACCCCCCCTCCGCCGTCACGCTCGACGACCAGGGTGTTGGCGGCTCCCGCTCGTTCGGCGAGCGGATCGATCTCCGCTCCGGACTCGCGAGCGAAGCGAAGCAGGTTCTCCTTGTGCGGCAGGGTCACGCTGCATCCGCCGAAATCGAGGCGGGGATGATCGACGAATTCACCGACCGTCGCCTTGAAGGACTCCCATCCCGGCGCTACCGGCAGGGGGAGATAGACCGCGTCCTCGTCCACCGCGTCGAATCCGAGGTTGTGGACCCGGGGCCCCAGGGAATGATCGACCGGGTGACCCACCACTCCATAGACCGCGGTCGAGGATGCGATTTGATCGAAGCGGTAGGTGCCCCGCAACTCGTCGATCGTGGGCTGGCCCGGCGCGGTCCCTCCGGCCGGGTCGGAGGCGGCGAAGGTGAGAAACCCTCCGAACTTCGGAGCCAGGATCCTGCTCATGGTCCCGAACTCTCCCATCGCGAGCGCGATGAGGGGCTTGGGGCGGGTCGCGAGGAGATCGAACATCTCGAGGCAGTCTCGAAGACTCCGGGCCATGTACACCATCTTCCCGATGGCGCACGCCTCCTCCTCCGCCATGCCCGCGACCCGGGTCAGCAGATCGCCCGGGCGTCCGCCGAACTCGTGACTGGAGAGGATCAACCGGGTCGAGATGTCCCGGACCTGGTTGGAATGATCGATGACCAGTCGGACCTTCTGGCGGAGGTTCGCGCTGCTTTGCCACGCCTTCAACTCGATGTCGAGGTAGGCGGGGGGATGATCACCGGTACCAACCGCCTCCAGAATCGAAATCCGCTGCTGCTCGGTCCCCACCCAGGTCCCGCCTTCATCCTCGGATCGGATGGTGACGATGCTGGTGGCCGGGGAATCGGCCAGCAGCCTTTCGATCGCAGGAAGCGGATCGGGCTCCTCCGCGATCGCATCCAGTCGCCACTCCACGATCCGGGCCCCGCCGGAGACCGCGGCGGCCGCTCTTTCCAAGGCGAGAGGGACGTCCTCGGAGGAGTCCACGAAGATGGGCACGCAGAGGAAGGACATCCGAGGCAGTCTACGGCCGATCGATACACTCACGCGATGCTCGAACTCCCAGAAGAAATCCGAAACACCCTGTCCTTCATGCGAGGTCACCTGAGCGGGCTGATCCGATTCGACACGGAATACCTGCCGATCCGAGTCGTCTTCGCGCCGGATGGAAGGCTGATCGCACCGGTGATGGAGTCGATGCTCATGAGCACCGACTGTGCGATCTACCTGCCGGAGGAGCCCGATGGGAACGATGACGGGATCGTCCAGCTGATGGTCACCCTGCATCGATTCGAGGAATCCGGGGCCGACGGCCTACTCGCCGATCGGTGGAGGATCTACCACGGCGAACCGGAGGACGTCCGCTGGGCGGCGATGACCTTCGACTTCTGCAAATTCGGAGGATTCGCCTTCGACGGGGATTCCCTGATTCAGCCCAACCCGCTGGAATCGGTCGAACCGGTCCTGTGCCGGGAGGTGAACCCCTCCGGCGAGGATGCGCTGCGTCGGGCGGTGCTCGCCGAAAACGAGATCGAGATGGAGTCCCCCCGTCTGGTGGGGGTGGATCCCCTCGGCTTCGACGTGCGAGGCCGTTTCCAGATCGCCCGTCTCCCGAGCGCCGAACTGCTTCTCGACGAGGCCGCGGCGCGAAGCGCCCTCTCGAGGATCCTCGACGGAGCAGACTGAACCGGGGCGGGTGTCGGCGATTCACCGACGAGGCCGCGAAGTCGTCCTGTGGAAAACGTGACCGCCCTGCCACCACGGAAAGCGTCGCTCCCGGGGGTTGCCCCTTCCATTCCCGCTTCATCCGTGAACCGTCGGCCGGGACGTATCATGTCGAAGTCGTGTGATCGCCGGGTGGCGATTCCGGACGGGTCGTGAACTCCACATCGGAACTTGCCATGAAGCAGAGCCTCAACAGCGAGATGATCGAGGACGGACAAGCTCGAGAGGCGCAGGCCTACGCCGACGCCTTCGGGACTCCCGGCCACGACGATCCCTCGCGGATGTACATCGACCAACGCTACGCGGGCTACTCCGAGGAGAACCAGGAGACGTGGCGACGCCTCTACGACCAACAGATGGAGTTCCTGGAGACCCGGGCATCCAACGTCTACCTGGACGGCGCGAAGGCGATCAACCTGGTCCGGGATCACATCCCCTACCTCGACGGACCGAAGTCGATCAACACCTTTCTCCAGAGGCTCACCGGATGGCAGAGCCGGGCGGTTCCGGGCTACCTCCCCGCCAAGGCGTTCTTCGCCTGCCTGTCGAGACGGGAATTTCCCACCACCATCGTGATCCGACCGCTGCAGTCGATCGACTACCTGCCCGAGCCGGACATCTTCCACGACGTCTTCGGCCACGTGCCGTTGCATGCGGATCCGGTGTTCGCGGACTTCCTCCAGACGTATGGTCGCGCCGCCCTGACCGCGACCGACGAGGCGGACACGATTCGTCTCGCCCGGCTCTTCTGGTTCACGGTGGAGTTCGGACTGATCAGGGAGAACGACCGTCTGAAGCTGTACGGATCGGGACTGATCTCCTCCCCGGGGGAGAGCAAGCACGCCCTGGAGAGCCCGGACGTCGAGCGTCGCCCCTTCGATCTCGACACCGTCTGCGAGACCGGTTTCGAGATCGATCACTACCAGCCCATCCTCTACGTGCTTGATTCGTTCGAGCAACTCCGGGATGCGATGACCGAATATGCGAACCGGATCCTCGAGAAGCATGGCGAGCCGACGTCGGCGTGATCCATGCCGCCCCGTTCGAGGATCGACGATCACGAAACCGAGAGCCTAGGAAGAATCGATGCCCGCCAAGAAAGCAGCCCTGAAATCCCCTGAGATCCCGATCGCGGAATACGCCCGGCGAAGGGCGAAGGTGCTCTCCTCCATCGGGAAGTCGATCGGAATCATCCATGCGGGCGACGCGGCCGCGGATCTTCACTCCCGCTACCGACCCCATCCTCACTTCGAATACCTGACCGGGGTCACCGACGAACCCGGAGCGATGCTTCTCCTCGATCCCACCGCACCGGATGGTCGACAGGCCACGCTCTTCCTCCGCCCCCTCGATCCCGAGGTCGAGAAGTGGGACGGCCTTCGCGACGAGATCGCATCCCCCCTCCGCAAGCGCTACGGGATCGGGCAGATCTTCAGGACTCCAAGGCTCGGACGCGTCATCGACGGCTGCATGCAGCGCACGAGATCCTGCGCGTGCCTTCAGCCCTTCGGCTGGCTCGGACAGCCGGTCTCCGCCGATCTGGTCGTGTTCCGCGAGCTCCAGGATCGCTATCCGGGCATCGAGATCCATGACCGGACCACCGTCCTCGCGAAGATGCGTTCCGTCAAGAGCAAGGCCGAGCAGAAGATGCTCTCGGAAGCGGCGGAGATCTCCAGGGTCGCCTACGACTCGATGCTCCGCACCGTCCGCCCCGGGATGAGCGAGTGGGATGTGATGGAGACCCTGGAGCACGGCTATCGCTCCCACGGCTCCCGAGGCCCCGGCTACAACACCATCGTCGGGGCCGGCCTCAACGGCACCGTCCTCCACTACGTGGCCAACGACGGTCCGATCGGGGACGACGACCTGATCGTGATCGACTCCGGCGCCGACTTCGGCGGCTACACCGCGGACGTCACCCGGACGATCCCCGCCTCGGGCAAGTTCAACCCCCGCCAGAAGGAGATCTACCAACTGGTGTTGAAGGCCCTCGAAGCCTCCATCAAGGCGACCCGGGTCGGCACCACCTTCGCGAAGATCGACAAGGCCTCCCGCGACATCATCGTCAAGGCCGGATATGGGGACACCTTCATACACGGCATCGGGCATCACCTTGGCCTCGAAGTCCACGACATCACCCCCGAGGGACCGCTCAAGGATGGGGCCGTCATCACGATCGAGCCGGGGATCTACCTCCCAGACGAGAAGTTCGGGGTTCGCATCGAGGACGACATCCTGGTGACCAAGGACGGGCCCGTGAATCTCACCCGTGGCATTCCGAAGACGGTCTCGGCGATCGAGAAGGCGATGGCCGACCGAGGATGACGCGGCACGGACCTCTTCAGCCACCGGGCGGTGGAGGCGCCGTGCAGACCGCATCCCATGCCTTGCGAAGCGCGACGAAGGATGGCGCCGGAATCCGATTCGCAGTGGCGTCCATCATCTGAGGCGGGCGATCCACCGCGACGGCATCACCGGCCTCGTCGAGATCGATGATCCCCCCATTCCTCTAGATACGACCGCGATCCTGCGAACCAGTCCGGAGCCGGGGTCGATCCGGACCACGAAGTCTCACCGGTCCGTGGATCTCATGTGCCGCTCCATTGGAATTCGAGACACCCACCCCTGCCGCCGATCCGGATCGGGATCGAAATCAATGCCGATCGAATTCACCATTCGCCCTTGTAGAAGGTCAAGAGGAAGACCGACCAGACCGGTGGGAAGGAACTGATGATCACTCCGAACCAGATCAGGACCCGAGCGGTGGTCGGCCTGACCCGCGCGATCACTTCGCAAGAGACGATCACGAACAGGGTGAGGGCGAACTTGAAGGCGATCGCCCCATTCAAACCCCAGGCGTCGATCACCAGCTTCGCGACCGGATTGACCTCTTCACCACCGTTTCGAAGGATGACCCAGGTGAGCATGATGTCGAGGCTGCCCACGAAGATCAGCCAGGTGTAGTGTTCCTGGAACCGCATCTCCGGCAGTTCGAGAAGGCCGATCCCGGAATCCTCGGGGTCGACGATCGCGGGGATCGTTGAGACCCGGGCGCTTCGAGCTTTCGATCCGGCGTTCTGGGTTGGCTGGCTGCTCATGGAATCAGATCAGTGGATCATGGCTCGGCAGGTTGTGGGCGGGGGCGGTGTTGAGCTGGACCAGGGTCTCGCCCTGGATCTTCTTGGCCTCGTCGGGATCGACGTAGTCGGAGTGGCAGGACGCCTTCCCGTCCTCGGTTTGGGTCTTCTTCTTCGTCTTGCTCGCCAGGGCGTGGATCTCGTCGGGTGACAAAACCCCTCGCTTCTCCAGGATCTCCTGCTGTTCGGCGGTGAGGGCGTCGGAGCGCATCGACCGACCACGGTCGAACCCGTCGGCCTTGCCGCTGGCGAACTCCTGGATCTCCTTGGAGATGCGGACGCTGCACCAATCGTGTCCGCACATGGCGCAGAAGTCGGTGTCGACGTCGAGATCCTCGTCGTGGTACGCCCGGGCGGTATCGGGGTCGAAGGAGAGTTCGAAGTGCTTCTGCCAGTTGAGCGCCGCCCGCGCCTTGGTCAGGTCGTCGTCCTGGTCGCGAGCCCCGGGGATGCCGAGGGCCACGTCCGCGGCGTGGGCCGCGATCCGGTAGGCGACGCATCCCTGCTTGACATCGTCCCGCTTGGGGAGACCGAGGTGCTCCTTGGGAGTGACGTAGCAGAGCATCGAGGCCCCGTGATACGCCGCGGCGGTGGCTCCGATGCAGGAAGTGATGTGGTCGTAGCCGGGGAACATGTCGGTGACCAGCGGGCCGAGCACGTAGAACGGCGCACCGTGACACAGGGTCCGCTGGATCTTCATGTTGAACTCGACCTGGTCGAACGGCACGTGTCCGGGACCTTCGATCATCACCTGGACCCCGCATCGCCAGGCCCTTTCGGTGAGTTCCCCGAGTGTCTCGAGCTCGGCAAGCTGGGCCGCATCGGTCGCGTCCGCGAGGCCTCCGGGTCGAAGTCCGTCTCCGATGGAGAAGGTCACGTCGTGTTCCCGCATCAGCCTGCAGATGCTCTCCCAGGCGGTGTAGGTCGGGTTCTCCTTGTCATGGGTCAGCATCCACTTGGCGAGCAAAGAGCCGCCGCGGCTGACGATCCCGATGACCCGGTCCTTGACCAGGGGAAGGTGGGCCTTGCGCACTCCCGCGTGGATCGTGAAGTAGTCCACTCCCTGCCTGGCCTGATGCTCGAGGGTCTCGAGGATCACCTCCTCGTCGAGATCCTCGAGCTTCCGTCCGATGATCATGGAATAGATCGGAACCGTGCCGATGGGGACCGTCGAGTTCTCGATGATCGCCACCCGCGTGGCGTCCAGATCACCTCCGGTGGAGAGATCCATCACCGTGTCCGCGGTCCAGCGTTCGGCCCACTTGAGCTTGTCGACCTCCTCATCCAACGAACTGGAGACCGGGGAGGCCCCCATGTTCGCGTTGATCTTGGTCTTCGACGCCCGCCCGATCGCCATCGGATCGAGGTTGTGCTTGAGGTGGTTCACGTTGGCGGGGATGACCATTCGCCCCGAGGCGACCTCGTCACGGACCTGCTCCGCGGTCAGGTGGCCTTCGCGTTCGGCGACCCGCTGCATTTCCGGCGTGATGATTCCGAGCCGACCTGATTCGAGCTGGGTGACCGGCTCGAAACCGACCGGCGGCACGGCCCGGATGAACTCCCCGGTGTCCGCATGGTTGTGACCGCCGCACCCGACGGTGTGATCCGGTGCCGCTTCGATCGTCCAGCCCTCGGGGAGGAAGTCCCAGGCGGTGCGGTCGCTCGGATCAGGCATGCCCGGGGTGTCGGGCGAACTGAAGCTGCGGGGTCCCCCGATGTCGGCGCGATTCGCGAACGACCCCGGAGTCGTCCCGGTCGGCACGGTCGCCGGATCGTGGGCGCCACGGGAGGGAAGGGTCCAGGCGGCATCGGGTCTGGGGGTGATCAACGTTGGACTCCCGGCCCTGAAGCGGGCCTCTGTTTCGACTCGTTCCGACGCTGGGCGGGATGCGGGCGCGAAGACGCCTCGGACCACGTTCCCTCCGCCGGTACCAACCGGATCAGGTTCGACGGGTGCTTCTCAGTCGTTCACGAACGACGCCCCGCGTGATGGCATGATTCTAGCAACGAAAAACGGTGGTCAGGCCCATGAAGAGCCCCGAATGACCGGTTGCCCCCACTCATTTCGAAAGAGTTGCCGAAGTGGTGTCACGAATGAACCGCCACCACCTACCCAGAGCGAAGGGCCAACGTCGGCCCCCCCGCTCAACCCGTCTGGAGATGGCCTGAAGCCGCGCCCTCATGAGAAAAATCACCCTGCCCACCGTTGCAACGACCATTCTCTCCCTTCCTGCGGGTCTTTCCGCGGACATCGTGGTCAACCACTATCTCGCGGACAACCAGTTCGCCTACGTGGCCTACGACATGTCGGACTTCGACCAGCAGCGACAGGACGACCTGCCCAATCACGGCGTCTGCTACTGCGTCCCGACCTCCTCGGCCAATCTCCTCGCCTACGTGGCCACCCACGGCTATGCGGACGTCGATCCCGGCATCCCCTTCCTGTTCGACTGGGAGAATCAGGCGAACTACGGCGATGCCACCGCCCTGATCGACGATCTCGGAGACGGCATGGCGGTGGCGGACGGCACCGGAGTCGGTTGCGGCACCGGTCCCTTCGAGGCCGCCAATGAACTCGCTCCACGCGTATCGGAGCACTTCACGGTGACCACCGACGTCCGCGACTTCGGGGGCGGCGTCGAGGTCCGGATGTCCGACATCGCCGCCCGCAACGCAGCCAACCAGGCCATCGGCATGGTGTGCTACGGACGGTATCGAGGCTCGTTCGATTCAGGCGGGACGTTCAACGCGACCTCTCGCAACGGTGGTCACTGCGTCACGCTCAACGCCGCCATCGGGGGCGGTGGAGATTCCCAGCTGCTCGGCGTCCGGGATCCCTGGTCGTCGCTGGGCATCGACGATGTTCAGGAGGAGTTCTCCACGAACTTCTGGACAACCACCGACCAGGAGGTGAGCTGGTTCGGATCCGACGACCTCGGGATGAGTCGACTGGGAGATCCCGACATGGGAGACACCCGCATCCGGGCGATCGACTGCTATGTCTCCATCGCACCCAAGTGCGGATTCACCTGGAGCCCCTACGTCCCCGCCCGCCCGCTCACGCTGCAGCTCGATCTGGATCGGTGGAATCCCGACTGGCAACCGCTCCCCCCGATCGAGCTCGAAGACCGACTCCACCACATCATCCTTCTGCCCAACGGGATCGAGTTCCTCGCCATCGGTGAACAGGGGCCCTTGCGGATCAACCGCCTCGACGGCAAGATCGAGTCTCTCGACTTCCGGATGAACGAGGCGATCGCCGACATCACGACCGACCGCTTCGGCCGGATGTGGGCGGCCGCCGGGAAACAGGTTTCGATGATCGATCGGGCCGGACGGGTCGAGGTCCTCGACCTCCCGGGCAATGTGGATGCGATCGCCCAGGCCGACCCCCTTGGAATCCAAGGCGACAACAACGCGGTGCCGATCATGTACGCACTCATGGGCGGTGAAGGCGGTATCGCCAGGATCCTTCGGACCCGGAACGGTCACGTGATCCAACTCGGCTCCTTTCCCGAAACCAACCTCTCTCCCGACGCCCGTCTGCTGGTGGCGGGTGAACGAGCGATCCTTCTGGACCAGGGCCAGCTTCGATACTTCAAGGGCGGAGACGGCTTCGACGAATCGCCGCTCGAGGGAGGTCCAGAATTCCCGGTGATCGATGCCGATCTCGACGGCGAGGTGCTGGTGGTGGTCGACTTGAAGGGCAGATCCCATGCCTACCGGATCGGGGAACGCCTTGAGATGGCCAGCGACCACCCCTTCCACGGTCATCAGACCCGGGGACGACTCGTGCTCTCCAGCTCGCAGAACGCGCTGACGCCCTGGAACAATCCCGACACCTTCAGCACGGAGCAGGATCTCAAGGATGACCTCGATTCGGTCGAGGTCCGCAGGGACTGCCGGTCGGACCTCAACATCGACGGCCGGGTGGATGGAGCCGACATGGGCGTTCTCTTCGGAGCATGGGGACAGGGTCGATCGGTCGCCGACATCAACCGGGACGGCACGGTGAACAGCAGCGATCTCGGCCTGATGCTGGGTGATTTCGGCACCTGCGACTGAACCGGATTCCATCCGATCTCCATCCTTTCGCCGGGCGGTTCCAGGAACCGCCCGGCGTCTTGTTGGACGAATCGGCCTCGAACCGTGATAGTGGACGCCGATGAGCGACCACCCCACCATCGACGACGTCCGGATTGCGATGACCCGGATCGAGCCCTTCGTCCACCGCACCCCCGTGGCCCGGTGTGGGGCGATCGACGAACGGGTCGGGTGCGATGTCCATCTGAAGTGCGAGAACCTCCAGAAGGTCGGGGCCTTCAAGGCCCGGGGGGCGATGAATGCAGTCCTCTCGCTCGACGAGAACACCGTGGGCAGAGGCGTCGTCACGCATTCCTCCGGCAACCACGCCCAAGCCCTGGCCTGGGCGGCCCGGGAATGCGGAGTCCCGGCCCACATCGTGATGCCGACCAATGCCCCCGGAGTCAAGAGGCGGGCGGTCGAGGGATACGGCGGCATCATCCATGAATGCGCCCCGACTCTCGAGTCCCGACTCCAGACCTGCGCCAGGGTCGCCGCGCAGACCGGCGGAACCGTGATCCCTCCCTACGACGACGACCGGGTCATCGCCGGCCAGGGGACTCTCGCCCTCGAACTCGTCGCCCAGGTGCCGGACATGGAGGCCGTCGTGGTCCCGGTGGGTGGTGGAGGGATGATCTCGGGGGTCGCGACCGTGATCAAGGGAATGGACCCATCCATCGCGGTGATCGGCGCCGAGCCTGCCCTCGCCGACGATGCCATCCGCTCCAAGCAGGCCGGATCGATCCAACCGCATGTCGGTGATCCCACCATGACGATCGCCGATGGATTGCGGACCACGCTGGGGGATCGCACCTTTCCGATCATTCGAGATCTCGTCGACGAAATCCTCCCGGTCGAGGAAACCGAGATCCGTGCGGCGCTGCGACTGGTTCTGGAACGTTCGAAGCTCGTCATCGAGCCCAGTGCCGCGGTGGGTGTCGCGGCCGCGATGCAGACCGGTTTCCGGGAGCGGGGTTTCCAGCGGATCGGAGTCGTGCTCTGTGGGGGCAACCTCGACCCGGACCTGCTGCCAGCCCTGCTCTGATCGCCGTGCCTTCTAGGCGGACCACTCGGAGACGAAGAGGCCGAGGTCCGCTCCGTTGACCGCACCGTCGCCGTTGAGATCCTGGGGACATCCGTCACAGACCCCCCAGGCACTGATGAGGAAACCGAGATCGGCGCCGTTCACCTGGCCATCGCCGTTGAAGTCGGCGGGGCTGCCCACCGGGCCACCGAAAGCCACCACTTCGAAGGAGGCGAAGATGTCGGCGGTGATGGTCGTGACCGCGCCACCCATCAGGATGCCGGCGGTGTCGTCGCTGGGAATCGGGAACGTCGGCAGTTCGAGCGGAATCGCCTCGAAGGGAGGAAATTCGACTGGTGTGTCACCCTGAACCTCGAGCGAGGAGGCGAAACGGATCATCGATCCCTCGGCATCGAGCGAGACCTCTCCGCTGACCGGAAGAACGAAGGGGAACTCCACCACCTGGGATCCGGTCCCGGGATCGAACTCCATCACGAAGTCGACCTGCAGGGTTCCAGCGAACGAATAGCCATCATCGATCGAATCCACCGCCAGCTGCTGGACGGTGGTCGACCGGATCGAAGTCTGGGTCAGGTCCCCCTCCTGAGCCGGCAGCGGGATCTCGATTCCGCCCGGGTAGAGGGAGAACGGATCAAAGGTCCGGAAGGTCTCGAAGAGAAACGAGATCCCGACGCTGAAGCTCGATGATCCACCGGCGAGGGCATCGATGTCGAACGCCCCGAACTCGATGACGCCGTCGTCCAGACTCGAGAGATCGACCTGCAGGAAGCCGGAAGGCATCGAGATCGCGGTGGGAGAGCTGATCTGGATGTCCGCCGAGTAGCCGACCGGTTGGTTCCCGCTTCCTCCGAACAGTCCCGGACGCGTCTGGGTCCCGTCGGGATTGCCCTTGGCGTCGTAGTCGCCGATCAGCTCGCCGGTAAGCGGGATTGCGATGTCGAGACGCCTCTCGAACGTGCTCTGGTCGGGATCGATCTGCATCTCGTCCGCGAAGGCATGGGGAGCCTGCAGGACGAACGCGACGGTCGAGAGTGAAAGAAGGCTGATCGTCGGTCGTTGGAACCAGGTCACGTCATGTCTCCATGTTCGAGTCGAGAGGGACTCCAACAAGGATAGACGAGCCTCACCTTCATTCACATGGAAGATCGTGGATGCCGTGAGAAAGCGAATGATCCCCGCACGAACTCAGCTCGGACACTCGCCCCAGGCCACGAAAATCAGCCCGAGATCGCCCCCGCCGACGGCTCCGTCAGCATCCAGGTCCGCAGAACAGTTTCCGGAACAGGATCCCCATTCCACGAAGAGGATCCCCAGATCGGATCCGCCCACCACGCCGTCGCCGTCGAGATCCCCGGGACACCCGGCATCGCACTCGAATGAGAGGAGATAGCGAAGACCGAAGATCCGGGGATCCGGTTCCTCGTCTTCGTCGGGAGGATCGTCGGGATCGATCTCGTCACAGGGAAGTCCGCTGCGCAGCACCCGTCCGTCGATGCCGGTCTCCATCACCAGGTACCAGGGACCCGCGGGTATCTCGAAGGCCCAGGAGACTTCACCCCCGCACGGTTCCACCGCGGGACCGGGACGGGTGCGGATCGGCCCTTCGCACTCCCCCATGACCAGGGTCAGTCGACCGGGAAATTCGGATCGAACCACCGCGGACACCTTCGCCCCCGGCTCACGTTCGATGGCGAACGCATCGACGTCGCGGGGAGTGGAAGTCGTGATCTTCCCGTGGACGATCTCACCGCATGAGATCGCGAACACCTCCCGTTCGCCGGGATCGCGACCGCATCCGTCGTTGATGCGGTCCAGACACGATTCCATTTCGTCGATCGCGTCCGGTGGAGGCTGAATCGGACACCTCGTGGTCGCAGCGCACCATTCCGCTGCTCCTTCCACGCAAAACTCGTCCCAGGTCCCGTAGCCGCAGAAGGGATCGTGCATGCGAACCAGTTCACAGCAGGTCTCCTCGATGCAACCGGGGGTGTCGTGAACGTCCAGGCAATCACCCTCCTCCGGACACTCCACGTCACCGCACACCTCCACCGACAGATCCACACAGGTCTGGTCCCACTGCACGTCGCAGCAGAAGACGTCGGTCTCGCAGACGATCTCGCAGCACTGGGGCTGAAGACATCCGGGGCCGTCATGGGGTTCGTCGCAGGGTGGTCTTCCCGGTCCGCAGGTGTCGGCCGCGGATGATGCGGCCGCGAGGATCGCGATGACCACCCCGAGGAGCATGGCGGATCGACTTGGGTTCCGGTCGATCATCGTGGCACATTCCCGGACGAGTCCGGAGAAGAACCGATGCCCTCGATCTGCATCGCGATGTCCGCACCATCCACGTCGCCGTCCTGATCCATGTCGACCGGTCGGAACGCTCTTCCGCTGGTCGGAGACCTCCCCACGTTCGGGAAGGCGACCGGCGGGGGAACGCGGTCGGCTTCCGCGTCGACTCGAAGCCCTCGATCGCATTCGATCTCCTGGGGCGTCTGGTTGTGGAGCACCATGACGGCGTTCGAGATCAGGTCGATCGCGATGATGTCGAGATCGCAGTCGCCATCCACGTCCGCGGAGGTCACCGCACGGATGAAGTTGTCATTGCCCACCACCTGGGGCGGCTCGAAGGTGATCCCACCGTCCCCTCCCGCGGAGGTCGGAATGGTGCGGTTGTCCAGTACCGCGAGCACCCCTGGAATCGCGTGCCCCACCACCACATCGAGATCTCCGTCGCCATCGAGATCACCCACCGTGGTGGCGAAGGCGTATCCCGACTGGCCGGTGGTGGACGCGGCCACCTCGCGGTCGAAACGGAGTGCGTCGGGATCCTCCCGGTTCCTGAACACCCCGAAATGCGACGCGGATTCGATCAGGATCAGGGGGACCCCGACATCGGTCCGACCGTCGAGATCGAAATCGCCGATCGCCAGATCACTCATCCCCCCCACTTCGCCCGCCACCCGGACCGGGAACCAGCCTTCGGGGGTTTCGAACGTCCCGTCACCGAGATTTCTGGCGAAGTTCACTCGGCTTTCGCCGGTGCAGACCACGACCAGATCGGGATCGCCGTCACCATCGAGATCATCCGCAGCAACGGCCTGCGGATACGGAATGCCGATCGCGGCACCGCCCACCAGAACGGACGGGGCCCTCTCGAAAGCACCCGATCCATCGTTGAGAAGGATCTCGATCTCCGGTTCACGGTGGTTGAGGCCGACGAGATCGAGGTCCCCGTCCCCATCGAGATCCCGGGCAAGCACTCCACGCGTCTCTCGGCCGAGACGGAGTTCGACCGGCTTCTCGAAGCCGCCGTTCCCCAGGCCACGCATCACCGCGAGCCGTCCACGCAGGGATCGAACCGCCAGGACGATGTCCGGGAGTCCGTCTCCATCGAGATCACCGATGGTGGCATCGTCGGTCTGGGCTCCGATCTCGTGGGAGATCGGAGCATGGAATGATCCGTCCTGGTTGAGAATGACGTAGACGAGGCCGTCCTCGCCTCGGCCGGTGACCACCAGATCGGGATCGCCATCCAGATCGAGATCCCCCGCCACGACGGCGGTCGGAGCGTGAGAGGTTGGAAACGTGATGAACGAAGGCAGGAACAGGAAAGGACCGTCCGCAATGGACAGTGACGACACGCCGAGGCACGCGGCCAGCCATCCGGCGATGCACGCCACCCCACGTCGATGTCCTGGTCCCTGGATCATGGTGATTCCTCGGGCCGGAGCCCAGCCTCGAGTCTAGGGCCGTGCCTGGCCCCGATGAAGTCGGTTCCCCCGCATCCCTGAATACGGCGGGAGGCGGATCCGGTTCGAATCATCCCGCGGGGAGATCGCGACGCCGCTCGATCAGGCCATCGATCGCCTGCAATCGCTCCTGATGCCGGGGCTGGCGAGGTTCCAGCATCCGCAGGGCCGCGATGTGACGACGGGCATCCTCCAGACGTCCCGCCTCGATGGCGCAGGATGCGGCCAGTTCCCGCGTGGCCGGGTCGTACGCGTTCATGCGGGATGCCCGCTCCGCGGCATCGAACGCGAGCGGGCGATCGCCGATGAGACGGGCCTGGCGGGCGATCTCGAGTGCGAAACCAGGATCCTTCTCGCTTCGGAGGTCGAGTTCCACCAGGTGGGGAACCACCGCCCGCGAATCGCGTTTCTCGAGATGATGACGAGCCAGCACACGGTGGGGATATGGATCGACCGGGCGAGCTTCCGCGTAGCGATCGAGGAGTTCGACCATCGCATCGTCGATCTCGTCTTCGGCACGAAGCCGCCGCCGCACGACCAGTTCCAGAAGATCGGGATGGTCGGGGTGTTCATCGAGAAAGGATTCCAGCGCCTCGTCATCGAGTGCCACCGGCGGCCGCTGGATCGCAGGCCAGTCCTCGATCGCGAACCGGGATGGATCTCGGGGATCGACCCCTCCGGGACCGGCCGGGCGGCCGATGCCTCCCGCCACCAGGCTCGCGATTCGAGCGAGCCGTTCGCGGCGGGCGTCGACCATCGCTTCTCGCTGTTCCGGATCTTCCTCGCGAATTCGGTCCCCCAGTTCGTCGAGCGAGGGGCTTGGGTCGAGCCCCCACCCCCGAATCTGATCCGCGGCCCAGGCCAGAAACTCGGTCTGGAAGTCGTCCCGGCCGATGCCGAGGGCCATGGGTATCGCGTCCTTCTCCTGAACGCCGTCGAAATACAGCTTCATGAGATCGACGAGGGCCTGATCGCCCCATCGTTCATTCATGAACTCGACCATCCAGGCTCCCTGGGCATACGCCATGGAACGATCGCCTGGACGCTTGGGGCGCACGAAGGCGAAGTTGATCTCGTCGAGGTTGAAGAGGTCGCCCTGTCGCCAGCGGCTCGCCAGCTGACCGCATGTCTCGTAGGTCCGGGGGACCCCCTCGATGCTGACCGCGGCGGCCTCGGTCAACCAGTGTGGAATTCGATTCCCGGTCTGGCTGAGGGTGATGGTGTGCGCATACTCGTGGCGAAGCACCCTGAGCCAGTCGAATATCCCGAGATGCTTTCGTGGAGAGCCGACTCTTGGCACCTCGATGGCGATCAAGGGGCCGGTGCATGCCGCGATGGTGTGGATCGCAGGCATGCCCGTGATCCGCACCGCGAAGAACTCGTGATCGGGCATCAGCTCGATCACCGTCTTTCGATCCGGCTCGTGCCGGAATCGAGTCACGAGATCATCGTGCATGCTTTCCAGGGGATCCAGCATTCCGGATGCCACCACCTCGTCCTCTCCCGGTCGGTAGCGAAGAACGAAGTGTTCGCTCTCGACGGTCGCGAAGGTGTCGAGCTCCTCGAGCAGGAACAGGCTGAATGCCGCTCGCTTGTGATATGGATCCAGTTCGACCGCGGCCTCCAGGGCCGCTCTCGCGCGATCGTCACGGGCGGCCTGCATCTGCAGGAGACCCAGCTCGACATGCGGTTCCGGCCATCGAGGCCGACGCCGGATCGCTTCTTCCAGGGCATCGGCCGCCGTTTCGTACTGGCGGTCGAAGGACAGGGCGGTGCCGATCTCGAACCAGCCACGCGGCGAGTTCCTCTCCACCATCTCCAACCGCTCCAGCCAGTCCACGTCCTGCACCCGGTCGTACTGCACCGCGGCCGTCGCCGCCCGCAGGGCGATCGCCTCGGGCTGCATGGGATAGACCTCGAGAAGGCGGTCCAGCATCTCCGCGGCGAGATCGGGATCGTTGCGGACGAGCGCGGAACGCGATCGGATCAGGGTGGAACCGATCGACATCCCTCCGTCCCCGAAGACGTTCGCCAGTCGGTCCAACGTGTCGGCAGCCCGTTCCGCCCCATCGAAATCGAAGGTCCTCGCCGCCAATCGACCCAGGGCCAGCCAGGCATCGGCAGACCGTGGATTCATGGACAAGGCCTCGTGCAGGGCGGGAACACCCTCCTCCGTGTTGCCGCGTTCCAGAAGCAGCATCCCCTCGATGACCCGGGGTCGGGGATCGATGCGATCCAATCGGCTTCGCAGGTGGGCGAGGCGATCGAGCATGACTTCGAAGTCCCGGGGATCGCCGGCCCCCGCCGCCAGTCGGGTTCGAAGGGCATCGATGGCCAGGAGGCTCTCCTCCATGTCGTCTTCGCCCGCGGCGGTGATCACCAGGTCGGCTTCCGCCGCCGCGAGCCGCGGGGTTCCGTCGTCCAGGAGGACCGAAGCGCGAATCGCCCCGCCGGCGAGACTGGCGTCGACGTCGGGCAGCATTCGCAACCGGTCCGCGACCTTTCCACCGATCCGCTGACGGGCGACGAGACGATCAACCGGCGTGGCCTCGGGATCATCGAGCACGAGATCCCATCGCCCGACCTCCGCGGCTGCGATCGCACGACCGCGGGGCACCAGCGAAAGATCGGCGTCCGTCCAGAGTCCGTGACGAACCCTCAGTTCGGCGCGTTCCGTCTCGCTCAGGAACTCGGCGGAGATGGCCTGGGTGACCAGGGAGGACGGGGAGATCGATTCCGGAACCAGCGGCATGCGATCCTGACCGTTCGCGGCCGAGGTGATGACCCCCGCCAGAACCACCGCGGGCAGCGCGGCAAGTCGACTCCAGCGACGGACGGAGGATTCGAAGCGATGCGCGGGACGGGTCGTCATCGGTCCTCGATCCTCCAGGTGGAGGCGTCGACGTCGGGCGTCTCGAGCCACTTGCGAGCCTCGTCGTCGAAAGCTGCATTGAAGGTCGATTCGAAGAACCGGATCGCGACGCGATCCCGGTCCTTCTCGATCACCTCGATGGCGACCGGTTCTCCGTCGGCGGAACGAACCCAGTAGTCGATGGTGACCATGTCCCCCGTCTCCGCCAGCTTGGTACCCGGCTTGGGAACCAGTCGCAGGCCGACCACTCCATCCGCATTCCTTGCCAGTCTTTCGGGGACCGCAGCGGCGATTTCGACCCCGAAGGAGGCGAGTATGTCCGACTTCCTCTGCCCGATCGGGATCGGGATGGGCCCCTCTCCCAGACGGAGTGGGTCACGTTTCTGCCCGGCTTCCACGATCCGGCGACGCACCAGACGCTTCGCCTCGTGGTCGTAGTCGCTCAGGATGCCTTCGCGATAGACCCAGTGCTCGATCCGTTCACGGATCCGCCCACTCGACTCGACCAGGCGATCGAACACCACCGCGGCCTGGCGATCGACCGGGGCGCCATCCGCAGGGGACATCAGCCAGACACGACCGAAGCGACGTTCGCTTTCGTCGGCCAGGTCGTCGTAGTTCTCCATGGAGACCCGACCCTGGTAGGTCTTCATTCCCGCACTCTGCGCATCGATGAGATCCAGAATCCGATCGACCTCCGTCGATCGGGTCGACTCGGCCTGGTCCTGCATCGCGGAACCCAGGATCGCCTCGGCCCTGGACGATGCCGGACTGCAGCAGGTGGGTGCCGGTTCCTCGGGGGGCTCGGTGGCCGCCAGCATCAGGGTCGTCATCAGAGTCGTTGCGAACATGGGAAGCTCCACGGAGGACACGCCGGACCCAGTCAATCGTTCACCTCCGCGGGCGCGATGACCACTCCAACCGCCGATTCCGACGAGGATTGTCGCCGATCATGGTGATTCGCGGGTCACGCGACCCTCGATCCACCGCGATCATCATCCGAAAACGAGCACCTGAACCGGAGCACCCGCATGCCACCACCGCAGAAGACGACCCTGACCGACCTGCCGGACGGCCGGAGGAGACTGGACACCGATTCTTCCTGGGAGCCCCGAATGGGCTACAGCCGCGCGGTCCAGGCCGGACCGATGATCGTGGTTTCCGGTTGCGTGGGGCTGCTCGAAGGCGGCGGCTATCCAGAGGGTCTCGAGGCCCAGACCCGGCGATGCGTAGAACGGATCACGGAAGCTCTCGCCTGCTTCGACGCCACCCTCGATCGCATCATCAAGGTGCGGATCTACACCACCGACATCTCCCGATGGGAGGAGATCGCGGCGGTGATGGGACCTGCGTTCGGCGAGATCCGACCCGCAAACCTGCTGGTCGAGGTGTCGAGGCTGGTCGACGATGCGCTGGTGGAGATCGAAGCCGAGGCCTGGGTCGGCTGAGTCCGAGGGATTCAGTCCGGCAGGGGTACCGAGTCGACGACCTCGAGGCCGAAGCCGTGGAGCGTCGGCCAGGGACGGGGATGATTGGTCAGAAGCAGCAGCTTCGACAGGCCCAGATCCCGAAGGATCTGGCTGCCGATCCCGAGTTCGCGTTGATCCATCGGCATGACCTTCGAGCCGATGCCATCGGGTCTCGCGAGGTCGGGAGCGTTGACGTCCTCCTCGCGCCGGGCGACTTCATGGAGGGCTCCCGAGATCTCCGCGTTGCCCGACTCCGGCCGCATGTAGATCAAGGCGCCCCGTCCCGCATCCCGAATGGCCCGCAGGCTGGCGAGCAGGTCGTCGCGACTCGCTCGATCCGATTCGCCGGAGACGCCGAAGATGTCGCCCAGCAGATCCCGCCGCTGGACCCGGACCAGGGTCGGCTCATCGGTGGCGGCGGGATGACCGTCGGGCGCGAGGTCCCCGACGCCACCTGCGCAGAGCGCGATGTGGGGAAGGGCGTCGATGCTGCTTCGCCAGGCGAAGAGCGTGAAGACGCCTTCCGGCGTCTCGATGTTCCGGCCCGAGACCGGTTCGACCCGCTGGATCATCGCTTCGCCCTCCAGGCGATGCTGGATGATCTGCTCGACCGAACACATCTTCAGGTCGTGTTCATCGCACAACTTCTCAAGGTCGGGAAGTCGGGCCATGTCGCCGTCGGTCTTGACCACCTCGATGATCGCCGCCGCGGGATGAAGTCCGGCAAGTTTGCAGAGATCGACCGAACCTTCGGTCTGACCGGTCCTGACCAGCACCCCGCCATCGCGGGCTCGCAGGGGATTGATGTGACCGGGCCTCACGAAATCATCGGACCGGGATGCGGGGTCGGCCATCATTCGGATGGTGATGGCGCGATCGCTCGAACTGATTCCGGTCCCCACTCCGTGCCGCGGGTGTCCATCGATCGAGATCGTGAACGGCGTCTGTCGAAGGCTGGTGTTGATCGCCCCCTGTGGTCCGAGTTCAAGACGCTCGCACGTTTTTGCATCGACCGCGACGCAGAGGTAACCGCCACCGATTCGAGTCAGGAAGTTCACGACCTCGGGGGTCACGAATTCCGCCGCGACCACGAAGTCACCTTCGTTCTCACGGTTCTCGTCATCGACGAGCACGATCACTCGACCCGCGCGGAGGTCATCAAGAATCTCGGGAATGGGTGAGAAGTTCATGGATCGAAGATGGTATCCCAGACCCGCCCTCATCCAAGCCTCCCGCCCCCGGGCAGAAGCCCTACTTTCACGAAAATTTTCGTGAACTCGGCTATTCGTGCATCAATTGACGAAGCCTTTCGTTTCCACCTCCGAAACCTGCTCCTGAATCCAGGATGAACCCTTGGCCAGACCCCGATCCAACCCCGACCCTGCACGAAGACGCCCCACGGAGGCGGAATGCAACATCCTCTCGATCCTCTGGGATCGTGGATCCGGGACGGTCAGGGAGGTCTTTGAGGTGTTGTCCGAGCAGCAGGAGGTCGGCTACACGACCGTTCTCAAGTTCATGCAGATCATGACCGAGAAGGGCCTCTTGCGACGCGACGCCTCGGTCCGTCCTCAGGTCTTCCACCCCGCGCGAGCGAAATCCGAAGTCCAGCGGGACATGGTCGGCGACCTGCTGGATCGCGTCTTCGGGGGTTCCACCGAGAGCCTGGTGCTTCGCGCCCTTTCCGCTCGAGAATCGACGCCGGAGGAACTTTCTGCCATCCGCAGGTATCTCGATGAACTCGAAGGAGGGGCCTCATGACGGTCACCGCCCTCTTCGAAACCGTCGGCTGGACCATCGTGCACGCGATCTGGCAGGGAACCATCGTCGGACTCCTGACCCTGGCGGCGCTCCAGTCTCGACCGGGCTGGAACGCCCGGATTCGGTACGCGATCTGCAGCACGAGCCTGATTCTCATGTTCGTCGCCTTCGTTTCGACCTTCGCCTGGCTGAGCGTCAAGGGCCGGAGCGTCATGCCGCGGGTCGATTCCGGGACCCAATCCGCACTCGACGGGAGGGACCTTTCCGGTTCCATCGCTGGCCTGTCCACGGATTACGGGGCCGATGTCGGCCCTGGAGTCCTCGATGTCAACCTGTCGTCCGCCGTGGCCTGTCTCTGGATCGCCGGCGTGGTGCTGATGTCCCTTCGACTCCTCCGGCAGTGGATCAGTGCGCGAAGACTCCGCGAAGACGGCGTCACTCGCCCGGATCACCGCTGGCTGGAGATGTTCGATGCCCTGAAGACCAGACTCGCGGTCGGCGATCGAATCGAACTCTTCGCGTCCACGATCGCGGATTCACCGATGGTGGTGGGATGGATCAGCCCCGTGGTACTGGTCCCGACCTCGGCCCTCACCTCGCTCACCCCGAAACAAATCGAGATGATCCTCGCCCATGAACTCCTGCACATCGCTCGGCGAGACCATCTCGTCAACATGCTTCAGGGCTTCATCGAGATCCTGCTCTTCTTCCACCCCGTGACCTGGTGGCTCTCCAGGCAGATCCGCATCGAACGCGAGAACTGCTGCGACGATGCCTCCCTGGCCGTCGCGGGATCGCCACGATCGCTCGCCGAAGCACTCCTCGCACTCGAGACGCTTCGTGTCCGACACCTCAAGACGAACACAACCCTTGCCGCCACCGGAGGTTCACTCATGCACCGCGTATCACGCCTCTTCGGATCCAACCGCCAGACCCTGAATGTCGGCTGGCGTGCACTGTCTGCCTGCACCTTCGTCACGACCGCAGGACTGACCTTCGCCGGTGTCGCCATCGATTCACCCGCGCTGGCCCAGGACCGGGGAGCCAGGGGCGGGAAACAGGTCGAGTCAGATGTCGCCGGGGACATCTCCGATGACAAGCGCAATGCCAGGATCGAGGAACGACTTCGGGCCATGGGTGCGGACATCCGAAGACAGGTCGCCGACGGCGAGATCACCTCGGAGGAAGGCCGGAAGAAGTTCGCCGAGGCCGAGGAACGGATGTCGCGTCGCATCCGCATCACCGAAGAACTGGCCGGTGAAGACCGACCGGCATCCGGCGACCTCGAACTGCTCAAGGCCCGGATCGAGGTTCAAATCAAGGCGAACGGCGATGAACTCGCCGCCATGGTCGAGGCCGGGAAGATCAGCGAAGCCGATGCCAAGGCGCGGTACGACGTGCTTGAAAGCCGGCTGTGGATGCGGTACCGAGCGGCCGAGGAAGGCGGAACCCTGAAGGATGCCGAAGAGAATCGGAATATCGATCTCGAGGATCTCAAGGCCGGGATCGAGAAACGACTTCGAGCCATGGGTGCCAAGCTGCGCGAACAGGTCGCGGCCGGCGAGATGACCGACGAGGAGGCCCGCGAGAAGTACCAGGCGGTGGAGAAGCGGATGTGGTCCCGATACCGCGACGCCGAGGAGAAGCGGATCAAGGGCCGCCGGGGTGCCAGGGCCGGCGACCGCGAGCTCGAGGAACTCAAGGCCGGGATCGAGGAACGACTTCGAGCCATGGGTGCCAAGCTGCGCGAACAGGTCGCGGCCGGCGAGATGACCGACGAGGAGGCCCGCGAGAAGTACCAGGCGA
>MDTG01059089.1_pt1 | contig 28138 bp, 29 predicted proteins | sample 811421 | NCBI WGS metagenome assembly MDTG01 (sample SAMN05326645, study PRJNA326480) | marine metagenome | isolation source: seawater | place: Pacific Ocean: South East | collected 2011
GCCAGATGCAATCCTAGCTGTTGCCCACCGTGTGGGCCGTGGCGACGGGCTGACCAGCCCATGCTTTCAGCCATCTTCACAATGGCGATGAACTCGCTAGGGCCGTAACAGAGCGACGGGTCGAACTGCAACCAATCCCGGTCCCGCCGTAATCCGCCGTGGCGGATCAAATTGAGCGCATCGATTCGCGAATACAGATTCTCCGCCGTGGCAATGGGCATAGTGCAAACCTTAGCCATCTCTGCGTAGGCCTCGTAATCCAGAGGGTCCACCGGTTCCTCGAACCACGCGAGGTCATACTGGGCCATGGCGCTGGCGTATTTCATCGCTGTATTGAGATCCAGGGCTGCGTTCGCGTCAACGGCAAGGTTTTCACCGTCCCGGGCAACTTCCAAAGCGGCCTGGATCCGCAACATGTCCTCATCAATAGATGCGCCGCCAATCTTCATCTTCATCAACGTGTAGCCGCTTTCGCGGTAGCCCCGCATTTCGGTTCGCAGTCCCTCTAGACCCTTGTCTGGATCGTAATAACCACCGCCGGGATAGACCCGCACTTGAGCATCATAGTTGCCGCCATTGAACCGATCGGCGATCACCCGATAAAGGGGGCGCTCCTCGATCTTAGCAACCAGATCCCAAATCGCCGCATCAATGGCGCCGACGGCGAATGCGCGTTCGCCATGGCCGCCCGGCTTCTCATTGGTCATCATGCAAGCCTGCACTCGGACCGGGTCCAGGTTGTCTCCGGATGCTTCCAATAGGCTTTGCGGATCAGCCTCGAGAAGACGCGGTATCAAACGTTCCCGGAGCACCCCTCCCTGGGCATAGCGGCCATTGGAATTGAATCCAAACCCGACCAAGGGCTTGCCGTCTCGAACCACGTCCATTTTCACGGCTACGACACTAATCGTCATCCCCGAGAAATCGATAAACGCGTTGCGCATGGTCGACGCCAGGGATGCTGTGGTTTCTCGAATTTCCGTGATGCGCATGCTGTGCTTCCCGCCTCATGGGACCGCCAGTGACGACGATCATTGGTCCTACATCCGGCTCTTGAATGAGTCAATATATTCTTATATGTCTTATATATGAATTTTGATGTGGATAGCATTATCAGCCAACCTGCGACGGGCCAGGGCCCACTCTACCGCCAAATCCGCGACCTGATGATCCGTCGAATTGCCGACGGTGATTGGGAACCCGGCCAGCGCCTTCCCAGCGAGTGGGATTTGGCCGATGAGTTCGGCGTTTCTCAAGGCACGGTGCGCAAGGCATTAAACGATCTGGCAGACGAAAACACGGTTGTACGCCACCAAGGCCGGGGCACCTTCGTTACCTCCCATACTTCCCAGCGGGAACTCTTCCATTTCTTCCATCTGGAGGCTCGGGATGGGGTTCGTCAACTCCCGGTAACAAGTCGTCTGATCGGCGTGTCCAGCCGCCGCGCATGCCGCGATGACATTGAGCACCTAAATCTATCCACCAACGCTCATGTGATCGACATCCAACGGGTCCGAGATTTAGGTGGCAAACCAGTGATATCCGAGCATATCACTCTGGCCGCTAAACGCTTCCCCAGCCTCGCCCAAGAAGATGATCCGCCGAATGAACTCTATCAGTTCTATGAACAGCGTTTCGGTATGACCGTCCACCGGGCGGTGGAGCATCTACGTGCAATTGCTGCCAGTGCTTGGGAAGCCAAACACCTTGGCGTCAAACAGGGCGCACCTCTTCTTGAGATTGATCGAATCGCCGAAGGCGTCGATGGCATACCCATTGAATGGCGGCGCAGCCGTTGTGACACACAAAACCATCAGTACCTCAGCGAAATCCTGAAGTAGTCAGTCCGATTTTTTACACTGCTCCCGTTTACGCATGGGTATCGTGTTGATGATTTGGACCTCTACTCTCTCTAGAAATCTGGAAGGAGAGCGCCCAACCGGTCAAGGGGGGGGGGGAGACCGGTTGGGCGATGCGCGGCACATCAAGCACGAAGTATACGGGGGAAGAGCGCTTGAATAGCCCAAGATATATTCATTACGAGGGTGTTTGCTCTTCGGATCACCTAACCAAGATTTTTTGTATCGTTCAAATCTGTGATCTTTAGTTCTCTATTTTCTCCGCTCTTGTTCGGAGGCGGAACCACCCATATTCAATGATCGTGCACTTACGGCCGACTGCACATACTCTCCCTAATCGGCGTTGCATTGCCCGCCTGCGCCGAGTTACTGGACCGGATGCCAGACGAGTCCGGATCTTTAGATCATTTTTGAAAAAGATCTAAGACGCCGCGCGGGCCTCGGCCTTCATCACCGCCGCTTCGTAGGTCAGTCGAAAAAGATCACGTTGCGCGTTTGACCCGCCAATCCGATAGGTGTTGTCCATAACCTCGCCCAGATGCGCCGCCGCCGTTCCGTATTCGCCTCGGCCATAGGCAATAACGCCAAGGCAAACGTCGCGTCCAACGGTGTTAATAATCTTGCTGTTAGTGCAGGTCTGGCCCTCGATGTAGGCATGCTGGCTCTCTAGGAACCGCCCCAGTTTCTTCTCGCCACCAGCCGAGATAAGGGTCATCGCCAGGTGCGCATCGGCGAAGGCGAAGGCATGTTCATCCATGTGATAAACCCACATGTCCACAAGGCTGTCCCATCGATCCCCCACATCGACATTGGCCAGTTCGAGACGCCACAATAAGGATGTACAATCGTTCAATCGCGTCACCATGTCTTTATCACAGTCGGAGACGTGGCGGTCGTAAATTGCCATCACCCGGTCTGTCTGACTAGTTTCGATGAGCGGCAGGCAAAGATGCCACCACAAATGGCCGCGAAGCCATTTCGCCTGATCCCAGTCGCTGTTAGTGCCATCAAGAAACGTGATGCCTTCTTCGTACCGCCCTTCCATTTGCAGAACGTGCGCAACGGCATGGACGCCCCAACAATCCAAGGGTTCAATGTCGATGGCGCGGCGCCCCATGTCCTCAGCGTCGCGGTAATCACCGGATTCCTCCAGACCGAACGCGCCCATGCCTAGAAGATAACCGAAATAGGGCATTTTCTCATCCCAGTGCGGCATGGCCGCAAGGACAGAGTCGCGCATGCGTTCGGACTCACCGACCAGATAATATGCCTCGTGGGCGCATTTTGCGGCCATCATATCGTGTGGATACTCCGCTAGAATGGCGTCCCACTTCTCCCCCGCCACCATCATTTCGCCGGACGCTGCCGTCGCAAAGGCGTCAATATGTGCCTGTTCACGAAGCGTCACCCGCGGTTTACGGGCTTGGGCAGCACGCAACTCAAGACTCACCCGAGGATGCGCCGAACTGACGCCACCAAAGAGGCGCAAACATCCGGTCAAGCAATAGCCCATGGCGAAATCAGGATCTACCTCGGCGGTCGCCAACAGCTTGCCCACCGGTTCACCGGTGAAAAGCATGTAATCGTCCATGGCGTTGTTGAAGGCTCCAACCGTTTCCGGAAGCGCCGCCGTGAACTCCAATCCCAACTTATCCGTCGCCATGCAGTCTCTCTCTTTTCATTTCTGTTTGATAAGCCAACGTCTGAGGCATTAGCCCAAATGATGGCTTTGAATCCACATCCTGTGTCCGAAGGCACATTTGATATACTTTCGGACCCGCGATAACTTCGCCACCCAAACATCTACCCACACCAATGTAACCGGCTACAAAAACTCAATTCGCCTCGTTGTCGATGTGGTCGTCGATCGGTCCGGCGGGAACCATCTGTCCGATCATCACTCCTTCCAGCCCTCCTTCAAGCGTCTCCAACGTAACGTCCACGAAATTGTTCCCGATGCATCTGACCTGGCACGCTATCGTGTCGCTTTCGTCGCGCAAAAAATGCTGTCAGCCGTCCTTGTCGGCAATGCACCGATTGAGGGCTGCGAGCGCTAGGACAGAAGCAATCACGTCGAGCCAAAGCATGGGTTATCCCATACCAAACACCCTCCCTAAGTGATCGGATCACAGGCTCGTTCACAGGTCAATTGACTCTTGAGGTTTTCCACCAGGGCGGCGCATCATGCAACCGTTGCAATCATGCACCAGTTACCGAAGAGATCCTAATGCCCTTTGATTGTCCCATCGTGCCCCGCCGAAGTTTCATCTTCGCGCCGGGTCTGAAACCCGAGATGTATCCTAAAGCGCTCGCGTCCGGCGCTGATATCGTCTGTGTCGAGCTGGAGGACGGCATCGCGCCAAAAGACAAGGACGCGGCGCGTACTAAAGCGTTGGCGCTGTTCGCCGAACCCCAGGCCGACGACGGCGTCGAACGCATTGTCCGCATCAACTGCCTTCGATCAGCCTTCGGCATCAAGGATGTCCAGGCGGTCCTTGATACGGATACGCCACCACCGGCGCTTATGCTGCCAAAGGTCATGACCCCCGATGAAGTGATCTGGATTGATGACCTGCTAACAGAGCGCGGACACGAAACGCGGCTTCACATCATTATCGAAACTAATGCAGGCCTGGAAGCAGTCCATGACATCGCCCGATCTAGCCCGCGCATCGACGCCTTGTTTTTTGGCGGCGTCGACATGGCGGCGGAGCTGCGCTGCCAGAATGCCTGGGAACCGCTCCTGTACGCGCGTTCCCGCGTGGTCCACGCCGCCGCTGGGGTCGGCATCGACGCCATCGACGTGCCATTCCTCGATTTGGAGGACCCGCACGGAATGACTCAGGAAGCGGAACTGGTTCGGGATCTGGGCTTTAGCGGAAAGGGCTCGATCCACCCAAAACAGATTGCCATTCTTAACGACGTCTTCACCCCAAGCGCCGAGAGGGTCGCTCACGCCAAGCGGGTAACAGCGGCATTTGCAGAAGCCGACACGGGCCTCGTCGTCATCGATGGCAAGCTGATTGAAAAACCGGTACTCCGTGAAATGCAGCGGATTCTAGCCGTGGCCGCCCGGATAGCAGCCTAACGCGCCGTGGCTAATCGCAGGTAAAGACGCGACAGTACCTCGTCGCTACCGTCACTTGCCGGCGGATAGGGCTTCGCCATAGCCATACGCGGATCATCGGTGTGGCCCCGGACGCGGGCTAGGTTTTTTTGGTTACGGCTTCCTTAAGGGCCCCATGGACAAACTGGACAACCAGCAGGCTCCCGTCACCTAAACCACCTCCGCCGCATCCAACATCACCTGCACCAGGACCTGGGTGCCGGCGGCCAGATCCTCTGGCGTCGCGTCTTCGCGTTCCGTATGGCTAACCCCATCCTTGCACGGCACAAAGATCATCGCGGTCGGCGCAACCTCTGCGATCTTGCAGGCGTCATGACCAGCGCCCGAGAAAATGTCCCGGCACGGCAAACCCCAGCGTGCGGCTGCTTCACGTACGGATTGCACGAGTTCCCCGTCGAACGTGGCCACCGCGGAGTAATTGGTTTCCAAGACGTCCAACTCCAGGCCCATATCGGCGGCAATGCCTTCGCAAACGGCAATCATCTCCACCTTCACGGCGGCCAGGATGTCCGCGTGAGGATGACGACTGTCGATAGTGAAAACTGTTTGGCCCGGGATGGTGTTGCGGGAGTTCGGTCGCACCCGCACGTGACCCACCGTAATGACCGGCCAGGGCTCATAGTTGAATGCCACCGCGTTCAACGCATCGGCCATGCGCGCCGCGCCTAGAAACGCATCCTTGCGGAGATTCATAGGCAGCGTGCCGGCGTGCCCCTCTTCTCCGGTGACAGTGATCTGGAAAGCACGTTGACCTTGAGCGCCCAGGACCGCCCCTACCGGTAGTCCCTCATTTTCGAGTATCGGCCCCTGCTCGATGTGATTCTCGAAATAGGCCTTGATAGGAAAGCCACCACAGACTTCTGACCCAGCATAACCAATGCGCACCAGTTCGTCACCAAACCGGATGCCGTCAGGATCAACGCCGTCAAGGACGGCTGCTTCCGGGCGTAGGCCGGCAAAAACGGCGGAGCCCATGGTCTTGGTAGTAAACCGGCAGCCTTCCTCATCCGTCCAGACAACGATATCCAAGGAATGTCGGGTGCGAATATTAGCATCATTAAGCGCACGCACCACCTCAAGTCCTGCCAGCACTCCATAAGCGCCGTCGAAACGGCCACCAAGGGGCTGCGTGTCCAAATGGCTGCCGGTCATTACCGGCGGCAGGTCCAGTTCCGCGCCGGGACGGCGAACGAAGATATTGCCCACCGTATCGACGCGCACTTGACAGCCGGCATTCTTCGCCCACGCAACGAACAGATCGCGGGATATCTTATCCTCGTCGCTGAGGGACAGACGGCAGACGCCGCCGCCCGGCGTGGCCCCAATCTTCGCCATTTCCATGTGGGACTGCCATTGCCGTTCCCTGTCAATGCGGGGGGCTGTCACGTCATTCATGCACTTTGCTCCTCAACCCAGCGCACAACGCGCATCAGGTCCGCGTCCTTTCCTCGCCTACCGATGACCTGAACTCCAATGGGCATGCCGTTCGGCCCCTTGAGAAGTGGCAGCGACATAGTTGGTAAACCGGTCAACGTCCAAATTCTCTGGAATACGGCGTTGCCGGTCGATTCAAGCCCAATGGGCGCCTCACCCGGGGCCGCCGCGGTGATCAGCGCGTCGTAGTGCCCAAATAGGCCATCCAGGGCGGCAATCAAGGAATCGGTCAACTCACGCGCCGCGATATAGTCCGACGCCAGAATATGGCGTCCGGCATTGGCACGGCGCACGGTTTCTGCCTGCAGCCGATCCTCGTGATTATCAACGTATTCGCGAAGGTTCATCCACGCGTTCGCATTCATGACTGTCGCCTGAGCCTCCAAGGCGTCATCAAAGATTCCCGCCAAGGTCACCTCGGGAATATCGCCCAGACCATCGACGTAAGCACCAAACAATTCATCCATGTAGGGTTCGGCGAACGCCCATGGCGGCCCCTTGACGAAGGCCAATCGCGGCGGCGGCCCCTCAGTTTCGGCAAGCGCCTCTACCAACCGCGCGCCGGGATGGGCTCGCATATCAAAATCACTCACGTCACGGACCATCAAAACGTCTCCAGCCATGGCCACGTCCTTAAGGCTGCGGGCGTAGACGCCAAGATGATCAAGGGCGCGAGCCAGGATGAACACACCGTGACGCGAGATGCTGCCATAGGTGGGCTTGTAACCGTGGACGCCACAAAAGGACGCTGGCCGCAGCATGGACCCGCCTGTCTGAGACCCTAGGGCGAGGGGCACCATGAAATCCGCCACCCCGGCACCGGAACCGCTGGACGATCCACCCGGCGTGCGCGCCGGGTCATGGGGATTAAGGGTGCCGCGCTGCCCAGTCATAGCAAACTCCGTGGTCACCGTCTTACCCAAAATTACCGCGCCCGCTGCCCGCAAAAGTGCAGCCGACGCGGCGTCACGGGTCGGCCGGCGCCCCTTAAAATGATCAGAGCCATTTTCTGTCGGCATATCGGCCGTGTCGATTATGTCCTTCAGCCCAACTGGCACGCCATGCAGTAGGTCCAGCGGATTTCCAGCAGTGCGATGTTCATCACACGCTCTGGCCTGCTTCAGGGCTAGATCCGGGTCCCAAAATGCCCAGGCCTTGACAGCATCCTCGCGCTTCGCGATCCGATCCAAGCACGATTGGGTCACCTCCTCGGCGGACACATCGCCCTGATTAATGGCTTCTGCCATCTGCCAGGCTGTCCAGGTATTGATCTCATTCACACGCATCTCCTCTCCGTCACTGGATAAACTATACGGTTAGTGCACGTCCTCTCGCAACGCCCTCACGGATCTATCCTGGAGGGTTGTTTGTTCCCAATCTAGAATTTCTATTCTCACCAACCTTCGGTGCATGCCTGTTTCAACACTAGGAACTAGTGCATAGCCATAACGCATTGTCGCTATTCCTTCCGACTGAGAAATATACTGTTATCAACCTGCCGGTTTCTGACAGGGCCGGGTGGGTCCAGCCCCATTGGAGTCTCGGCAATTCCATTTCCAAGCCGCGCAGACACGGCTAAGTTCCTCCTTGAATAGGCGGCGAAGGAACGAGCAAATGTCAGCGGACGATCAAATTCTTGCCGAAGTAGACGGTTTTATCGGCCGATTCACTATTAACAACGCGGCCAAGCGCAATTGCATGACCTTGTCCATGTGGCAGCGCATGGGCGACGTCTTTGCGACCTGGGCCGATGATCCGGCGGTGCGGGTAATCATCGTTCGCGGCGCGGGGGAACGATCCTTTTGCGCCGGCAACGATATTTCTGAGTTCGCCGAGTTGCGGTCATCTCCGGAGAGTATCGCCAACTATACTGCGGTCACGGATCGCGCCTATACCCTGTTCAAGTCCGTGCCAAAACCGACTATCGCCCGGATCGCCGGGTTCTGCATCGGTGGCGGCCTGGAAGTCGCGCAGCTTTCCGATATTCAAATCGCCGCCGACACGGCCACCTTTGGCGTGACACCCGCAAAGTTGGGGCTTGGCTACAAACTCGACGATGTCCAACTCCTGACCAATAACGTCAGCGCTAAGACCGCCAAGGAAATTCTATTCACCGCGCGGCAATTCCCGGCTGACGACGCGCTCCAATGGGGGCTGGTCAATCGAGTTGTAGCGGAACGTGACCTGAATGAGGCCGTCGAGAGTACTGCCCGCGAAATCGCCTCCAACGCACCCCTCTCCATCAAAGCCGCCAAGATTATCGTTGGCGAGGCCACCAAGGAAACGGCACATCGTGACACATCGCTTTGCCAAGCCCTTGTCGACGCTTGCCACGAAAGCGATGACTATAAGGAAGGTCAGCGCGCCTTTGCCGAGAAACGCCTCCCTCAATTCAAAGGAACATAATCGACCATGCCCGACATCGACCTCACAGACCGCGACAATTTTGCCTACTTCACCAATGTGACGACCCGATATTCGGATCAGGATGAACTGGGCCACATCAACAACTGTTCCTACGTTGCCTACGTGGAAGCCGGAAGGGTTCAGTTCCTGAGCGGGCTTCTCGATCCCGATCACCACCCAGGCATCGATTTCATCTTGGCCCGTGTCATCATTAACTACATCCGGGAATCACATTACCCCGGCATCATAGAGGTCGGTTCGCGCATCCTGAGACTTGGTACCAAATCCATGACCACGGGGTACGGATTGTTTAAGGATTCTCATTGCGTGGCCACGGCGGAGTCGGTGACCATCTTTTTTGAAGTCGAAAGCCGCAACACCATTGAAATCCCCACCGATATCCGCGTCGCCCTGGAAGCCGACCCCACACAGGCCGGTCGCGCCGGCATGTCAAGTTAATCGGTCGACGCCCTTGGGCGTTTGATCCACCGTATGCATTTTAGCTTAAGCGGCATTTAGAAAACGCCGAGCCTCGAAGATCACTCGATCCGGTGCCTCCTCGGGAAGAAAATGCCCGCAGTTCATGCTATCACCGCTGACCTGATCCGCCCAGCGGCGCCAAACGGCCAACGGATCTGCGCCACCCTGCGGTCCCCCTAATCCGCGATTTCCTCCCCACAGAAAGTGGATAGGGCAGGCTATACGCCGACCGCTGTCAAGGTCGCGCTGATCCAAATCATGATCGATCGTCGCGCCGGCGCGGTAATCATCGCACGTCGCCCGTATAACTTCGGATTTAGCAAAACAACGCAGATACTCAGCCATGGCTTCGGGATCAAATTCGAACCCAGGAGCGGCCCAACTCCGCATCAGCCAGGCGGCGAAAAATTCCGGATCGGCACCGATCATCCTTTCAGGCAACGGCGCTGGTTGGGCCAGGAACGGCCAATGAAAACCCCCGATCGCCCGAGCCTTGTCCGTGCCCTCCCACATGTCCAGTGTCGGCACCACGTCAAGAGACATCATCCTGGTCACGATCTCTGGATGATCCAGGGCCATACGGTAAGTCACTCTCGCACCCCGGTCATGACCGATAAGCGCGAAACTCTCGAACCCAAGAGCGGCCATGACCGCAACCATATCCGCAGCCATAGTCCGCTTAGCATAGCCGCTGTGATCATCACCGGCTTTCGGACATGAACTGTCGCCATAGCCCCGCAGGTCTGCTACGACCACGGTAAAATCTTCCGCTAACGCAGGGGCGACGTGATGCCAACACACGTGCGTCTGAGGATAACCGTGCAATAACAGCACTGGTGCTCCGCGACCGCCAATCCGTAAATGTATATTCGCTCCGGCTACGGCAAGACGCCGCACTTCAAAACCTTCAAACATGATTACCCATCCGGTGATCGTGACTTCAAAATAGAGAGTACCAAGATGTCGCCAGACATTACACGTCAAGCTTTCTAACCTTGCTCTAGGCTCCAGCGTTTTTCTAATAAGGGTCTTGAGAGGACCGAACGCCACGCTTGGGCCATCTCGAACCCCTTAGAATACAAAAAATTTACGCGAGCTCTTCTTGGGCGATATCTATTCGGCGACGCAATTCGGCAATGTGTGCAGGACCGACACCACAGCAGCCACCAATTATAGTGGCCCCCTGCTCGACCCAACTCATTGCGTGGTCTGCATAGCCATTTGGATCAAGATCATCTCTGGTCGCCAGTTTGTCGACAGTATCGCCGGGATTAAGCTCGGCGGCGGCCACAAACCCGTTCGCCATGCCGCCAAATGGAAGATCTTGCTTCGATAAAATTACCATTGCCTGTCCAACAGCTTCTGGGGTTGAGCAGTTCACCAGAACAACCCCGGCTCCCCCTGCAGCAGCTGCCTCGACACCAGCCATGAGTGTCTCGCCTGAGCGCAAGTAAGTGCCGTCACGGTCGTCGACCGTGAAAGATACCCAAACCGGTTTATCTGTTTTGGCTCCGGCATCACATACGTAACGTGCCTCGGCAACGGATGACAGGGTTTCTGCGATGAACAAGTCCACTGAATGCTTTTGGTGTTGAATAATGAGCTCGTAGCTCCTTAAAGCCTGATCTTTCGGCGGTATTAATTCAGCATGGTAACTTGCGACAAGCGGCGGCAAGCATCCCGCAATGCGTACCGGTTTTTGTATATTGTCCCGAGCAATAAGAGCCGCCTTGACGGCTGCTTTCTGAATCTTCTCGAAAACTGAGGTATCCGCATCTCGAGCCATGCGTTCGGGTGTCGCTGCATATGCGTTCAAGCCAATCAACTCAGCACCGGCTTCAATAAAGTCACAATGAAGTTGAATGACCATCTCAGGATCATCAAGCATTGCCTGAGCCGAGAACAAAGGCGTAGCTGGCTTTTTGCTGCGAAGAAAAAGTTCTTGCCCCATTCCGCCATCCAGGAGTGTCACGTGCTGCATTGCTTTTGCTTCTCCAATCATATCCAATTTTTCCATTGGGTTTGATGTACGCGTCTCGAACACTAATCAAAGTATTTGGTGATCAGTGGCACTAAGTTCCATTCGTTTTTGATAAGCGCAAAAAACACATCCATAGAGCCTCCACATTGTTTTACTTACAGATTAAATAAATGCACTGGAAACATTCCTATTAGTTCAAGTCGGCGAAGCTGGCGCTGATAAATATCGGCTGTGACGTACTATTTTTTACTCTGATTAACAGCGGAAAGATCACAATTAAATTAGGCAGGTCCGAAACCGAAACAGCGAAGTGATCGTAATAAGTTGAAACATGTTTTAAAGTTCTTAAAAAAATGGTTCTAGATGACATCGCCCTTGACCCAACTCAGCTCATTTGGTGACACCATGAACGCCGTTGTGATTGGCGCGAGCGGTGGAATTGGTAGCAGCATAACCTCGCATTTAGCGGGGATGACAAATGTACGGCGTATTGTTGCCTTGTCCCGAACGCCGGTCAGGGGAACCAACAAGATTTTTAGCCACCACATTGATCTTGAGGATGTGAAAAGCATCGAGGTCGCGGCTCAATTTACGAAGACGGTGCTCCAAGATATTCACGTTGTCATCGTCGCCTCGGGTCTTTTGCACGATAAAGCAATGCAGCCCGAGAAAGCATTACGTCAAATTGATGGAGACAATTTTGCAAGGGCAATGGCCGTTAACGCAATTGGACCCGCTTTGGTTATCAAACATTTTACTCCGTTGATACCGCGCACTGGTAAGGCGGTGCTGGCGGTGATTTCCGCGCGCGTCGGTTCCATTTCAGATAATTATTTAGGCGGTTGGTACGCCTATCGAGCATCAAAAGCAGCGGTCAATCAGATTGTCCGTACGGCTTCAATCGAAATCGCGCGGAAAAACCCCGACGCAATCGCTATCTCGCTCCACCCAGGCACGACAAACACCATGCTTTCAAAGCCGTTTCAAGGAAAGGTAACCGAGAACCAGCTCTTTAGCCCCGACCACTCTGCGGACTGTATGCTACGCGTTATCAAGCGCGTTACTGCTTTAGATTCGGGAAAGTTTTTCTCGTGGGATGGAGCGGAATTACCGTACTAGGGCGCAGGTGCCATCGCCATGTTAAAAGCACCGTCCGATATAAGACGTATTTCAGTAGCTAACGCCAAGGCAGTTGTAGTCCCCGATATTTGGGACAACCTTGTTGTGTGTGGCATTGTAGGATTGCCCTCCCACGACTTCCTTCTCACCACGCTCTTAATAAACCCCACTAAATTTCAACTGTACATTGAACTACTAGCTACTCAGGTAGAGGTCCGTTGCCTGCTAAATTTGGCATTCCCATAAATTCTTTTACAAAGTTAAAGCAATGGGCAGTATCGTCAGCCAGCGAAAGCAAGGATATTTTATCTAATTGCCATTTCCACTGGAGCGGCCGCAAATTTTGCTCGTCAGCAAACCCCATTTCCCAATCGTAAAATACCCGGTCAGATGTCATTCTCTGCTCTACAAGTTTAACAGACCGGTGGCGGTCGTCGACTTCGATTTTACCGAACAGCGCATCTACCACCTCTGCTGGCCCCTCGATAAACTGAAGAAACTCTTTCTCCTTCCGGACCAACATTCCTGTCACAGACTGTTTGGCGTTGTTAGCGCGTGACGTCTTCAGAATATCAAACGTTTCTCGATCCCCGCAGTGATCCGACACCTCGCTAACGTAAAGTATAAATTTTAACATCCTACCCACCTTATGGATCATGCTGTGCTAATTCGGTTGAGTTTGCAGGGGTAAAAGCCCTAATGCTATTTATGGCTACAAATCATTGAGGCCAAAACGGCAGATCTGTCACAGTTTTTCCACCGACCAGCACTAATCTACACAATCACCCACCCCAGAGGTCATCATAACGTGCGCAACCATCCCGCTGATCTTTGTAGTGGCTTCTATGATCCAAGTTACGGCCTTTATCGGACCGTCTGAAGATATCAGCTGTGAAAAACACACCAACGAGTAATACTGAGTGTGCCGCCATTGACGGACCGATCATTGATATCGCCCCAATCCAAACGCTAAAAATAATAGACCACATCAAAGCAAGCACTGTCATCAACTGAAACCGTACGATTTTCGGAAGTCGAAACAAGGCATTAGACTCAGGATTCATGATCAAAGTGTAGGTGTGACGTAACATGGGATACTCTCCAACTGGTTTCGTTATTCCTTACGACGGCAATCGACAAATGGATCATGCAGAGTTCGTTCAGCGGCAAGCTCTCTCGCTGGCGGTGACGGCCCAGGACGCCTTATTTAATGAACAAAATGAGCCTGCAGTGCCCAAACAAAACAACCCGAGCACTTCGGCACGTGATCCACAGCAGGAAAACACGCCATATTTTTAGATTTTAATGATATAGCTCTACGGTTTCAGTTCGAACAAAAAATACCAACTATAGGCGACAATCACCGCTGGAACACCGCTATAAAGTGTTGCGACGAGTGCTGCTTTTGAGGCGATCGCGATCGCGGGAAACAATGCATCGCCGTCATTGGCGATGGCGTTGCCAAACTGCGCTGAGAGGGGAAACGCGCCCGACAGATACAGTGTCGTGAACATGATTTGAGGGCCGCAGCCGGGGATAAAACCCACTATTATTGCAATCGCTGGCGCGATTGGTCCCCGAACAGCGATCATTTGCCCAAGGTCGAGGCCACTCAACGCGATAAGCAATTCGTAGCCGATGAAGGCGAAAATTACCCACGCCATTATGAAGTTGGTATTTGAGATTACGGAACGGGAAATTGAACGTCGAACTGAAGAGACATTATCAGTTTCGCCGATTAGAATCGATCGGTCGGAGTCGCTGGCTAACCACATTCCTAACCCTAAAATAGCGCCACCAAATCCCAGATAGATGGTCAATGGAAAGCCAACAAGTCGGAAAAAATAGGCATCGACATCAATCTGAAACGCAAGTAATACGCCAAACATCACCCCAGGTACCATTAGTAAAAACCAAGCAAACGCGGCCAGACGCGTAGGCATGTTGCGCCCCGAGTAACGATGCGGCATCGGACGCTGCTCTTTACTTGAATTCGATGGGCGGAGAAAATCTGGTTCGTGGATTTGATCGACAAAATAACCCGTAATCACCCCGGCAATTATGCTAATCCCGAGGACAAGCAGCGCCGTGTGGGGTTCGCGGGCCAAGAAAAGAAACATCGCGTCGCCCATGGTTGCTGTCAGAGTGGCAACCACTGAACCAAAACTTAAATAGCCACGCGTGAATTGCGTCACCACGATAATCGCGCCTCCGCATCCCGGCAAAGCACCCAGAAGCGTGGATATAGGGACTTGAAAAGCGCGATGACGATCCAACCAAGCGCCAAGATCAGTTTTCAATCCACGTTCTGCGGCCAATACAAGGAATAATGTCGCGGCAACAAAAACCGCGACTGCCAGGTACGCATCGGCCATGGCGCCAATTGCAATGGGCACGCCATTTGGGACCGTGAAAACGGCGAGGCCAAGTACTGAGAGCAGCAGGAACCGTTGGCCGGAGCACCAAATTTTTTTAGTGCCGGAGTTCACAACCCCGTCCGACAACTCTGACGGCGAGGCCTTCGGTAAATTGACCGATGAGGAAAAATCTTGGTGCACGTATACTCCCAACGCTAATTTTTTCCCGTCCAATTCAACGTATTTTTTTAGTTGTCTTTGCGGATGTGTAGCGCAACGCCATCGTTAAAGGAATTGGGACGGTATTTATTCCTTTATATATTGCGAATGAGAGTCATTCTCAATATAATAATCCGACCATTACGGCTGTTCCCGGATCTCGGTCTCACCCTATTACAAAAGGATATCCCCCATGAGCCTTATAAAAAACTCTATTATGGCGGTGACCATGTTGATAGGATCAGCATCATTTGCCAGCGCTCACGATGCCGATCTCGCTAGTTCCGCGGCCCTTCACATACTCAGCAATGGTGAACACTTCTCCGGGTTCTTTTTCATTGGTGTACTGGTCGGGCTGTTTGTCAGCCTAGCCGGCGGATGGCGGAAATCTGGAGTTATCTGGATAACCGCCGTGCCCTTTTTTCTTCTTTCGAGCGACTCACACGTTTCGCTCATTGAACCGGGTGGAATAATCTTCGCTATTGGTTTTCTGAGTGCGGGATTCCTTATCATGTTTGTCGCCAGCAACGCGGCAGCAGCGATCCTGCGCGATACCAATCCAACCGAGAAAACTGCGAAAAAGGAATAGCCGCAGAACATTACCCTTCCTTTCTATCAAATCTTATCCGAGTGTCATCAAGCTTTGGAGAACCATTTATGATCTATCAAATACTCAACGCCCTCGATAACGTCACAAAGCTGCCGCAAGCCCATGCGCACTGCGACATACCATGTAAGATTTACGATCCGGTATCGGCTCAGCTCGCCGCACTTTCCGTTGTCAGGCTTATCGATATCATGACCGAGGCGTCCGAGGCTGAGCCAGGAGCACTCGACACCCAAAATACGATCGCGCGGTGCGTTATGCGCAAGGAGGAAGAAGCCGAAAAGGTAAAGCAAGAGATCCGAATCATCTGGGGTGACTATTTTAAAACGCCACATTTTAAAGAATATGGTGAGATTGATGACTTAACCCACCAGATCATGCAGAAAGCCAGTGCATGCAAACAGGGTATTCATCGCGAGGACGGCCATGATCTGGTTAATCTGGTTAATCAGTTTGCGGAAATATTTTGGCATACCAAAGAGATAGAAACGGTTCGGCGTATTTGCCCTTATCCTCCGTCTCTGGAAACCGTCTATCCCTCTCTTTAAACAATACCTAATACCGCACCATGTTGGGTTGGACCGTTATGCGTATCACGGGCCGCAGTATGTCCCCAGCGCTCGAGAACGGCGATTTTGCAGTTGCCAAGCGCCTAACTCGGGAGGCAGATGTCTCTATCGGTGACATAGTGCTGGTAGATCATCCGGATCTGGGCTTGATTGTGAAGTATATCATGACCGTATCGCCAGATGGCGTCCGCTTGATCGGTGCTGCCTCAAGTTCCATCGATACGCATGCAACTGGTAAGATCCCGCGAGAAAGGGTCATCTCGCGTTTAGTTTGGCGGATCAAACCCGTGTGCGTCCACCGACTGCGCTCTCAGCTTAGTATTATCGAGGCTGAAAGTTAACCCCGCTCGAAAACTCAAAACCCAAAAACGTAGCCTTAATCATAACTTCCGGGGAACGTTAACCGCAAAGGCCTGCCAATGTCGCAGACCAATTCGACGAGCTTAACTTACGACCTAGCAGCTCTTCTATTTCCAACGTCAAAATCCTGGTTCCCTAATAACTTAAAAACTAACTCGATTGTTTTTTGAGCATCACTACTTGCGAGACTGTAAAAAACTTCTTTTGCCACTCGCCGAGTGTGCACAAGATCTTTAGCTCTCAGCCTGGCGAGCTGTTGGGACAGTGTTGGTTGGCGAATGCCAAGCAACTGTTCCATCTCCCCGACTTTAAGCTCATGCTTTGACAATGCGCATAAGATAATGAGACGATTTTCGTTTCCGAGAACTTTGAGAAAGTCGCTCGCCACCTTGGCATCTTCAAAAGGGATATCTGATAATGGATCAATATTTATTGTCATAGCATGTAATCCATACTAATGCCGACCCGGCCAAGTTGACGTTTGCACAACCACATTGGCGACGGCATCCATGTGCAAGTTAATCCAATTTTTGAGGAAAGTCCGCGCAATTGCGACGGACACAACGACCACGTCATCGATGCCGTTGCCATCGCTAAGCAACGCAAGAGCGAATGATTTGGCCGCACCTGTCCTTCCAAACTGACATGCTGCAATGAGAGATACGGCAAGGCATTCTTCACGCGATAAGACCAACGGCTATCAAGGTAGTGGCTCAAAAGACTTGCCATGGTGAAGTCGTTAATCCTGTAGTCTGCGCATTAGGGTTAAGCGGCTTCAATTGCGACGAAATGTTCGGGCGCCACCTCCTCATAAGTGACCGCCGGCGGCGCATAGTCGAGCGCGCGAACGGCACTCGGAATTTCATCTGTTGCCAGAGTTCGCTCAGTCCGGCGAAGAACGGGGTCTGCGACCGGCACCGCTGACAACAATTTCTTGGTGTAGTCGTGGGTCGGGTTTTCAAAAATCGCCTCGCGCGGACCAATCTCCACGATGCGTCCCAAATACATGACAGCGACCCGGTGACTAATCCGTTCAACCACAGCCATGTCATGACTGATGAACAGATAGGAGAGGTTAAACTCCGACTGAAGATCCATCAGTAGGTTGATAACCTGTGCCTTGATTGTTACGTCAAGAGCCGAGACCGCTTCATCACAGACAATTAGCTTTGGATCTAACGCCAATGCACGAGCGATGGAAACCCGCTGGCGTTGACCGCCACTGAATTCATGTGGATATCGACTAGCAAACTCTGGGTCCAGGTTTACGTGTCGAAGGAGATCAGAGACCCGGCTCTCGATAGCCTTGCCTTCGTGAAGTTTGTGGACATGAATCGGTTCGGACAATATGTCTCGAACGGACATCCTAGGGTTTAACGATGAATAAGGATCTTGGAAGATCATCTGAACAGATCGGCAAAAATCCTTGCGTTCTTGGCGAGTGTAATTCAGGACGGACTTGCCTTCGAATATGATATCGCCAGCGGTTGCTTTCTCCAGTCCAAGAATAGTGCGGCCGGTCGTGGTCTTGCCACAACCACTCTCTCCAACCAAGCTTAGTGTTTCGCCGCGCTTTAGTTCAAATGAGATATTCTCAACTGCGTGAACACGGGCATATGGCCGGCTCAGCATGCCCTCATTCAGATCGAAGAGCGTTGTCAAATTTTTCACTTCAAGAAGGCTCTGTGACTCGGACATTATGTACTCCGGCAGACTAGGGTTGGATGTGTGTTAGGCTTAGTCGACAATGGCGGGAAACTTTTCCGGTGCAGTCCTACCGTTCATTGAGCCAATCCGAGGCACCGCACTGATAAGTTTTTTTGTGTAATCGTGTTGCGGGTCGTGAAAAATTTGTTCGACCGCCCCTTGCTCAACAATCTTGCCATTAAACATCACAACAACCCGGTCGGCCATCTCAGCAATAACCGCCATATCATGCGTGATAAAAAGGACCGACATTCGAAGTTCGTCTTGGATATCTTTGATCAGATCAAGAATTTGCGCCTGGATGGTGACGTCTAAAGCAGTCGTGGGTTCATCCGCGATCAGCAATGAAGGCCCGCACGCCAAAGCCATAGCGATCATTACACGTTGGCGCATACCACCTGACAGGTTGTGAGGATACTGGTTTAGCTTTCCTTCCGGGTCCGGAATGCGCACTTTTCTTAGGAGGCTCAAAACACGCTCATCCGCTTCTTCCTGGCTCATATCCAGATGCTGAAAAAGATGCTCGGTCAGTTGCAAGCGTATATCCAAGACCGGATTGAGGCAGGTCATTGGTTCCTGGAAGATCATCGATATTTCGCGACCACGAATTTGACCGATAGTCTTCTCATCCAGAGCCGTTAATTCCAACCGGCCCAACCGTTCGCTGTTCAGATAAATACCACCCGCCGGCACATATGCGCCGGCCATATCGTTGAGACGTAACATCGACATTGATGTGACTGATTTCCCGGAACCTGACTCGCCAACCACGCCAAGCGTCTCACCCTTGCGAATTTCAAAACTCACGCCGCGAACCGCTTCGACGTGCTCCCCGACCGTCGGGAAATTGACATGCAGGTTATCGACTTCGACGAGTATATCGTTTTTCATCTTCTCTACCCTTAATGGAGGACGCGGGAGCCAACAGTCGGCAAATCACTATCAACAGCAAAAAGATGGAGACCGCGACAACGTGTTGATGCCAGCGCAAGGATGTGGGCTTTCAAACGTTCAATTGACTGGGTTGCCATGCCAGCTTGATCCAGGATACCGGCAATCTTCGACAAATGTTTCGTCGCGGCGTTCAAAGCGCGTTGCGGCAACCACCAAGCGAGAACCTCACTAACAATCGTTGAATGTCCGCCACGTCGGGCGGCTATCGCATAAAGCAGTTGCAGCTCAAAGACACTGACATTCGGGTCGCCGGGCCGACACAAGTCGACAAGAAACGGGTCGTGTTCCCACAAAAGTTTAAGCAGGCGGCCAATAGAAACATCGAGAGCGCCCAGTTCGGCATGATTGAGCGATACCGGCCTACCCCGTTCTTCTTTAAAGACGAACTGTCGCATCGAGTTGACGAGACATATCTCTTCGGCGACGAGCGTATTGTATACAGGTGAGTTTACTATCATCGGCAACCTCCATCTCTGCTATAATGCGAATGCAAAGCATTCGCAATATTATTCTTTGCAATTGATATTAATTGCCTCTCTTGGGATTTAATCAAAGAACACAAATTTTTGAATGATTGTCGAAATCTGGTTGTCGAAGTTTGATACAAAAGTTAAGAATCACTCGCAATAAAAATCCTCGAAATAATTCATGGGCCCTGCGGTAAAAAGGAACACGTCATGTATAGTGAAAAAATCGAAATGCTTATCAACGGCCGGTGGTGTCAGGGTAGCGAAGGAAAAACACAACCACTCATCAATCCGGCAACGGAGGAAGTGTTGACGGATGTTCCGCATGCTTCCGAGTCAGATCTGGAAGAAGCGATCCAAGCCAGTTCCGACGGTTTCAAAGTCTGGCGCAATGTCACGCCATTGGACCGCCAAGCCATCATGGAAAAAACAGCGCGTTTGATGGAAGATCGCATCGACGACATCGCCAAGACTTTGACCTTGGAAATGGGCAAACCCCTTGCCGAAGCGAAGGTCGAGATGAGCTTCGTCATTGACGCCACCCGTTGGTATGGCGAGGAAGGAAAACGAGCCTATGGTCGATTGGTGCCCGCGCGCGTGCCGGGTGCGCGACAGATGGTCGTGAAAGAACCAGTCGGACCAGCGTGCGCTTTCGTCGCCTGGAATTTTCCAGGTACGAATGTCATCCGCAAGGTTGCGGGGGCATTGGCAGCTGGTTGTTCCATGTTGATCAAGCCAAGCGAGGAAACCCCCGGCACAGCCGTGGCAATCGCACGTTGTTTTCAAGATGCCGGCCTGCCGGACGGAGTGTTGAACGTTGTGTTTGGTGTTCCCGATGAGGTCTCACGCAAAGTTCTGGGCTCATGGGTGCCTAGGAAGATGTCGTTTACCGGTTCAATTCCTGTTGGGAAGCACCTACAAAAACTTGCTGCCGATACCATGAAGCGTTGCACCATGGAACTCGGTGGACATTCTCCCGTTATCGTATTTGACGATGCGGATGTTGAAAAAGCACTGAAGATGACGGCCGGATTTAAGTATCGAAATGCCGGCCAGGTTTGCATATCGCCGACCCGCTTTTTTGTTCAGGACAAGGCATACAAATCATTTGTCGACGGTTTTGCTGAGCGTGCACAAGCAATCAAAGTTGGGAACGGCATGGATGATGGTGTTCAGATGGGCCCCCTCATCGACGCAAGGCGTCTGCCAGTCATGGAAGATTTTGTTTCAGATGCCCGCGACCACGGTGCAAACTTGGTGACAGGCGGCGAGCGAATTGGAAATCAGGGGTATTTCTACGCACCTACCGTGCTCTCAGATGTCCCGGACGAGGCAAAGATTATGAACGAGGAACCCTTCGGTCCCGTTGCGCCAATGACACACTTCAACACATTTGATGAGGTGGTCGAACGGGCGAATTCTTTGCCTTTTGGATTGGCTTCCTATGTTTTCACATCTGATGGGGGCAAGGCAGCAAAAATCAGTCAGGCCATGGATACCGGGCTGGTTGGTGTTAATCACCCGATGGTAGCTACACCTGAAACGCCGTTTGGCGGCGTAAATGAGTCAGGTTATGGCTCTGAGGGTGGCATCGAGGGTTTAGACGCGTTTCTGCGAACCAAGTTTGTTACCGAAATAGAGGTCTAAGCCCTCACCTTCGATAACTGAATGAGGTCAAATTCGTGGCAATCAGTTATTGCCCAAAAAAATGTCCTGCAACCCATTAAAGTTGCAGGACATTTTTGGTAGCGGAGGAGGGACTCGAACCCCCGACACGCGGATTATGATTCCGCTGCTCTAACCACCTGAGCTACTCCGCCTCAGAACGTTGCAGACCGCCTTTCCCCAAACCACGGCGTCTTAAGCCGTCGCTTGGCAGGTGTCAAGCGCGTCCTTGGACGGTCTATGACGCTTTCAATCACCTAGAAAGAATCCAACCGTCGAAGGGGTCCAACGCCGGCCAACCGCGCTTGGTGGAACGGTTCTCAGTCAGCCGTTTACGTCAATAACCGTTCGCCCACGCACCTGACCCCGGAGTATCTTACCAGCCAGATCCGGGAGATCGCTAAGCCCCCCTTCGTTGGTCATTGCGTCCAGCTTGTCCAGTGGAAGGTCCGTTGCCAATCGGCCCCAGGCTTTCAACCGGCGTTCCTTCGAACAGGTATTGGAGTCAATGCCGCAGAGATTGATGCCGCGCAGGAGGAACGGGAGCACATTGGAGGAAAACTCGATACCACCGGCATTGCCAACAGACGCCACGGTTCCCCAGTAGGCCACCGACGGCAATATGTTGCCAAGCATGGCGCCACCCACATTGTCGATCACTCCGGCCCAGGCCTCTCGGCCCAGTGGCCCCTTTTGCGCTTCCGAGAGTTCATCGCGCCCAACAAGAGTCGTCGCGCCGAGGTCGCGCAGATAGTTGTGGGCTTCCGCCCGGCCGGTGCCCGCGGCCACGCTGTAGCCAAGGCCTGCAAGAATGGAAACGGCGCACGAGCCAACTCCACCCGCAGCACCCGTAACGAGGACGTCTTTGTTAGCACTCGTGCTCAGGCCATGTTCTTCCAATGTCATCACTGCCAACATAGCCGTGAAGCCGGCCGTGCCAATGGCCATGGCCTGCTTTAGAGACAGCGCCGCCGGTACCGGTACCAGCCAGTCCGATTTCACTCGGGCGCGTTGCGCAAATCCGCCCCAATGAATTTCACCGACACGCCAACCCGTTAAAATAACCTTGTCGCCAGCCTGATAATCAGGAGACGTGCTGTGCTCCACCACGCCGCAGAAATCGATCCCCGGCACGTGAGGATACTCGCGCACAAGCCGTCCAAGACCGTTAATGATCATCCCGTCCTTATAGTTGAGCGTCGAATACTTAACAGCCACGGTCACGTCGCCCTCGGGCAGACGATCGTTGTCAAGGCTCTGGATAGAATGGGTGACGGTCGTGCCGTCTTCGCTCTCCAAAAGGAGGCAGTTGAATTGATCGGCGCTCATGTCTGGGCTCCTCGGTTCACTTAGTTTGTCGCCACTATAGGCGCGCCATCCTGGTGGTCAACGTGTGGCACTGCAGCGTGACGCGCGCCCGACAAAGGCCATGCTGACGTTCAACGGTGCTTCCACTAATCTATTTATTGCTTTCTAATGACGGTTAGGACGTCATTCGCCAGTTTAAGCCTGCGTCCGGTCGAAACACCACGACGGTCTCTCCCTCCGCGGTTTCAACGCGTTCCGGAGCATCGGCTGTGTCGCGGACCACGGTTACCGTTCCTTCGTTGATTGCAAGATCATAGAATCCAGGCCCATTGGTTGATGCAAAGGCCTCCAACTTGTCGAGGGCATTTTCTTCGTCAAACACCTGAGTGTAAATCTCCATAGCCGTTGGCGCAGAGAAGATGCCCGCACAACCGCAATCCGATTCCTTTGCGTGCACAGGGTGCGGCGCCGTGTCAGTCCCAAGAAAGAAGCGTTTGTCCCCGGAAGTGGCGGCAGCTCGCAGCGCCTGACGATGCACCTCGCGCTTAGCGATGGGCAGGCAATAGAGGTGCGGACGGACGCCGCCTTTGAATATATCTGTTCGGTTTATAACCAGATGGTGCGCGGTGATGGTGCAACCCATATGGCTATCCTGAGAAAGAACGTAATCAACCGCATCCTTGGTAGTAACGTGCTCGAACACGACCTTTAATTCGGGGAAGTTGGCGCGAAGACCGATAAGCTTGTGTTCAATGAACCGAGCTTCGCGATCGAAGATATCGATCTCCGGATCAGTGACTTCACCATGGAGCAAAAGTGGCAACCCAATCATTTGCATGCGCTCCAGGATGGCGGTGATCCTCTTCAAGTCCGTGACGCCACAAGAGGAATTCGTTGTGGCCCCGGCCGGGTACAGCTTGACAGCAGTGAACACCCCTTCTTCCGCCCCTCGAGCCAGTTCATCGGCGTCGATGGTATCGGTGAGATAGGCCGTCATCAGGGGCTCGAAATCAATCCCATCGGGCACCGCCATGCGGATGCGATCCCGGTAGGCGCGCGCCGCATCCACAGTGGTCACCGGCGGAACCAAGTTGGGCATGACGATGGCGCGCCCAAACTGGCAGGCGGTAAAGGGAACCGCGGATCTCAGGATAGCGCCGTCGCGAAAATGAACGTGCCAGTCGTCAGGCCGGCGGATGGTGATGGCATTGGTATTGCTCAAGGGTTTTCCTTCATTGCCTTTAGGCTGCTAGTGCGTCAAAGACGCCACCATCGTTTAATTTACCTTCCATATAATGCCCATGCCAAAGAGCGAAGAACAACAAGGTCCATTGCGCCTGACCCTCCTGCTTCCCAGTGGCTTGGAACAGGCGCTTCACGGTATCCGGATCACAGTAACGCGCGACACCCGCCTGCGTCGCTACCAGGGGCCCCAAGTCCTTACCCCGGGCAGCGATCCATTCGCCAACAGGAACAGTGAAGCCGCGCTTCTTGGCAAACGGCTTGCTGGCAGGCGACGTCTCCGCTAGCCAGGATCGCAAAAGCCTTTTTCCTAGCCTTTTCTTGACCTTCAATACGTCGGGCAGGCGGAAGGCAAAGGCGGCCAGCACGGGGTCAACGAAGGGCACCCGCCCCTCCACTCCGTGCGCCATGAGGCAGCGGTCCAGTTTGGTTAGTAAATCGTTCGGAAGCCAATGAGTGCAGTCTATGGCCTGGGCTTTCTGCAGTGCACTGAGGTCGTCCGGCAATTTTGCCTCCAGTGCTTCAATGCCCTCGCGCCAGCACCGGTCCACGCGTCGTAGCACGCCTAGGCCCTCCAACTGTCCCGTGGCACGCATACTTCGCCCCCCCAACCAACGCGGTCGAGCCGCACGTCGATAACGACCATAACCGGCGAACATCTCATCGCCCCCCTCCCCGCTGAGCAGCACCTTGAGGCCCGCGTCGCGTGCGGCTTTCGCCAATTTGTATGTTGGCAGAACGGCGTAATCTATCGTGGGGTCGTCGACGACCCTAGCGACCGTGGGCAACAGATCCCAGAAATCGGATTCGCTGAACGAAACTTCCTCGTGCGCTGCGCCGGCGGCGGAGGCAACCGCGCGGGCATGATCCCGCTCGTCATGGGCTCCCGCCCCCTCGAACCCGACAGTAAAGGCCTGTACGGGCTGATCATTGAGCCGGGCCATCATAGCTAGGAGTGCCGATGAATCGACACCGCCCGAGAGGAACATACCGTAGGGCACGTCGGAACGCTGATGGATATCGACAGAATCCGTGAATACCTGCTCCAACCGGACCATGGCGTCCTCTGCTCCCCAGCCTTCTGGCGGCGCGAGGGGAAGGGCTGGTCGATGAATGCGCTCGACGATCTGTCCTGCACGAATAACTAGCGTCTCGCCGGGCAAAACGCGCTGTATTCCTGCGAACACGGTCTCGCGCCGGCAGGTAAACTGTAATTGGAGCAACTCGTGAAGCGCATCGGCATTTTCCTCCACAGCCACCAACCCCGAACGAATTAAGGCCTGCGGCTCAGACGCAAACGCGAAGGCGGCACCTGTTTCCACATAGTAAAGCGGTTTGATCCCGAAGGGGTCCCGGGTTAGCACCAGATGCTCCTGGGTGGCGTCGTAAATGGCGATGGCGTACATACCCCTGAGATCCTCCGCGTACCCCGTGCCATCACGGTCGTAAAGGTGCAGCGGCACCTCGCAATCAGATGCCGTGGCAAACGCGATGCCTGGTAAGGCCCCATAAAGTTCCCGATAGTTAAAGATCTCGCCGTTAGCAACCAAAGCCGTGGACCCGCGATCACCCTGCAACACAAAGGGCTGATCCCCAGTTTCAAGATCGATGATGGCGAGGCGCGTCTGCAGGATCACGGTGTCGCCTTGCGCGTATCGACCACTGCCGTCCGGACCACGGTGAAACAGAGCGGTTTCCATGCTGTCGAGAATGGCTAAATCAGGCGCGTTCCCGGTCTTGGTCATCACCCCGGCAATGCCACACATCAGGCCAGAATTTCCTGAAAGAATTGCAAGTATCGGCTCACAACGGCAGACTCTGTGAACGTCGCCTCGTAAGCGGCACGGCCCTCGCGAGAAATATCAGCATTCAGGCGGTCGTCTTCGATCACCAAGCGAATCGCCTTCGCCAGCATCATTGGGTCGTCGATGGGGACCAGGACCCCGGACACCAAATGCTCGATCAAGGTCCCGGGACCATAGCTATCGGCGGCGACCACGGGCACACTTTGGGCCCATGCCTCAAGAACCACATTGCCCAGTGGCTCGTGCCGAGACGGACAGACGAACAGATCTGCCGCGTTCAATAACGCGGCCACATCGTCGCGCCAGCCCAGGAATCGAACCCGCGGTTTAACAGCCAAGTTCTCCGCCATTTTTTCTAAATCTTCGCGACGCGGCCCGTCGCCGGCGATCCAGAGATAGGCGTTGGGCACCCGGACCAATGCCTCTAACAGCACGTCGAAGGCCTTGTTTTCGTGCAGCCGCCCCAGGCCCAAGATCAGCGGCACGGTATCCGGAGTGAAGAAGGTCTGGCGCGGCATGGGCTGGACCGTCTCTTCGGTGACGAAATTGGGAAGGTAGTGAGCGCGTTCCTGGGGCCACCCTTCCTGGACCAGGTTGTCGGTTATGTCCTGAGTGTTGCCGATAATGTGAGTGCAGGCCTTGTAGTACTTAAGATCGTAATAACCGCCCTGACGTCCGACCTGCACCCAATCTCCCTTAGGGCATATGCTGGACGCCCGGTTCATCCAGGTCAGGGCGATATTCGGCTTATAAGCCAGCAATTCGCGTTTCAGAAGTCGTGGCGTGGCGAAATCAAGGGCCCCGCCGAACCTCGCCTCCACTGGTTCGATGCCGCCGCGCCGCAGGCTCTCTGCCCGGTCCGCATGGGTGCGGATAATCACCTTTTGGTCGAGCCCCGCCCTGTGCAGAGCCAGCGCTAAGCGGATAAAGAACGTCTCCGCCCCGCCGTACTGTGCTCCAGCCATAACTTGCGCGACCCGCATGGTATCTTACCCGATCAAGCTCTCAAAGGCTGCCGCCGCGTCTGGCCAGCGCCACGACCTCTGTTTTTCCAGCGCCTTACTATGCTGGCGGCGCCACAGCTTCTCATCAGACAGTAGCTTGATGGCTGCCTCAGCGAAAGCCCAGTCATCTTTAGCCACGTAACCCGTTTCCCCATCGATAACCCTTTCGACCACGGAACCATAATTCTGAACCACCGCCGGGACCCCCACTGCCTGGGCTTCGCCAACAGCCAAGCAAAAAGTCTCGTTGACATCGCCGCGGTAAAGCATGCAGCGGGCTTCCCGAAACTCATCAATGAGCTGATATTTCGGCACGGGGCCACGAACAATCACCCCCTGACCCTTGAGCGCGTCGGCCTGCGCTAGGACGGCCGCGATCTGGTCCGCCTTGGCATCTCCGGCCGAGCCATAGGTCGTCGCACCTGTGAACAAGTGCAGTTCTGCTTCGGGCACGTGAGGCTGGATATCCCGGGCCCAGCGGTCCAACAACCAATCCAGAGATCGGAGCGGGTTCGACGAGAATACAGCCCGGGGTGCCGGCATAATGTCCGTCGGCACCACCGAGCAGAAATCTTCCGACAGGCCGTAGGGGATAACAATTCGTTCGCCACCGGGCGCCCATGAGGGATAAGTGGATTCGTGCACCCGACCGATAAAAATAATGGCGGGTTTTGTCTGCCAGAGCTTTGACAGGTAACGCCATTTCATTAGGTAAACCGCTGGATTGTGAATCCAAAACACCGTTCGGCCAGCATGCGGCATACGCTGGATCATTCTATCGCCCCGGTTGGCGATATAGAGGTCCACGTTGTCGGGCCAGGCCTCACCAATGGGTCGCCAAGACACACCCTTGTAATCTAGGGGCTTAGCACAGTTGTTGCGGACATGCACGTCGTGGCCGCGCTTCGCCAGTTCGTTCATGAGATTGACGATCGACGATTCGACGCCGCCCAAGGGCCCCGTCTCCAAGCTCTGGCCGTCGAAGACAATGCCATCATCCGCGATAAGGATACGCGCCACCTACTCGGCCTCCAACTTCGCCTTCAAGTGCGCGAGCAACGGATAAAGCCCGGCGCAGATAGCAATCATCAGACCGTAGCCCCCTTCCCGATAGCCCTTTCGGAAAAAATAGCATTTAATGAATCGTGAGAAGAACCGCCGCAAATTGTTGGCCGTGGACCCGATCTGGCCGCTATCACGCATATCTCGCGCCCGCGCCGACGAATAGCTGTCCAGGCGTATGATCATGTCGGACAGATTGCGATCTAAATAATGCACTAGGCGGTTGCCCAACATGGCTCCTTTGCGCCCGGACCAGGTGAGGTTTGGGTGCACGCGCTGATCTCCCCAGAGCTTTACACCCCGACGAAAAAGGCCGGGGTAGGCCGCCTTACCAAACGACGCCCCCCACCCCCAGCGGATCAAGCGTGCCCCGATGTAGTTATCGACGGGCACCTCATGCCAATCC
>MDTG01418449.1_pt1 | contig 28136 bp, 31 predicted proteins | sample 811421 | NCBI WGS metagenome assembly MDTG01 (sample SAMN05326645, study PRJNA326480) | marine metagenome | isolation source: seawater | place: Pacific Ocean: South East | collected 2011
CAGATATTGTCAGACTAAGTAACGCAGAAGCGGCTAATGCTTTCGTAAATCTTTTCATTTTAATTTTCCTTTCAAAATTAAGTCTTTGTGACCTATGTTTGAAAGTATAAAGAAGAAGTGTTGTTTAAGTGTTGCTTTGAGAATAACTTTACATATTTACTGTATATAAAGTAAACAGAAAAGTAAATATTCTTTATTTTAGAAGTAAATTTATAATTTAAGAAGTCATTTTTATTGTTCAAAAAGTTCTAAGGATTTGAGAGAATATTTTATTTTCACTTGTTGAATACTTTGTGGAACACAGAAAACTAAGATAAGTGATTTATGTTCCAAATATAAGAGGTTATGAGATAAGTAATTACATGGTCGAGTTTTTGAATTTTTTACTATAACTTTTGAAAAAGCAGCAAAAAAGTTTTCAAAATGTTCTTCAAGTAAGAGAGGTGGTCACTTAGGTACTTTTTCAAAGGGTGATATGGTTAAAGAATTTGATGAAGTTGTATTTACAAAAGATTTATTAAAAGTTCATGGACCTGTTAAAACACAATTTGGATTCCACTTAATAGAAATAACATCAAGATATTAAAAAAATTACCAATAAAAAATAGATAAAATTTATCTATTTTTTATTATCTTCTGTAATTAATGAAATATTAAACAATTGATTAACTTGCAATAAATCAAGTACCTTTACAACATTTTCATATTTTACATCTTTATCAATTCTAAAAATTATATTTCTACTTTTATCTTCTATTTCAAACATTTTTTCATGTAATTCATCTATAGTTATTTCTTTACCATAAACAGCTAGTTTATTTTCACCTATTTCAATAACTAATTCTTTTTTCTTTAGCTCAATTTCTTTTGCACTTGAAGTAGGAAGATTAAGAACTAATGCCAATTCATCCTTTTTAAATACAGATGAAACAATAAAAAAAATCAATAAAATAAAAACAACATCTATCAAAGGTGTGATATCAGGTACTAATATTTCTCTTTTTTTCATAATCTTTTTAAAACCTCTTTTTGAAGTTTTAACTCAATTGAATCTAATACTCCATAAATATAGTTATATCCTATATAGTGTGGAATCGCTACAATAAGACCTGCAACAGTTGTTATAAGTGCAATTGATATACCATTTGAAAAGATACTAGGATCACCTAAACCACTTTTTGTAATAGAGTCAAAAGAATTTAAAACACCAACTACAGTTCCAAGTAAACCTAAAAGTGGAGCAATTGATGCAATAATTTTTACAGTATTTAAGCCAAACTCTAACTTTTTTATTTTTCTATTAATAATATTATCAATTGACTCTTTTTGTAAACTAACATTTGATTCTTTTACAAAAGTTATTATCTCATTAATAGTTTTCTCTTTTCTTAATCTTGAAAAAGAAAGGACTACTATTTTCCAAAACATGATTGTAAAACCGATTGTATTTAGGGCAATTAATATATATACAATTATCCCACCTCTATTTATATAACTTATTAAATCTACTTCCATTATTTTTAATTCCTTACTATTTGATAAACAACTGGAACTGTTATAGCCCAAGATGATTTATTTAATTCTTTTGGTATTGGGTCAAACTTCTTTATATTTGACATTATTTCTCTTGTCGCTTTATTTAATCTTTTGTATTTACTATTTTTTGAAATTTTTACATTTCTAATTTCTCCATTTTTAGCAATTGTAAAACTAAGATAAACTTTTCCCATTTGTTTCAATCTTTTTGCTGACTTTGGATACTTTTTATTCTTTTCTATTAATCTTTGTAACTTAGATAAATAATTATTTTTTACTGAGTTAAGTACTTTTTTGTTTACTTCTTTAGATTTTTCTTCTACTTTAACAGTAGGCATTTGTTGCTTTACCACTTCTTTAAAAACTTTTTTAGGTTTTTCCACTGGAGTTTTTTTAACAACTTTTTTAATAAGCTTTTTCTTTACAACTTTTTTCTTAATAACCTTTTTTTTATAGTGTTTTTTTTCTTTTTTAATTATATTTTTGCTTTTTGTTTTAATAAGCTTTTTCTTTATAATCTCCTTTTTTACTACTTTTTTTATTTCTTCTATCTTTGGTTCAGGTTTTATTTCTTGTTTTTTAATAACAACTTTATTTAACTTAATTTGTACACTCTTGTTTGTAGGTTTTGGTGCTATCACAGTTTTTTGTTCCTCCATTTTTAACTGTGCAAAAAGGTAAATATGTGTTGATACAACAAGAACTAAAATAATTAAAAAGCTCTTTTTATTTTCCATTTTCGAATTCTAATATAATATTGATAACAATTATCTTAATTATATACTAATGATAATAGTTATCAATTTTATTTAGATTTAAGATTCACTTGGTTAATATTCGCTTAACATTTTGTTAACAATTATTAAAAAAAAACAATGGAAATACAATGGAAATAAACGAAAAGAAAATCGAAAGTAAAGAAATCTTTGATCAGTCAAAAATTGTTACTATTATTCATGATGGACAAGAGTATCAATTAAGAGTAACAAAAGCGAACAAATTAATTTTAACAAAATAAGAAAATAAAATAAAAATATATAGCTAGCAAAAATCTAACCATTCTCCTAAATAAATAGCCAGCCACAATTTCAACTTAAACATTACCAAGGAAAGAAAATGAACATAAAAATTGCACATACAGTTGCAGCATTATTGGTGGCTAATATTTCATTATTGGCAGAAGAAACACATTTATCAGAAGTAAATATAAACTCATCAGCTTTTGATGCACAAGTTAAATCTATTTCTTCAAAACAATTAGAAGAGGAACAAGCAAGTGATGTTAAAGATATTTTAAAATCACTTCCAAGTGTTTCAGTTGCGGGAAACTCTAGATATGCGGAAAAGGTTTTTGTAAGAGGACTAGAAGATAAATTTGCAAATATCACAATTGATGGGGCAAAAGTTGGTGGACAATTATTTCACCATGCAGGTGATCAAACAATTGATGCTTCATTATTAAAAATCACATCAGTAGAACTTGGTCCAAACTCTGCGTTAAGTGGACCTGGCGTTATTAATGGTTCATTTGAATATGAAACAAAAGATCCAAGTGATTTTTTAGCTGATGATGAAGTATTTGGTGGAAAAATATCTCTAGGTTATGAAACTGCAAGAGAGCGAAAAAAAGGAACTGTTGCTGTATTTGGAAAAATCAATGACAAAGTTGAATTTGTAGGAATGGGTTCAATAGCAAATGATGGAACTTTAACTTTAGGAAATGATGAAAAAGTAAATAATAAAGAAAGCAAATTAAAAAGTGGTTTAGCAAAACTTGTAATTAAACCAAATGATTATAATACTATAAAACTATCTTACAATAGATATGAAGATGGTGGAGATAGAAATATCTCAGGTGAAAAAGTTGGTAGTGAAGATCCATCTGAAGATTACAGTTCAATTAATAGAGATACATATACATTAAATTATAAATATACACCTGATAATGAATATGTAAATGTAGAAGCAACTGTATATTCAAATGAACAATATATGGAAAGAGATGCAAGTGATACTGTTGGATATCGAGAATATACAAACTCATCTAGAGGTTATGATTTAAGAAATACTTCTTTATTAGGACTTCACAAATTAACATATGGTACTGATTATACATATGAAGAACAAGAAAAAGTTGATTCTGGTGTTAATTATGAGGGTGGAGAGACAAATAATATTGGATTATATTTTGAAGATGAAATGGCTTTTGATAGATTAACACTTACCTTAGGTGCAAGATATGATCATTATAAATTAGGTGGAATCTATGATGGTACATTTGAGCAACTTTCTCCTAAAATGAAGTTAAAATACCAAGCATCTCAAAATCTATCACTAAGAGCAGCATATGGAAGAATTTTTAAAGGTCCATCATTAGGTGAAACACTTACATTAGGTACAACAACAGTTCAAGATGTTGATACTCAAGCACAAACAGGTCATAACTATGAAGTTGGACTAGATTATAATTTAACACAAGCTTTAAGTGCAGATAATGCGGTTATTGGATTTAACGTATATAGATATAATGTAGACGATTATTCTCATCCTACTAAAAATAGTAGCCTAGTATCTCAAGGTGATATAGTAATTTGGGGAACAGAAACAATGTTCTCATATAACAAAGATAAATTAGGATTAAATCTAAGCCATACATATACAGATGGAGAACAAACAGCTATTGATGGTACAAAGTATGAACCTCAAACTGCAAATATCCATGTATTTAAAGTTGGTGCAAATTATAGATTGAGTAAAGAATTTAAAGTTAATTATAGTTCTCAATTTGTTCCAGGAAATAGCTGGGAACACTCGTCAGGGAAAAGAGAAAGAGGTGGTTATGGTACACATGATGTAAACTTTACATTTACACCTAATCTAATCAAAGATGCAACTTTCAATTTTGGAATTGCTAATATCTTTGATAAAGCTTATGTAAACCACACTGGTTTTGGTGCATATTCAGGGAATACAAACAAAGCCTATGAAATAGGTAGAAACTTCAAATTTGAAGTAGCTTATAAGTTCTAATTAAAATGATGGAATATTAATACTATTAATATTCTATCAACTTACATTTATATAATTTTTTAAAGAGAGTTTTACATTTATGCATAAAAAAATATGGTTTAAAATACATTTATACTTAGGCTTAACAGCAGGAATAATTCTGATGGTTATGGGAATTACTGGTGCCATGATATCTTTTCAAAAAGAGATTTTATGGTTAGTGAATAAAGATAGTTATATTGTAAAAGTTAGCGGTCAAATGCAAACTGAACAACAAATTATTGATAACTTTAGATTAAAATTTCCAAAAGCAAATATTAGAGGATTAACAGTAAAAAATGATCCTACTTCATCTGCAGTAGTAAATATAGCTAGTAATAAAAAAGGAAAAGCAGGAAGAAGAGGAATCAATTATTATATAAATCCTTATACTTCGGAAATTTTACCAAATGTTGAAGGTCAAAAAGTATTCAAATTTATTGAAATGATACATAGAGGACTAGTAGCAGGAGAAGTTGGGAAACAAATTGTAGGTGCATGTACATTAGCGTTATTAATTTTAATGTTAAGTGGAGTTTTCGTTTACCTACCAAGATTGAAAAGAGCATTTTTCAAAAGCTTTACCTTTAAATTTAAACAAAAAGGTAGAAGTTTTCTATCAACAATGCACAGTTCACTTGGAATGTGGGTAATACCATTTTATTTAGTGTCATCATTTACTGGACTATTTTTATCTTATCATTGGTTTAGTGATATTGTTTATAATGTATCTGGTGTTGAGAAAAAAGTTCGTCAAAAACCTACTGTAATCAAAACAAAAAGAACTGAGAATAAAAACACTAATAAAAAAGGGGAATTATCATCTCAAAGAGTACAAGAAATATTCAATTTATTTAAAGAAAATATTACAGATTATTCAAGTGTTAGTTTAAAATTCGAAGGTAAAAAGGGTATTTATAATTTAACTTATATTAAAAAAGAGCCTATGCATTATAGAGCAAGAAATGAAATTTCTTTAGATATGGAAAATAACACAATTGTAAAACATGAAGAATTTTCTAAAAAGCCTTTAGAAGAAATACTAATTAAAAGTGTGATACCTATTCATACAGGTGAATATTTTGGTAGAACAGGTCAAATATTGATGTTAATAGCATCTTTACTTATGTCTTTATTTACAATCACTGGATTTATGATGTACTTCCAAAGAAGAAAGAAAAAATACTAACTAAAAGAAGACTAAAAGGATAAGCTTTTAAGTCTTATCTTTTAGTTTAATGTTCTTCATCCTCATGTTCATTTAACATAGTAATTATTTTTTCATAAATATTTTCAGCTTCCTCATCTGAAAGCTTATCTTCTTCAACTACCTCAATAATAGTTTTTAATTCACTAATAAACGCCTCAATATCTTTTTTAGCAACTAAATCATCAGCACTTGCCGTTTCATCTTTTATCGCAGTGTTTAAATCTTCTAAATAGCCCTCACTCTCAGGTAACATAACATCCACAATAACATTTTTTAATTCTTCTTTTATATTTTCCATTTCTTCTCCATAGTTTTAACTATTTAATATATGATAGTATTTTCACTAATTCATCACTATCTTCCCATTCAGCTTTAACTTGATTTGAGAAAACAACTTTTTTTAAATTCATCTTCTTCACCCGACCACAAAGAATAAGCATGATCAAAAGAATCAATAATATTTTTAATATGTTTTTTTGTTAACCCAAAGTCTAAAACCATATATCCATTATTAAGTTTATTGGAACTAAAAAATACTTCTACAACATACAAGTGTCCATGAATTGACTTTTTACATCTTCTAGTTGAACAATTCCTAACTATATGAGCACCCTCAAATTTAAATTTTTTTCTTATAATCATTTTAACTCTTTCCAAGTACATGTGATTGTTAGCTTCGTTAAACAGGCCACGACATTTAACTACTTATCAATTAAAATCCAGAGTTAATACCAAACGCTTTTCATTGGCTGGTACTACTGGTGAACGGTGGACTAAGCCCGCGTCTTCATTACCTTCCCAAAGCGTACCTTTGAGCAATGCAACATCGCCACAACCTAGTTTCTGGATATCATTTTCACTTTGGTAAAGGCCAGATTCACTGTCAGGCAACCCGTTACTACCCCACCCCAGTTTTGTGTGATCAAGCACCTCATGTGGTAGCCATTCTGAGGCTATACTCTGATAAGTCGTCACGAGGCGGCAAGGCACTCTATCAACATGAAATTTAGGGCACATTGCTTGATCTAAAACTTTCAAGCGCATGGCTGCTTGTTTAAGTCCAAATAAATAACAAAACATATCCACAAGCTCAGCAATATCTTCGCTCACTTCGGCCATATTGTTATTTAAAGATTCGCTAATACGTGAAAGCGCATCTTGTGGAGTTAAGATCATATTTTTTTGAAATGTAGGATTCAATGCCAGAAACGTTTTCACTGAATCTTGTAAAGTGGTAGGTAACTTACGCTGCCAAATGGCTATATTGATTTCTGATTGATAGATATCAGTAAAAACCGTTGGATGATTATCCTGCACCCTATGTCGATAGCTTACAGGCATTGTCGTAAAAGGTTTGGAACTCCATTGACCAGCAAGATTGAGATTCTTTTCATTCAGCATTATTCTTCCCTTTTATGCAACTTTGTCGCATTTAATTTTGGAATTATAATATACGTTATTTAAATGCAACTTAGTCGCAGTATTGTAAGCCAATCAAATAATATTACTTTTTTAAATAAATACATATAATACAATTGTGTTAATAAATCAAAGGAGTAGATTTTGGCAGATGGAAAACGTAAAATTAATGAACATGGAGAAAACTGTGGTCACACTAAGATTAAATATGGTGATTATTATGACTATAATAATTTATACTTAGAATGTAAAGTACCTAAGTTAAAATAATAAGTTCAACAACCTGTAATATTTGCAACAAGTTAAATAAATTAAGCTACGTCATAATTTTGTAACTTATCTGTATACATGCCTAAAACTCTGAATAGTCTCTTTTTTAGACGAGAGCTTTTTTAATCAGAAAAGTTATATATTTTTAGAATCTTTACAAAGTTCAATAATCTCATGATATCTAAATTCATCAATTCTTGTTTTTATATCTTCTGTTAATTCTTTAGATAATTGTTCTTTATTTAACAATTCTAAAATTACTTTATTATCCATATTTTTACAAGCTTCAATTAGTTTTTCTAAATTTTCTTTTGAAATACTTTTATAATCTAGTTGTTTTGATTCTTCATTATTTTCTTCATATTTTAAATTTGCATCTATATGTTTTTCTAGCATTAATAAAAGTTCACCCTCTTCTATTGGTTTTGTCATAAAGTCATTTGCCCCATTATCAAAAGCATTTTTTTTATCTTCATTAAATACATTTGCAGAAACTACAACTATTGGTATTTTATTATCCTTTATTCTAATTCTTTTTATAACTTCTATTCCATCTAATTTAGGCATTAAAATATCCATAAAGATTAAATCAATATTCTCTTTTTTATAGATATCCAAAGCTTCAAGACCATCTCTTGCTTCATAAGTTTTAATTCCATAATAATGTAACAATTCAACAAGTAGTTTTCTATTTTCAATAATATCATCTACAACTAAAACTGTTTTTGTAAACTCTTTATTTTTAATACCAACAATCAAGTTTTTATCTTTTATTATTTTGATTAAGTCTTTTGTTGTATTCTTATAATCAACAGAAAAATAAAACTTGCTACCAACACCCTCTTGGCTTTTTGCATAAATAGTCCCACCCATTAAACTTACAAGTTCACTAGTAATTGATAAACCTAAACCTGTACCATTTTTATTATAATCTTCTTGTTTAATTTGCTCAAAAGGCTTAAATATTTTTTTTAAATCTTCTTGTTTTATCCCAATACCCATATCACTAACTTCAAAGAACAATTTATTCATACTTTCATATATATAAAGATTTATTTCACCTTTTTTTGTAAATTTCAAAGCATTACTTAAAAGATTAATTAATATTTGTTTTAATCTTTGTTCATCTAAAGTTATGTATTTAGGTAGATTATCATCATACTTAATATTAAATTTTAAACCTTTTGCTTTTGATCTAAATAAAAATAAAGCCTCTATTTCTTTAATAGTTTCATAAAAATCTATTGCTTTTGGAACAATTTCTATCTTACCTGCTTCAATTTTTGATAATTCTAAAATCTCATTTATTATATTTAATAGATAATTTGCACTCTTTCTTATAGTCTGAAGATTATCTTTTTCATTTGAATTTATATTTTTAGATTTTGAAAGTAGATTTGAAAATCCAAGTATTGCATTTAAAGGTGTTCTTAATTCATGACTCATTCTTGCTAAAAAGATAGACTTTGCTTTATTTGCACTTTGTGCATTTCCAATTGCACGTTTAAGTTCACTTTCACTTGCAATTAACTTTTGTGTATTATCTTTAAAAACCTTAACTGCACCTATCATATCTGCTACTTCATCTTGATATTTACTTTTATCAAGTTCTACATCCATATCATTTGATGAAAGTTTCAACATTAAAATTCTTAGTAAATCAATAGGATAAACAATTCTAAAAAGAACAATAAATGACGATAATAAAAAGATAATTATAGAAAATAAAACAATAACATTTACAGAAAATTCTAACTCTTTAACTTCTAATCTTGATTTATCTACTTCTGCTTTTGTTCTTGACTCAAAAGCCTTATAAAATTTATCTAAAGGTTGCATTATTCTAATCTTTGCTTCATGATATCTATCTGAATGCATAAGCTCTCGTGCAAGTTTAAAATCTGGTTTTTCTTTTATTGTATACTCACCTTTTTCATCTTGAAAAATACCTTTTATTGCATTCATAGCTTTGTGTTCTAAGGAAGTTAAAGAATCAGATTCTTTTTGTGATTGAATAAGTAAATCAAGCTCTTTTTTTGAGAAGTTTGCTCTTTTCATAAGTTCACGTAAAGATACCTTTTCTCCATCAAGTAAAGGCTCAATATCTTCCAAGGTATAAAAATCCCAAAAAATGCCTTTATATCTTTTAGGTCTAGGAAGTACTCCATTTCTAATATCAAGTACAGTTTTAAACTGTTTTTTAAACATATCATTACCAGTAATTACATATGTTCGTGCCATTCGTGTAAGGTCATCACTACTTTGTCTTAATTCTTGAGCTAATAATAAAGAGTTATACTGCATTTGATAGGCATTTTCTAATTCAAGTGTAGCTTTTTGGTATTTATTAACCATTACGGCTACAAAAATAAATGAAACTGTATTTAAAATAAACAGAAACATAAAAAGTTTCTTTAAATTCAAGCTATTTCCTTATATATATCTTATTTAATTTTTCTTATAATCTTAACGAATACGAAATCTATCAAGAGAAGATACAATGGATAAAAAATATACAATACTAATAATTGATGACAAGGCTGAAAATTTAAAATATTTAAAGGAAGTATTAAAAGAAGAAAAATATAAAATAAAAGCAACAATAGATGCACAATTTGCAATAGATTCAATTTTAGAAAATCCAGTTGATTTAATTCTTTTAGATATAAAAATGCCTGTATTAAATGGCTTCGATGTTTGTAAAATCATAAAACAAAACGACAAATTAAAAGATATTCCAATAATATTTATTAGTGCTCTTGATGATGTTGATATTAAAGTTAAAGCTTTTGAAAATGGAGGGGTTGATTATATTACTAAACCTTTTGAAGAAAGAGAAGTTAAAGCTAGAATTAAAACTCAATTAGAACTTTCAACAAATAAAAAAACTATTAGTACTTTATATAAACAGCAAGACTTTTTTTTAAAAAAAATCATTCATGAGATGAATACACCACTTGGAATAATTACTTTAAATGTAAATAGCTTAGAATCAAACCTAGGATTAAAAGATGAATTTGAAGCAATAAAAGCTTCTTGTAAATCGCTATCTTCAATTTATGAAGATATATACTATTTAAGTAAAAAAGAAAAAAGAATATTAGCATTAGAAGAAATTGATATGATGCTTTATTTATCTAAAAGAGTCTCTTTTTTTGATGAGTTAGCTACTGTTAAAGATATTGATATTGAATTGCATTTAGAAGATGACTTTTCTATAAATATGAATAAGTATGAGCTTGAAAGAGTAATTGATAATACACTATCAAATGCAATAAAACACTCATTTAATGAAACAACTATTGATATTTATTTAGAAAAAAATAGGGTTAGAGTTCAAAATTATGGACATGAAATAAAATCTAAAGATGAGATTTTTAAAGCTTTTCATCAAGATGATAATGAAAAAGGATTAGGATTGGGATTGAGTATTATAAAAGAGATATGCGAAAAATATAATATAAAAATAGAACTAGAAACAAATAAAAAGTATACAGAGTTTTCTTATGATTTCTCACATATTATAGTAGGATAGAGAATGAAAGTTTTTTTACTAGAAGATGATTTTGCATTAAATAAAATTATTACAAATTCACTTAAAAATAGAGGTTTTTTTGTCCATAATTACCATGATGGATATAAAGCCGTAGAGATGATTTTAAATAATTCCTATGACCTTTTTATTTTGGATTTAAATGTAATTGGCTTTGATGGCCATCAAATTTTAAAAATTATTAGAAAAAACAATAAAGACATACCTGTTATAATTATTAGTGCTCAAATTGATATTGAAAATATACAAAAATCATATAATCTTGGCTGTAATGATTATATAAAAAAACCTTTTGATTTTGAAGAGCTATTTTTAAGAATACAATACCATGTGCAAAAACTAAAAGTTACTGACAAATTCTTAACAAACTTAGATAACTCATTCTCATATGATTTATTAAAACAAGATTTATACTATAAACAGCAAGCTATTGAATTAAGTATAAAAGAGAAGCTTTTAATGACACTTCTTGTTCAAAACTTAAATAAGGTAACTTCAATAGAAATGATTCATGAATATGTTTGGGACTCAAAAGAGATGGAAGCGGTTAGTATGAGAAGTTTAATTCATAAGTTAAAGAAAAAACTTAAAAATGGTATGATAATAAATGTAAGAGGTGAAGGCTATAAGCTAATTAAACACTAGCTCTTTTATGTTTTATTAAAAATATTATAAAAAAGAGGTATAATCTCGTAATTATTACAATAGGAGACATAATGTCGCAAGAAGAAGAAATCCAAGTAGACGAAATTCAAGAAGAAGCTACTGAAATCATTCCAACTCCAGCTGTTGAAAAAAAAGAGTGGGATGTTCCAAAAAAACCAAGAAAACCAAAAATTACAAAGCTTAACAAAAAAAGAAAAGCTAAAAAAGAAGATAAAAAAGCTTTTGAAAAAAGAAAAGAAGCTAAGAAAAAGAAAGCTAAGAAAAAATCTAAACTTAAAAAAAATCATAATAAATAAGCATTAATAACATGCTTATTTATAGATAATTATCTATTATGTAAGAAACCTCATCAACTAATCTACATTTATCTTTTGGTAATGTTCCAGCTAGTGCTAAGCTATTTGAAGCATGATTTGATCTAAATATGACTTTATTCATAGGATTTAAAAGTTCTAAAAAGTACTTTTGTTCTTTAAGCATTTCTTTAGTAGACAATAACTCAAACTCTCCATCAAAGTTTTTAATAAACCTCTGTTTTGTATGTTGTTCAAGCATTAATTGTAAAGTAGAAAGATATGTTATTTTTATTTGATTTAAGATTTTTGCAGTTTCTTCAATATGTAATTTTGAATATTTTTTTCCAGCAACTCCAAGTATTACAGTTACTGATATTTTCATTCCTGCTTCATAAGCTTTATTTAAACCATCACACATTTTTTGATTTGAAATTGGTTTTTGTATTCTTTTTAAAACTTCATAAGAACCACTCTCAATTCCATAGTAAATTAAGTTTAAACCTTTTTCTTTTAATAATTTAAGCTCATCTAAACTCTTATCATGTAAATTAAAAGCAGAGGCATAAATAGAAACTCTTCTTAACTTTGGAAACTTATTATATGCATATTCTAAGATTTTTATTAAATGTTCTGTGTCGCAAGCAAGTGCATCACCATCTGCTAAAAACATTTTATTTGCATCACCATAAGAAGTTGCCATTTTATCAATATCTAAAAAAACTTCTTCTAATGGTCTTACTACAAACTCTTTTGATTCATACATAGTACAAAAGGTGCATTTGTTAAAACTACATCCTAATGTTGCTTGTATGATAATAGAGTTTGCTTCTGCAGGTGGTCTATATAAAGGTTGGTTATATGCTATCATTTAGCTGTTAAATCTACAACTTTTTCTTGTTTATTATGTTTTTCTTCTATTTCTTGCTTTCGTTCATCTTCCATCTCTTCATACTTCTGTTTTTTCCCAAATAGATACTTTTGAGATGTTTTTACAGAAAGATATCTAACTCCCAATAAAAAAACAATAACTCCAGCTAAAACAAATAAGTTTAAATTAACTGCACTTGAAAATAGCTCTTCAATTGTAGATAAATTCTCTTTATTAACTTTTACAACATTTACAATAAACTCTCGTAAAGCTAATATTATAAAGGCATCAACTAATAAAGATAAAGCAACTCTCTCTTCCCTGACATAGTTAACAACAGCTCTTACAATTTCTAAAAATATAATAAAATAAAGCATATAGATAATAAAATCCATAAGCATATTTGTTACAAGTGCTATTATAAAAAGAACACTTGCTATTGATATTTCTATATATAATTTATCAGAAAAAAAGTTTAATATTGTCTTTTTCATTCTATCCCTATTTTATATTACTTCTTTGATTGCTAACCAATTTTGTGGTATTTGACTACTTGGCTGATTTGTCATAAAAATAATAGCTGCAATCATACCTCTAGCACTAGAATCTCCACCTGCTTTTGCATTACAAATTAACATATCTTTTAAGTTTGAATACTTACTTAAAAGATGAATGATTCCTGAGAATCCCTCTGCTACATCACAAGCAGGACCAAATTCTCTAATTGTTTCAAAAGTATCACCTGCTTTACTATCAAGACCTTTTTGAACAAACTCTTGTATATTTCTATTTGATTCTTCTTTTATATTCTCAATCGCACTTATTACATCTTTTCCATTTAGGCATGATAATAATACTTTTGCAAAAAATAGTGTTGCACTTACAGATTTTTCTGAGTTATGAGTAAGTTTTACAAATTTTTCAACGTTCGCTAAAAAATCTTCTTTTGAATTTGAAACTAATAATAAAGGTGTAATTCTTCCAACAATAGATAAATCTGTAGAGTTTGAACCAGAAGGAGTCACATTGTTTTTAATATTCTCTAATGTTTCTCTTGTAGCTCCATCTATATAACCATTATAAGATTTAACTTTTTCTTGCCAAAAAGATAAATACTCTTTTTCATCAAAAGCATCTTTATCTTTTACAAATTCATAAAGCCAATAAGTTTGATCTCCATAATGAGTAAATTCACCAGCATTTTTACCTTTATGCCAAACAGACAAAGGTTTGTTTAATTCATTCCAATTTAAATCATTATCTTTTAATTGTTTTTCATCATAAACCCAATGTGCACCTAAACAGTATGCATCTGTAACTAATGATGTTAATATTAATTCTTCTATTTTTTTTCTATCAAACATATAAAATTTCCTTTTTATTTTTTATAAGGTTTTTCTACAATATATCCAAAATCAATTATTTTTTCTTCACTTGGTTTTAAAGTTATATCATAGCTTATTTTACCATTATCTTCTTTTTTTGTGTAGTTAGTGTTAGGAATTAAAGTAACTTTAATATCTTCATGCTTACTAACAGGTAATCTCTCTAGTAAAGTTATAGTCTTTTCTTCTTTGCTATTATTTGTAATTGTATATTTCCATAATTTTTCTGTTTTTAATTTTGACATTGAAAAGAATGGTTTTTCTTTCATATCTTTGATTAAATCTTTTTTTACATCAATAAAACTATCAATTCCTAAATAAAGAGAAGTTTTTTTGTCTTTTTTTATTTCACCTATATATGATTGACCTATAAATGTTCCATCTAAATAAAGCTTAGTATTTTGAGTACTATATAACTTATCACTTTTAAAATCTACTTTATAAAATGCATTTGAACTTGAGTAACCATCTATTTCAATCTCATTTTTCGCTTTATATGAGTCATTTGAAAAAGTAACTGCATTTTTAATACCACTTAATAAATCAATATGTGAAGCTTTAAAAAATGCTTTTGTTGTTGTTTCATTATATGAAAAAGATGGAGCAACTCTAGAAGACTTCATCATTGCAGGTGCTGACATTTCCATAACTGCATCTGCTTGTGCATATGTTTTTTTCATAATTCCTGGGCTTACTATATCTAAATATTGAGGTCTAAATATTTGTGGATTTACTGCATTTGTATAGTTATAAGTATACATATTTATATTAATATTCTTAAAATCATATCCTGAACTTTGTGTTATAAAAGATTTGTTTTTTATTTCTACTTTTTTATCTTTTGAACTTGTGTTTATTTCATAAAAACTATTTTTTGATATATTAAATGTAGGATATGAAACTACTAAATTTGAGCCATTTTTACAAGTAGCATTATAATTTAATTTTGAATATACATTTGAATTCTTTTTATTTGTTAATTCATTTAGTTCTTTATTATATTTTCTTAATTCTAATTGTAGTTTATAAACTAAATTATAGTTTGCTTCAACCTCTTTTTGAGTGTAAGTAGAAACTTCTTTTATATTTTTTAAATTTACTGCATCTTTTTCAAACTTGATTGAACTTAAATTTTGTATTACATTTTTTACACTTGTTATTTCATTTGTTTTAAATGCAATTTTTTGTTTGTACTCTTGGATTTTTGATGATATTGTATCACTTGAATAGTTATTTGAGATAATTGAAATATTTGATACTTTACACTCACCATTATTTAAAAACCTAATATCTTCAAATCTAACTTTTCCTATTAGGTCTACACTACTATCATTAGTATTTAATTGCTGATTTATAAAAGTTCTATTTTTATAAATATCTAAACTTTTTACATCTATATTTGCATATACACCTGTACTTAATAATGAGACGATTAATAAACTATTTATTTTTTTCATGACTTTTACCTATTCCAATTTTTATAATTTGTAAATGACGGAAACTGTTTAAGAAACTCTTCTTTATCAAAAGAAAAACAGTAAGAATCCATATATGCATTTAATAAATCATAAGATTTTTTAATCTCTAAAAACTTTTCAGGACTACCTTCGGGCATATCAGGATGATATCTTTTTGATAGTTTTAGATATTTTTTCTTTACTTCATCTTTTGATAAACGAGATAAGATACCTAAGGTATCAACAGCTTTTTCAAATTCTTCATAATCCATATAATATTTCCTTTAAATTATGAATAACATTCTACTATATTTTATTTAAACGAATATAGTATGTTATCATTGTGCAATTATTGTAAAATACAATTTAACATTTAACATAATATAAAAAGGATTTTTATGATTTATACACTTTACCATGTACATGACCCTATGTGTTCTTGGTGTTATGCTTTTAAACCAACTTTAGATGAATTAAGAAAAAACTTAAAAGATAATATTAAATTAGTTCATGTTGTAGGAGGCTTAGCAAAACATTCTAATGAAGATATGCCACTTAATCAACAAGAAATGATTTCAAATATTTGGTATGAAATAGAAGCAAAAGTAGGAACAAAGTTCAATCATGATTTTTGGAAAAACTGTAAACCAAGACGTTCAACTTATCTTTCATGTCAAGCAACTATGCTTGCACGATATGATAATAAAGAAGAGGAGATGATTGAAGCTATTCAAGAAGCTTATTATTTAAAAGCAATGAATCCAAGTGATTCATCAACTTTAGTACAACTTGCAAAACAAATAGGAATGGATGAAGTTAAATTTGAAAAAGATTTACATTCAGAGAAAATAGAAAAAGATTTAATGGATGAGTTAAATTTAAGACGTTCTATTAATGTTAGAAGTTTTCCCTCTTTAGTATTAAAATATAAAAAAGAGACATATCCAATAAATATCCAATTTGGAGACTATAAAGCTATGCTTGCTCAAATTGAAGATATGATTGAAAATACTTATTTTTAAAAAGAAAAGATAGATAATCTATCTTTTCTTCTTCATTTGTAATTACTTAATTAGTGGGTCAACTAAGTGTAATGAATACATTCCAATTAAACCTATAATTCCAGCAAGTAAACAATAATAAATAGTAGGAATTATTGTTCTTCTTAAAGTCTCACCTTCTTGATCAAGTAATCCAACAGTAGCAGATGCTGCAACAACATTATGAATTGCAATCATATTCCCTGCAGCTGCTCCAACAGCTTGAAGAGCTACCATAAAGGCAGTTGAAATACCTAATGCATCAGCAACTCCAAATTGATATTGAGCTAACATCATATTTGAAACTGTATTACTTCCTGCAATAAATGCTCCAAGTGCTCCAACCATTGGAGCAAATAATGGATAAATTTCACCAACAGAAGATGCTACAAAGTTTGCCATGGCTACAGGCATTGAATCAAATCCTGAATCATTAATTCCAGAGTTAATTAAGATTCTAACTAATGGAATTGTAAAAATAAGTACAAAACCAGCACCTAACATTACTTTTGAAGATTCACTAACAGCAGCGCCTATTTCTTTTACTTTCATACCATGTAAGAAATAAGTAATTAAAACAACAAATACTAAAATTCCACCTGGTAAATATAATGGAGTAATAGAATAACCTAAGCCCTCACCTAAAATATCTTTAAAGGGAATAACCCATGATTTAACAAAAGCTTTTGCTTCATCAGATACTCTAGTTAATACTAAAATAGCAGCAACTAATACATAAGGAATCCATGCTTTTGTTAGGCTCATTGGTACTTTTGAAGTAAGTTCATCTAATTTAAACTCAAATTTTGAAACCCACGAAACAGGCCATTTCTCTTTTGGAGCAAAATCCCACGTATTTTTTGGAATTAAAAAACCTTTTTTAGCTGCAAATGTTACAATTGGAAGACCTACAAGTGCTCCTATTAATGATGGAAATTCTGCACCTAAATAAACACCAGTTAAAGCATAAGGGATTGTAAAAGCAATACCTGCAAAAATCGCAAATGGTAAAATAGATAAACCCTCACTCCATGATTTATTTTCACCAAAAAATCTTGTTAGCATTACAACCATAAACAAAGGAATAAAAGTACCAACAATTGCATGAGTAATTGCAACTTGTGATGTAATTACTGACAAGTATTCATCCCAAGAAGAACCCATAGTTTGTAAAGTAAGTCCAATTCCTTCTGAATCTAAACCTTTGTTAATACCTATTAAAATAGGAGTACCAACTGCACCAAAAGAAACAGGTGTACTTTGAATCATCATTCCAACCATAACAGCAGCCATTGCTGGAAAACCAATAGCAACTAATAAAGGAGCTGCAATAGCAGCTGGTGTTCCAAATCCTGAAGCACCCTCAATAAATGAACCAAATAACCACGCAATAATGATTACTTGAACTCTTCTATCTGCACTAACGTTATTAAACCCTTGTCTAATTACTGCAATCGCACCTGAATGTTTTAGAGTATTTAAAAGTAAAATTGCTCCAAATATAATCCATAAAACAGCAACTGTAATAAGTAGACCTTGAACTGTTGAAGCAAGAACTCTATTAAAAGAAACTTCCCAAACGACAAATGCAACCGCAACTGTTGCAATATAAACTAAAGGCATTGCTTTTTTAGCAGAAACTCTAAGTCCTACTAATAATATACCTGCTAATATGATTGGTAATGCAGCAAAAAATGCTTGTAAACCTATATCCATTAGATTCTCCTTGATTTAATTTCAAAAAAAGAATAATCCTTAAATATGATATTTTTATGATAAAAAATAAAATAGCAATAAAATAGCATTACTTTATATTTTAATTGATTACTTTTGTAACAAAATTACATTTATAATTTAAGTTTAAGATAAGTTTATATGTTTAATTTTATTCTAGAGTAAACAATACTATAATACCTGCTATTATAAAAAGGATTTATATTTTATGCCAAACAATACAGTTATATATATTTTTAATAGAATAGTTAGATTATCAATTTTATTTTTTATTCTTTATCTAATCTTTACAAATTTTGGAACTTTTTTAATGATTATAGGTATTTTTCTAATACTTGGATTTATGTTTGTTTATAATCTAAAAAAGAAAATGAAAACGAATGGTTTCAACTTCCAATTTAAACAAGGTGCAAACTTTAATCCAAATGACTTTGCTAATTTTAATAATGCAAACTTTAATAACTCAAATTTTAATGGTTTTGCAAATGCACCAAGAATGGATGAAGTACAAAAAGCAAAAGATTTCTTTGGATTTACACACTCACCTACAAAAGAGGAAATAAAAAAGAAATATAAAGAATTAGCTAGAAAATATCATCCAGATATAAATGACCATGATGACACTATGATGAAAGATTTAAATCATTATAAAGATGTTTTAATGAGTACTGTTGAATAAATAATGTTTATTCAACAGCTTAGAAAACTCTTCTTAATAGTTGTTATTCTTGCATCCATTTTACTTACATATCTTTGGTATGAAGACTATTCATTTGCTTCAAACCCTTTATCAAAAAACATACAAAATAAAATATATAAAAAGCATCAAGAGTTAAGAGTTTTAACATATAGACATTTTAATATAAAAAGAGTTTTTCCTATAATAGTTTCAGACCAATTAGACTCTAGTAAGTTTGGAATGGCAGTATATTCAAAAGATAGACAAATAAATATCTATTTGAATAAAAATAGATTTAAAGAGAATGAAAACTATATGATAGATGATGTTATGCCACATGAGTATGCTCACGCAATTATGTTTGCATTAGGAAACTTTTCAAATGAAAATAATGGCCATCCAAAAGTATGGCAAGATATTTGTAAAAAACTAAATGGTTTAAGATGTGATAGATTTGTAAATCATAAAGATATATTAATAGAAAAAACCAATATATTTAAATAATTTAAAATAATCTTCATACACAATAATTATACTTTTTAGATATACTATTGCTTTTTTAAAGGATATATATGAAATTTTTATTAACATTATTACTACTTACAAACTTTGCCTTTGCAAGTTATACTATAAAATATCAAGGCTTGACACTTGGTAATATTGAAAACTTTGATACTATAAAAGATAATTACTTAGAAGCAACAGTTACAAATAAAATTGCTAGACTTTTATTAGGAAAAGATAAGTTTGTATTTTACAATGAAGATTATATTGGTAAAAAAGATGATGAAAATACTAAATATAAAAAAGATAAATATGCAATAGTTTATATACTAAAAAAAGCAGCAGCAAATAATACAAAAGATGAAAGAATAGAAGTAAAAAAAGATAAGTTTATTGATGTTAAATTTGATAAAAACTTTAACTTTATTTATAACTCTAGAAATAGAATAAAAAGTAAAGGTTATTTTGAAATGAAAGATGGAGAATTAGAAACTTTAATAGAAGAAATCAACTCAATAAAGATAATCAAGAATAAGTAAATTTAAATAAAAAAACAAAATACCCTTGACAAAAGTTAAAAAAAATACTAAAATTCCGTCCTATTAAACGTCGGAGTGTAGCGCAGCCTGGTAGCGCACCTGGTTTGGGACCAGGGGGTCGAAGGTTCGAGTCCTTTCACTCCGACCATTTTCACTTCCCTTTTTTAAATCACAAAATTAACAAAATCAAAATATCAATTTATTAAACTAATATATAAAATATACTAATTAACAATAATTTAGGCTAAAATACAAATAAAAAGGAATGTCTAATGATTCAAAAAATTATACTAATATTTATTCTTTCATTTTCATTTTTAATAGCTAAGGAAAATAAAATGTCAATTTATGATTTTAATGTAAAAGATATAAACGAAAATGAAGTTTCAATGTCAAAATATAAAAACAAAGTTTTACTAATTGTAAATGTTGCAAGTAAATGTGGTTTCACTGGCCAATATGAAGGTTTAGAGAAATTATACCAGACTTATAAAAATGAAGACTTTATGATTTTAGGTTTTCCTTCAAATCAATTTTCAAATCAAGAACCAGGAACTAATAAAGAGATTCAAGAGTTTTGTACTTTAACTTATGGTGTAGATTTTGATATGTTTGCAAAAGTTGATGTAAATGGAGAAAATGAGATTCCATTATATACATACTTAAAAAAAGAAGCTTCAGGAATTTTAGGTACAGAGAGTATCAAATGGAATTTTACAAAGTTTTTAGTAAATAAAGAGGGAAAAGTTGTTGATAGGTTTGGTTCAACTACAAAACCAAAAGATATTGAAGATGATATAAAGAAGCTTTTAAATAAATAAATTAACACTATAAATGAAAATACAAAAAGTTAAAAAATACGATTTATTCAAAAACAAAGAAATTTTAAAGCTAGAAAAATTAAAAAATCAAGGTGTTTGTAATATCTTATATAAAATACAAACACCTAAAAAAAACTATATTCTAAGAGTTTTTAAATATACTCATACAAATAAACAATCAAGAAAAAATGAAATCAAGATACAAAATAAAGCTTATAAAAAAGGTTTAGCTTCAAAAGTTTATATTCATGATAAGAATAAGTCTTTAATGATTTGTGATTTTATAAAAGGTAGACATAAAAAAAGACTAAAGAAAAAAGATATAAAAAATTTAGTAAAAACTCTTAAAAAACTTCATAGTATAAAAACTAAAAATAAACCATATAAAATAAAAAACGATTTTATAAACTATAAAAAAATATTAAAAGATAAAAAATCAAAACAGATTATCAAAGCATCTTTAAAAGAATTCAAAAAAATCAAGAAATATAAGTTTGAGAAAGTTTTATGCCATCATGATTTAAATAAAGAGAATATTTTGTTTAATAAAAACAAGGTATTATTTATAGATTGGGAGTTTGCTTGTGTAAATGATAGATTTTTTGATCTTGCAAATATTTGTATTGAGTTTGACTTAGATAAAAAACAAGAAGAAAGACTTTTAAAAGAGTATTTAAAAAAAGTCAGAAAATCTCATATTAGAAAGTTAACTTCATATAAAATAGTATATAAAAACCTTTGGAGTTTATGGTTTAAAGCTTTAGAACAAAGATAATTGACCTATTTCTTTTTTCTCTTCTTTTTTTTCAGTTAATTTTCTAGAAACTTTTTTAATACAAATAACCTCATCAAATAAAACTTTATTTACTTCATTTGTAACTTCATAGATATCTATTTTTTCATTTGGGTATATTTTAAATAAACTATTTACTTCTTTTATATCATCACTCTTTAACCAAGTAGCAAAATCTTTTTTTTCTAAAACTACGGGCATACGATGGTGTATTTTTCCTAATTTTTCATTTGCATCACAAGTAATTAATGCAATTGTAACTATCTTCATATTTAATTGTTTATCAAAATATTCATCCCAAATACCTGCAAGCGCTAAATAATCATTTTTTATATCACTTACAAGATATGGCGTTTTCTCTTTATCATCTTTTTCCCACTCGTAAAAACTATTTATAGGAATAATACAACGTCTATATTTAAAGGAGTCTCTAAAAGTTTTCTTTTCATAAATACTTTCACTACGAGCATTAATGTTCATAGAAGCCTTAGAACTTGCCCAAGAAGGCAAATAACCAAAGTGAGTATACAAATAGTTACCATTGTTTAATAAAGCAGGTATAGGAGTTGTAGGGGGAATATTATATCTAGGGTTTAGCTCTTGTATCATATCATTTTGTATTAGACTTGAAGCATCAATTTTAAATGCTTTATCATCATAAATACTTAATCGTCCGGGCATATTAATCTTCTTATATTTTTTTTGAAGTATATAATAATAAAATTTAAATATCTTCATTTAGAAAAAGGTTTATTTTGGTAAAATTCGACAATGCAATTAGAAGAGAAACTAAAACAACTACCAAACGATGCTGGCGTTTATCAATACTTCGATAAAGATGGAAGATTACTATATATTGGAAAAGCGAAAGTACTAAAAAATAGAGTTAAATCTTATTTTAAATTTACTCCAAAACTATTACCATCTGATAAATTAGGTCCTAGAATTTATAGAATGATTAGCCAAACAGCTTGGATTGAATGGATTGTTGTACCAAATGAGCATGATGCACTAATCTTAGAAAATTCTCTTATTAAACAACTAAAACCAAAATACAATATTTTACTTCGTGATGATAAAACCTATCCATATATTTATATTGATTACACTGAATTATTTCCAAGACTTGAAATTACAAGAAAAGTTTATAAAAACAAAAATATAAAATATTTTGGTCCCTACTCTACAGGTGCTAGAGATATGCTTGATAGTATTTATGAGATAGTTCCACTAGTTCAAAAAAAATCCTGTATAAAAGGGAAAGAAGCTTGTCTTTTTCATCAAATAAAAAGATGTCATGCACCATGTGAAGGTAAAATATCAACAGCTGAGTATTCAAAGATAGTTGATACTGCAATTGATTATATCTATAATAAATCTAAATTAATTTCAAAACTTCAAGAAAAGATGATGGAGTATTCAGAAGATTTCAGATTTGAAGAAGCTATGAAACTAAGAGATAGAATAAAAACAATAGAAAAATCTCAAATTAAATCTGGTGTAGATTTAGCAACAAACGAAAATATTGACCTTTTTGCAATTAAAGCCTCAAATAAAAAAGCTGTAGTTGTAAGAATGTTTATAAGAGATGGAAAGCTAACCTCTTCATCTTATGATTTTATAAAAATCAACTTTTTAGATGAAGATTTGAATATAGATTTAGATGAAGCCTATAAAAGAGCTATAATAAACTATTATGACAATGAAATTCCTGTATTGCCAAAAGAAGTGTTAACTGGAATTGAACTTGAAGATAAAGAGGATATTGAAGAGTTTTTATATAATAAATTTTCTAAAAAAATAAAAATTGTACATCCTAAAAAAGATAAGAAAAAAGACTTAGTAAAAATTGCTTTAAATAACTGTGATGAACTTCTTAGAATTGATTCATCAAGAAATCAAACTACAATATATGATGAACTTAAAAAACTATTTTCACTACAAACTATACCATCAAGAATTGAATCATATGATAACTCACATATGATGGGACAAGCAACTGTTGGAGCTATGGTTGTATGGAATGATGAGATAAATGGTTTTGAAAGAAAAGATTTTAGACACTATAACTTAGAATCAAAAGATGAATACTCACAAATGAGAGAGATGTTAATAAGAAGAGTTGAAAGTTTTGAAAAAAATCCTGCACCTGATTTATGGGTTATAGATGGAGGTTCTACTCTTTTAAAATTAGCCTATGATATTGTAAATTCAAGTGGAGTAAATCTTGATGTTATTGCAATTGCAAAAGAGAAAGTTGATGCAAAAGCACATAGAGCAAAGGGAGCGGCTAAAGATATTGTTCATTATAAAGATGAAAAAGGTGAATATAGAGCTTTAAAACTAGAAACAAGTGATCAAAGATTACAGTTTGTGCAAAGACAAAGAGATGAAGCTCATAGATTTGTAATAAACTTTCATAAAAAACAAAAAAGAAAAGAAGATAAACAAATCTCACTACTTCAAATCAAAGGAATAGGAGAAGCAAAGGTAAAAAAACTTCTTTTATATTTTGGAGAATTTGAAAAAATCAGAAGCGCATCAATAGAAGACTTGAAAGAAGTTTTAAACGAAAAGGATGCTACTGTTATATCTAATTATTTTAAAGAAAATGAGGATTAAAATTGGCAAAAATTTTAATAAGTAAAGAAAATTTGTTTCATAATTTAGAACTTATATCTAATCATGCAGGAAGTAAAGAAAAAGTTGCAGTAGTTTTAAAAGATAATGCTTACGGTCATGGATTATTAGAAATTGCAAAATTAGCAAGTGAATTTGGAATCAAAAAAGCAGTAGTAAGAACACTAGATGAAGCACTTATGATAAAGCAGTTCTTTGATGATATATTAATTCTATCTCAAAGAACTTTTAATACTTATTCACATACTTTTCACATAGCTTTAAATTCTTTAGAAGATATAAATAATTTACCTATGGGTTGTAAAGTTCATATTAAAGTGGATACCGGAATGCATAGAAATGGAATTTTACCAAAAGAACTAAAAGAGGCTATTTTAGGGCTATTGAAGCAAAACATTATAATAAGTGGTATCTTTACTCATCATAGAAATGCTGATTGCTTGGCTACTGATTTTTTCTGGCAAAGTTCGGTTTTTAGGCAAGTTAAAGAAGATGTGAAAAGTATATGTGAAGAACTTTCACTAGCTATTCCTAGCTTTCATTCATGTAACTCTTCTGCCCTATTTAGACATAATAATTTTAATGAAGATTTTGCCAGAGTTGGAATTGCAACTTATGGATATATTGAAAATGATTCTACATTTAATTTACCCAATTTAAAACCTGTTTTATCTCTTTGGGCAAAGAAAATTTCATCTAGAGAATTAAAAAAAGGTCAATGTATTGGATATGGAGCAACGTATAAAGTAAAAGAAGATATGCAAGTATCAACTTATGATGTTGGATATGGAGATGGCTTTTTAAGACTAAATGAAAATCAGGATTATTCAACACCTAAAGGATATAAAATTCTTGGTCGTGTTTCAATGGATAGTATCTCATTAAATAGTAGTGATGAAGAAGTTTGTATTTTTGAAGATGTAAGAGAATTAGCAAAACTACAAAATACAATCTCATATGAAATAACTACAACTTTAAGTAAAGATATAAAAAGAGTAGTAATATGAAAAAAAAGCTTACATCTTTAGTACTTCTTTCTACTCTTATAAATGCCACAACATTAACAAGTTTAGATATAAGATATGAGTTAGCAAAAGATTATGCTTCAAAAAAAAGTATAAATTATGATATTAAAAAAGCATACAACCTTTTAGTTGATAATGTAAATGAAAATCATGCAAAATCTCAACTCTTAATTGGAAGATTCTTTTTAATTGGTCTTGCTGTTGATAAAGATTATGAAAAAGCTCTTTATTACTTTAAAGAAGCATCAAAACAAAAAGAGTATACAGCAAACTGTTATATTGCATATATGTATGCTAGTGGAAAAGGCGTATTTCCAAACTTTGGTAGAGCTCATGTATTTGCTAAGAGTGAATATGAACAAGGTAATAAGGTTTGTAAAAAAGTTTGGAGAGATTATAACTTAGGAAAATACCCAAAAGACAAAGGTTGGAATATAGGAAAATATAATAAACCTATAGAATAAGGTTTATTATATTGTTTTTATTTTCTAGTTAAATTACAGTTTTCAACAAGGACATTATCTAAATTATTAAATACCTCTTTTGTAGCTGCTTCAATATTAACTGATAAATCAGATAGAGTATTATTATCCTCTTTATTTGCATTTGCATTAATATAGTTTTGAACACCTTTATGAACTTTTTCATGTGCAATTTTTAATTGGTTCCAAGCATTTCCTGTAACAAATATTCTAGAGTTACTTTCACAAGAATCAATCCATTTTCCTAAATTACAAGAGTGACAATCAACTACTGTCCAAGACTCAAATGTATCTAGTTTTTTGAAGTTATTATCTTTAAAGTTAATATGATCATTTTTATATTTTGCAATATCAGATATAAGCTCAACATCACAAACTTGTTCTAGAGTACTATTATCAATTTGTGCACTTCGTGTAAGTTCAATTAATCTTCTAGATAAATCTTTAACCTCTAAAGATAAAGTATCAATAGAAGATGCTGTTTGTGCATTTTCCTGTGTAACCGTATCTAAATCATTAATAGCTGTATTAATTTGAATCATTCCAGACTCTTGTTCCTTACTAGAAATAGATACATCATCAATAATATTCTTTGTTTGAATAATTTTATCATTAAGTTCAATATATCCCTCAATCATTTTAGATGAAATTTCTTTACCATGTTTTGATTTAGAACTTGCATCTTCAACTAAAGCTTTAATATCTTTAGCTGCTTCTGCTGATCTTCCAGCAAGATTTCGAACTTCTGCTGCAACTACTGCAAACCCTTTTCCTGCCTCACCTGCAGTTGCTGCTTCTACTGCTGCATTTAATGAAAGAATATTTGTTTGGAACGCTATTTGATCAATTACTTCAATAGCATCATTAATAGCTATTACTTTATCATTAATCTCTTCCATTGATGAAGAAGTTAATGATGCTAACTCTTTACCTGTTCTTGAAGAGTTATTTAATTCATCTGATAAAGATGCCATTAAAATAATATGCTTATTATTTGATTGAATTGTAGCTGTTATTTCTTCTATTGAAGCTGCTGTTTCTTCAAGAGATGCTGCTTGATTTGTAGAAGAATTTGATAACTTTTGTGCTCCATTTGATAAGATATTCGTTGAACTTGATAATTCAGTTCCTGAATTTGTAATCATTGCAATTAATTGAGAGATATTTGAACCTAAAAGAATAGTAGAAGTAACTAAAGATCCCATATCTCCACCCATTTGATTTAACTCTTTTTCAGCAATTGTAAATTTATAATTTCCACTTGCATAAGCATCAAGTAATTTATTTATATGATCAAATTTTATTTTTGTATCTATTAACATCTCATTAATATTTGTTCTTAATGCTTCAACTTCTTTTGTTGCACCATGAGATTTTATAGTATAACAGAAGAAACCATTCTTAACTTTTTTCATTACATCATCAATCTCTGAAACAACAATTCTATCTTGTTCCATAGATTCAGATGTTCTTTTGATTTGTTTATTGATTTCTTCAGACATTTCAGAGAATTCATCTTTACCTTTTATAGTAAGTAATGTAATATCATCTTTTTCTCTTAGTGTATATTTAAAGAAATTAGATAAACCTTCTTTAAATGTTTCTAAAGAATTAATAATATTTTTCGTAATATATGAGGCAGTTATAAATACTATTAGTAATAAAATTAATGTAATTAAAAGTGTACTTATAAAAGTTTTATATAATGAATCTTCAATAGAAATTACATTCTTTATAAGTTCAGAAGATAAATGATCATCTACTTTTTTTAATAAATTTATTTTCTTTGTAATTTGACCAAACCAATAAGTTGGTTCATCACTAAATAGATTTATACCTAATTTATATAAAGCTACCATAGCAGGACCATCACTAACTTTTATAATTTTATCTAACTCTCGTATATCAATATTATTAGTAGACGCAGCTGCAACTTTTGGTAAGCCATCATGATATTTTGCAAAAGTTTGCTCTACTGTTCTAATTAGTTCTAGCTCAGCTGATTTAAGATTTGGAAACTCTTTATATTTATCTAATAACTTTAACAACTCATCATATTGAGCATTAACATTATTTTTATATTTTTCATCTCCACGAATAACAAAGTTTTTAAAGTTATGAATAATACCACCATATCCAATATACTCTCCAACAGAAGCTATTAATTTATG